>ENA-UEOR01001594-UEOR01001594.1-human-gut-metagenome-genome-assembly--contig:-NODE-1594-length-13283-cov-27.539755_pt1 | contig 13283 bp, 8 predicted proteins | sample MGYA00242887_ERZ507890 | MGnify/ENA primary metagenome ERZ507890 (study PRJEB26167, sample SAMN06115431) | human gut metagenome | host: Homo sapiens | place: China:Guizhou | collected 2014-10-21...
TGTTGTGGCTGTCACTCAGGATCAAAAGTTTCGTCACGGGACCAAGTCCTCCTCAAAATTTATTCTTCCGTTTCGCCAGCCTGCAAAGCCAGCATCTGTTTGTAGACTTCGCTCTTGGAGTAGGGGGTGCCCTGCGCGGCGGCCTTGGCGGCAGCCGTGGGGCCGTAGCCCTCCCCGGTCAGCTCCAGTGCCCGCTGTGCGGCCTGTTCCAGCGTCAGGCTCTCTTCGGCCTCGGCAGCGGGCGCTCCGGCCATGACCAGAACGTATTCGCCGCGCGGCTCGTTCCCGGCGTAGTGGGCCTGTGCCTCGCCGAGGGTGGTCTTCCAGATCTCCTCATGCAGCTTGGTCAGTTCCCGGCAGAGGGTGATGCTCCGCTCGGTGCCAAAAGCCGTCGTGAGGTCGTCCAGCGTGGTGCGCAGCTTGTGGGGTGCTTCGTAGAAGATGACCGTCCGCTTCTCGCCCTGCAGCTCGGCCAGCCGCTCTCGCTTCTGCTTTTTGTTCACGGGCAGGAACCCCTCGAACACCCAGCGGGAGGTATCCTGGCCGGAGACCGCCAGCGCCGTGACGCAGGCCGATGCGGCCGGCACCGGCACCACCCGGATGCCACGCGCCAGCGCATCCCGCACGATGACTTCGCCGGGGTCGGAGACGCAGGGCATCCCGGCGTCCGAGCAGAGGGCGCAGTTTTCACCCGCCTCGATGCGGCGGAGGATGCCCTCGCCCTTTTGCAGGGCATGCTCGTAGTAGCTGACCATCGGCTTTTTCAGGCCGAGGAAGTTGAGCAGCTTCATGGTCACGCGGGTGTCCTCGGCGGCGATGAAGTCCGCCGCGCCGAAAGTTGCCGCCACGCGGGGCGGCATGTCATCCAGGTTGCCGATGGGGGTCGCGACGATGTATAAGGTTCCTGCCATGGGGAGTACCTCCAAAATTTATTGTTTCCCGTACAAGGCCGCGCCGGTCGAAAGGAGCACGTCCGGCTCAATGCGCAGGCCGGTCTTCCGGTTCTTCTGCGCCTCCACCAGAAAGAGCCAGGGCGCGGCATCCGGCTGATTTTTTACAAAGGCCAGCCGTTTTGGCTCCAGGCGGTAGGCCCGCAGCACGGCCAGTACCTCGGCCAGCCGTTCCGGCCGGTGGCACAGTGAGAGCCGCCCACCGTCTTTGAGCAGGCGGAACGCGCAGCGGCAGACGTCTTCCAGGGTGCAGTCCGTTTCGTGACGGGCCGTGGCGCGGGCGGGGTCACTGCTCTGGAAGCCCGCCGTGAAATAGGGCGGGTTGCAGGCGCACAGATCAAAGCTGCCCTCCCCTTCGCGGAAGGCGCGCAGGTCGGTGCAGCAGGGGGCGATGTGGTCGATGTTCTGGGCCGTCAGCGCCTCGGAGAGCAGGGCGCTGGCTTCCGGCTGCAGCTCGATGGCTGCACAGGGGCCGCGGTGGCCCCGGTCGTGCCATTCCAGGCTGACGATGCCGCAGCCGGAACACAGGTCTGCCGCGCGCTGGAGCCGCTTTGGCTCGGCAAAGCGGGCCAGCAGCAACGCGTCTGAGCCGAACCGGTGGACCGCAGAACAGAAGACTTCTGTTTTATTATACAAAATCTCGGTGGAATGTTCCATATCTGCAAGCTGCATCCTTTACCAAAATATCGGGGCCGGAAAGCCGGGAAAATTGTGCATGAAAGAAAAGCAGCAGACCCGCTTTTGACAGGTCTGCTGCTTTTGATGCGTTTTTACGGATCTCGCCGCGAAACTTATTCAGCGGTGATTGCACCGGTGGGGCAAGCGCCCTCGCAAGCGCCGCAATCGATGCAAGCGTCTGCGTTCACAACTGCAACGCCACCCTCAACGGTGACTGCACCAACGGGGCAAGCGCCCTCGCAAGCGCCGCAGCCAACACATGCGTCAGAAACCTTGTGTGCCATAATAAAACTCTCCTTTATTTCCCGTGCCAATGTTTAGGAGACGCCTGCCCTCGCACGGTACCAGCATGCCTCTCCGGAATTCTTCCTTGTCTGCATTCTAGCAAACCAAAAATGAAAAGGCAAGACTAACCGTGCCAACGAAAAGATGTTTTTTTGTTTTTTGTGGGGTTGCACAAAAGCAAAGGCTAACTTTGGGGGAAAATTGAGAGAGATTTTTAGCGAAAATCACGAAATGCAGTTAGTTTTATAATACTAACCACTGTGATTTCCCACTGTTTTTCTGGGAATTATTTCTCTTTTTTGGGGCAGTTTCCACAGCCGGTGCGGCCATTGGCGTCGGCTGCGGCCACCACGGGGGCCGGGTTGCGCACACCGGAATAATCGTCGTCCGGGTCGGGGCGGCGGGGGGCGCGCTTGCCGCCGCTGACGTACTCGCAGACGCCCACTTTGTAGTACCGCGGGGTCAGGGCCTCGGTGCCGCAGCGCACCCGCAGGTAGCCGGACACCGGGTTCACTTCCAGAACGGTGCCCAGGCCGTCCGGGGTGCGCACGGTGCTGCCCACCATGGGCATGATGCTGTTCAGATACTCGTAGGCGCTCTCCTCATAGGCCAGGCAGCACATCAGGCGGCCGCAGGCACCGCTGATCTTGGTGGGGTTCAGCGAGAGGCCCTGCTCCTTGGCCATCTTGATGGAGACGGGCTGGAAGTCCTTGAGGAAGCGGGAGCAGCAGAACGGCTGGCCGCAGATGCCCAGGCCGCCGATCATCTTGCTCTCGTCGCGCACACCGATCTGGCGCAACTCGATGCGGGTGTGGAAGATGCCGGCCAGGTCCTTGACCAGCTCGCGGAAGTCCACGCGGCCGTCGGCGGTGAAGTAGAACATGATCTTGGAGCGGTCGAGGGTGTATTCGGCCTCCACCAGCTTCATTTCCAGGCCGTGGCGCGCGATGCACTCCTGGCAGGTGTGGTAGGCGCGCTTCTCGTCCTCGCGGTTCTGGCGCATCCGGCGCACATCCACGCTGTCGGCCATCCGGGTGATGGGCTTGAGCGCCTTGGGCACGGCGGCGTCGGTCAGTTCCCGGACGCCCTGCACCACCTCGCCGCACTCGATGCCGCGGGCGGTCTCCACGATGACGTAGTCGCCGGTCCTGATCTCGGCCCCGGCAGGGTCGAAATAGTAGCTTTTTCCGTTTTCCTTGAAACGGACAGAGATCACTTGTTTCATAGTTGTCCTCGTTCTATTTTCTGAAACGCTCAGAGATCTGAGCCTGAAGAGCCATTCTTGAAACAGTATAACATACTTGAGTGCGATTTTCTATGAAAAATCAAATTCCACTGCAACAATCCCGGCGGCTGAGCCGTATCTCTAGCGAAAACTGACTGAATTTTGCAAAAGATTCACCCTGCACCCTTGCAACCCCTCAGACCTTGTGTATAATAGGAATTATGTACGACTGCCCTTTTGAGGGCGCTGGCCGTGGAGCGCACGGCGCAAGCAAAGAAACGGTAGGATAAAATGGAAAAATTCAGTGTCAAAAAACCGTTCACGGTGCTGGTGGCGGTCATCATGGTGCTGATGCTGGGCTTTGTGTCCATCAGCAACATGCAGACCAACCTTCTGCCCGACGTGAATACACCGTACCTGATGGTGGTCACGGTCTACCCCGGTGCAAGCCCGGAGCGTGTGGAGAGCGAAGTCTCCGACGTGATGCAGAACGCATTGGGCACCGTGGCGGGTGTGGAAAAAGTCACCGCCACCTCGGCGGAGAACTACAGCCTTCTGCTGATGCAGTTCTCCGATGATACGGATATGAACAGCGCCATGGTCAAGGTGTCGAACAAGGTGGATCAGACCACGGCCAGCCTGCCGAGCAGCTGTCTGACCCCTTCGATCATCGAGTACAGCCTGAACATGAATGCCTTTATGACTGCGGCCGTCAGCCGCGAGGGCAGCGATGTGTATGACCTGTCAGAGTTCGTCAGCGACACCCTCGTGCCCTACGTGGAGCGCAAGGGCGGCGTTTCCAGCGTGTCCGCCAACGGCCTGATCGAAAAGATGGTGCAGGTCCAGCTCAGCCAGGAGAAGATCGACGCCATCAACGAAAAGCTGCTGGAAGTGATCGACGTCCAGCTGGCCGATGCGCGCAAGCAGCTGGAGAGCGCCGAGGCTCAGATCGAAGCGGGCCGCAAGGAATACGACCGCCAGTTCAAAAATTACAATAAGACCGTTTCGGATACGGTGATGCAGCAGTTCAGCGGCCAGGTCGGCGAGGCGGTCGAGACCGTCCGCAAGCAGGCACAGGCCCTGCTGGACAGCGTGAACCAGCTCATCGCCGTGGTGCAGGAGCCGGAGATCCAGCAGGCCCTGATCGACGTGCGCGACGGCCTGCAGCGGGTCATGGACAAGTTCAACGAGACGGGCATGAAGGACATCGACTCCCTCATTGAGATCGTGGCCGAGCTGCGCGATATCACCGATAAACTGACCGGCGCACTGCAGCAGCTGCAGCAGCGCCTGAACACCGAGGCTGGTACCGAGGGCAGCACGGCGGCAGACCTCGCCGATGATCTGCAGGTGCAGCAGAGCCTGAACACGATCTACAATACCCTGAACGACGTCATCAAGGCCATGGACGATGTCCCCGGCCTGATGAGCACCTTCTCGGATGCACTGGGCACCTACTCGCAGCAGCAGATGCAGGCTTATATGAAGTTCACCGAAGCCCGCGAGATGCTGAACGAGTACGAAAAGCAGCTCGCCGAGGCAAAGCAGACCTACGCGGACGCTGAAGAAAAGGCGATGGCCAGCTCCGACGTCTCCAAGCTGCTGGACATCGACACGCTGGCACAGCTCATCTATGCCCAGAACTTCTCGATGCCCGCCGGTTACGTCAAGGATTCCAGCGGCAAGAGCTGGCTGCTGAAGGTCGGCGAGGAATACGACAGCATCGAGGATATCTCCGGCGCCCTGCTGCTCCATGTGGACGGCTTCGGGGATGTCCGCCTGTCGGACGTGGCTGACGTTGAGGTCATCGACAACGCCGAGGCCAGCTACACCCGCCTGAACGGTGAGCGCGCAGCCGTGCTGAAGATCTACAAGGGCGCCACCTCCAGCGCCAGCGAGGTGTCGGACAACTGCCTGTCCGCCTTCCAGGAGCTGGAAGCCCAGTACGACGGCCTGCATGTGGTCGTTCTGTCCAACCAGGGCAACTATATCACCATCATCGTCAAGAGCATCCTGAGCAGCATGGTCATCGGTGCGGCACTGGCCATCATCGTGCTGGCCATCTTCCTGCGGGATGTCAAGCCCACCCTCGTCGTCGGCTTCAGCATCCCGCTGTCGGTCCTGTTCGCTGTGGTGCTGATGTACTTCACCGGCATGGACCTGAACGTCATGACGCTGGCCGGCTTGTCGCTGGGCATCGGTATGCTGGTGGATAACTCCATCGTCGTCATCGAGAACATCTACCGTCTGCGCGGCCGGGGCGTCCCGGCGGCCCGCGCCGCCGTGCAGGGCGCAAAGCAGGTGGGCATGTCGGTCGTGGCGTCTACCCTGACGTCTGTCTGCGTTTTCCTGCCCGTCGTCTTCTCGTCGAGCATCGTCAAGAGCCTGATGCAGCCCATGTCCCTCTGTATCGGCTACTGCCTTATGGCCTCGCTTATCGTGGCCCTCACCGTTGTCCCGGCGGCTGCTTCCACCGTGCTGAAAAAGGCTGAGCCCAAGCAGCTGAAGTGGTTCGACAAGATCCAGGACAAGTACGCCAAGAGTCTGGAGTGGTGCTTCCGGCACCGCGCCCTGCCCCTGCTGGCGGCGGTGGTGCTGCTGGCCTTCTGCGGCTGGCGGGTCTTCTCCATGGGTGTGGAGCTGCTGCCCACCATCACCAGCAACGAGGCCATCGTGACCCTGAGCACCACCAAGGACCTCAGCAAGGAGGATTCCTACGCCATCGCTGGTAAGGCCGTGGAGGCCATGCTGGAGGTGGACCATGTGGAAGAAGTGGGCATCACCACCGACACCCGCGTGGCCGGGATGGACATCGGCCAGCTGGGCCTGCCCACCACCATCACCGACCTGCTGAACGCGGCCAACAGCTACGGAACCTATCAGGTCAACGTCATGCTGGATGAATCCCTCTCTTCTTCCGAGATCGAGACGGCCCGGCAGGCGCTCGAAGATGCCCTTTCCGGCATCGAGGACTGCACCGCCAAGGTCGAGATCAGCGGAATGCAGGAGCTGACCAGCCAGCTGGCCAGCGGCCTGAGCGTGAAGATCTACGGTGCTGATGCCGAGACCCTTTCCCAGCTGTCGGAGAAGGTCGTGGACATCGTCAACGATACCGAGGGCTTTGCCAATGCGACCAACGGTCTGGGCAGCGGCGACGCCACCATCAACCTGCACATCGACCGCGACAAGGTCCGCTCCTACGGCCTGACCGTGGCCCAGGTCTACCAGCAGATCGCTGCCAAGCTGACCACTACCACCACGGCCCAGACCCCCGTGACCGTGGACGGCAGCACCATGAGCGTCCAGATCAGCAACAATCTGGACCCCGTCACCAAGGAAAACATGATGGACATCACCTTTGAGACCACCGTCATGTCTGCCGACGGCACCACCAGCACCGGCACCTGCACCCTGGCCGATATGGCCACCTGGGACACCGGCAGTGCGCCGGACTCCATCACCAGCGAGGACCAGACCCAGTACGTCAGCGTCACGGCCGACACGCTGGACGGCTACAACACCACCGTGCAGGCCCGTGTTCTGGAAAAGAAGCTGAACGAGTTCGCCCTCTCCGATGAGATGCCGGAGGGCTGCTCCTTCTCGATGGGCGGCGAGTCCGACTCCGTCAACTTCATGGTCAACGAGATGGTGCAGTGGCTGGCCCTGGCTCTTCCCTTCGTCTATCTGGTCATGGTGGCCCAGTTCCAGAGCCTGCTCTCCCCCTTCATCGTCCTGTTCACCATCCCGCTGGCCTTCACCGGCGGCCTGCTGGGCATGCTCTTCACCGGCCAGCAGCTGACCATGATCTCCCTGATGGGCTTCATCGTCCTGATGGGCACCGTCGTCAACAACGGCATCGTCTTCGTGGACTACGCCAACCAGCTGCGTTTGGGCGGCATGGAGCGCCGTGCGGCCCTGATCGCCACCGGCAAGACCCGTATGCGCCCCATCCTGATGACCACCCTGACCACCGTGCTGGCCATGCTCCAGCTGGTGTTCAGCAACGATATGGCAAGCCAGCTCATGAGCGGCATGGCCATCGTCATCATCTGCGGCCTGAGCTATGCCACCCTGATGACCCTGTATATCGTGCCCATCCTGTACGATATCCTCTTTAGGAAGCCGCCGCTGAACGTTGATGTCGGCAGCGACGATGAGCTCGACGACATCCCCGACGATGCCGCCGAGTATATCGCCCAGTCCTCCTCCGCACAGCCGGAGGGCTGAACCTGAAGTTCCCCAGAGCCGTCCGCCGTTCCAGGCGGGCGGCTCTTTTACTGCCTGCGGCCCGGCTGACCGGGGCATTCCCCTTCGGATCCGCCGGAACGGGTCATTTTCACCAAAAAATATCTCGAAATATTGGCTGATAAACCTAAAAAGATGTCCACACAGAAGATGCAAATTGTGATATAATCATAATAATAAAGGATATAACCGAGAGTGTGGTATCCAAACATTTCGAAAAAGGAGGCGAAGCCCTATGGCACAGTTTCGCTCCAAGCCCTTTGGTGTGACCAGAGACGGCGAGAAGGTCAATGAATACATCATGTCGAATCCCGGCGGGCTGGCGGTCAGTGTGCTGAATTACGGCTGCGTGATCAAAAACATCTTTGTCCCCACAAAACAGGGTCCGGTGGATGTCGTGGTGGGCCACGATACCTTTGCCGACTACGAACAGGATTTCAACTCTTCCGGCAGCACCTGCTGCGGCGCCTTTGTGGGGCGGTACGCCAACCGCATCGAGAACGCGGAGTTCAGCGTGGGAGGCAGGAAATACCAGCTGGAGCCGAACAACGGCAGGAACCATCTGCACGGCACCTTCCCCAAAAAGATCTACGACGTCAAGGCCTTCGGCGACACCCTGCTGCTGGAGACCGAGAGCCCGGCGGGCGAGGACGGCTTCCCTGGCAACCTGAAAGTTTCGGTGCGGTACATCCTCACGGAGGACAACGCCCTGCGGATGGACTACCGCGTCTCATCCGACGCCGACACCATCCTGAACCTGACCAACCACACCTATTTCAACCTCGACGGCGGCGGGGATGTGCTGAACCAGAAGCTGCGCCTCTATGCGTCCCGCTATCTGGAGGGCAACAACGAGACCTGCCCCACCGGTAACATCCTGCCGGTGGACAATACGCCCATGGATTTCCGGGCAGGCAAGATCATCGGCCGGGACATCGACACCGGCTTTTCTCAGACCACCATGGCGGGCGGCGGCTATGACCACTGCTTCGTCATCGACCGGGGCCGCGGGGCCAGCCAGAGCCTCTGCGCCTGGGCTTCCAGCGATCAGACCGGCATCAGCATGAAGGTCTACACCACCCAGCCCGGCGTCCAGCTCTACACGGCCAACTTCCTGCAGGACTGCCCTGCCCCCGGCAAGGGCGGCATCCCGATGCAGAAATACGGCGGCTTTGCGCTGGAGACTCAGCACTTCCCCTGCAGCCCCTCTCACCCGGAGTTCCCCTCCACGGTCCTGCGGGCCGGAAAAGTGTTCCGCGCCAACACGACCCTGCGGTTCTTCACCGGCAAACAGTGCGGGAAACTGTAACCAGCAGAGCGTCCGGCCTGCATAGAAGGCCCGACGCTCTGTTTTTGCTTTTCTCCTATTTGCACAAAGTGCGGCGTCTCTCCATGGGCAACATGCGAAAAATCATGCGTCATCAAAAAGTCAAAAACTGTAAGGCAACAAAAATCCAGAGGAATAGAAAGATGGATACTTGATTCTGCCTGCAAAACGCGGTATGCTTTAGGCAGATGGAGACGGGGAAACGCCCCGCTCACAATACGGTGAGAAGTGAGGTATTTTGCTATGGCAATTCTGGTTTCCGGCGGTGCCGGTTATATTGGCAGCCATACCTGCATCGAGCTGCTGAACGCAGGCTACGATGTGGTGGTGGCAGACAACTACTACAATGCTTCCCCTGTGGTGCTCGACCGCGTCAAGCAGATCACCGGGAAGGATTTCCGCTTCTACAATGCGGATATGACCAGACACGAGGACGTGGAGAAGATCTTCACCGAGTGCCCGGACATCGACGCCGTCATCCAGTTCGCCGCCTACAAGGCCGTCGGCGAGAGCGTCTCCAAGCCCATCGAATACTACTACAACAACCTGAACTGCACGCTGGTCATCCTGGACGTGATGCGCCGCCACAACTGCCACAACTTCGTGTTCAGCTCTTCGGCTACCGTCTACGGCGACCCCGCCTCTGTGCCCATCACCGAGGATTTCCCCGTTGGTGCCACCACCAACCCCTACGGCACCACCAAGGCCTTCACCGAGCGCATCCTGACCGATGTCTGCAAGGCTGACCCGGAGCTGAACGTGGCCCTGCTGCGGTACTTCAACCCCATCGGTGCCCACAAGTCCGGCCTCATCGGCGAGGACCCCAACGGCATCCCCAATAACCTGATGCCTTACATCGCCAAGGTCGCCATCGGCAAGCTGGAAAAAGTCCACGTCTTCGGCAACGACTACCCCACCCCCGACGGCACCGGTGTGCGCGACTACATCCACGTCGTGGACCTGGCCCGCGGCCATGTCTGCGCCATCCGGAAGCTGGAGACCAAGTGCGGCCTCTTCATCTGCAACCTGGGCACCGGCCACGGCTACAGTGTGCTGGATGTCATCCATGCCTTCGAGAAGGCCTGCGGCAAAAAGATCCCCTATGTCATCGACCCGCGCCGCCCCGGCGACATCGCCGAGTGCTACGCCGACCCCTCCAAGGCCAAGCGGGAGCTGGGCTGGGAGGCTGAGTACGGCATCGAGGAGATGTGCGCCGACAGCTGGAACTGGCAGCAGAAGAACCCCGACGGCTACCACACCGTGAAGTAAAAAAACCAACGAAAATGCAAGGCCCGCTTCGTCCGCTCCATACCGGATGAGGCGGGCTTTTTTTCGCTGTCTGCCTTGACAATGCCGGGCAGTTAGCATATATTAAAACTGTTTCTATAAGCTAACAATCTGTCGAAACAGAAAGGCATTGGCCATGACATTAAAAGAACTGAAGATCGGCGAAAGTGCCGTTATTGACGCAGTGGGCGGGGCGGGAGCCCTGCGGCAGCATTTTCTGGACATGGGGCTGATCCCCGGCGAGAAGGTCACGCTGGTGAAGTTTGCGCCCATGGGCGACCCCATGGAGCTGCAGATCCACGGCTCTGAACTGCGCAAACACTGCAATGACTTGTTAAAGCGCGCAGAAGACAGAGTACGTGAACTGGATCAAAAGTTCGGCAATCAGCAGGATGATGACGAACCTGAAGAAACCCCGGTAAGCCGCCGTTCCCGTCGAAATGACGACGATATCCCTTTCTAAGAAGTTATGACTGTTGCTTTTAAAGATTGGGTAAAGGCTTGCCAGCAGAGGGTTGAAAAAGCAGCTGAAAATAATCTTCCTCAGGAAGCTCTTATTCCCCAAAAACTCCATTCGGCTATGCGCTACTCCGTCATCGGAGGAGGTAAGCGCGTGCGTCCGCTGCTTGTTTATGCCGTCGGACAAATATTTGATGCCGATCCCGAAAACCTGGACCTTACGGCCTTAGCTGTTGAATGCGTCCATTCTTATTCCTTGATTCACGATGATCTGCCGTGCATGGATAACGACATACTGCGCCACGGTAAGCCCACTACTCATGCGGCTTTTGGTGAAGCAGTGGCCATGCTTGCAGGCGATGCACTCCAGCCGGAAGCCTTTCTGTTCTTAGTCAGAACGAAGCTGCCTGCTGAGCAGAGAATTAAGCTCCTCGAGCTTTTGGCCTACGCATCTTCCACGCGAGGCATGTGCGGAGGGCAAGCGATTGACCTGAGCGTCGTCGGCAATCAGAAGATGACGATTGAAGAGCTGCGCCTAATGCACTCGATGAAAACGGGGGCGCTCCTTAAGGCCTCAGTACTTCTGGGTGCGTTTGCCGGAAAAAAGACTCCTTCACAGCACGATCTTTCGCAGCTTGAGGTTTATGGAAATGCTATCGGTTTGGCTTTCCAAATCGTCGATGACATTTTGGATGTCGTCGGCGATACGGCTGAGCTTGGTAAAACAGCCGGTAAGGATGCTTTAGAAGATAAACCGACTTACGTCAGCCTGCTTGGCCTGGAAAAAGCCAAAGAACTTGCTGAAGAACAATATTTAGTTGCCGCCAAAGCCGTTGAAGGGCTCAGCGAAGGTCTGAGCGGCAAAGAGCGCTTAATCGAAATCGCTGATTTCATCATCAAAAGGACACACTAAGAAGTAACCGGCGATGAGTACCATTCTCGAAACTATTAATTCTCCGGCTGACCTAAAAAAATTGTCGATGCCGGAGTTAAAGCAGCTTGCAAACGAACTTCGTACTTTCATTATCGATAACGTTTCCAAGACGGGCGGACACCTTTCGTCTTCTTTGGGAACCGTCGAGCTGGCTATCGCCATTCATTATGTTTTTGATACGCCGGAAGATCGATTAGTTTGGGACGTCGGCCATCAGGCTTATGCACATAAGATCCTGACAGGACGTCGGGACCGAATGCCGACACTGCGCCAGTACAAAGGCCTGTCGGGATTTCCGAAGCGTTCGGAAAGTCCCTATGACTGTTTCGGGACAGGACACTCGTCAACTTCCATCTCTGCGATTTTAGGTATGGCCGTCGCGGCAAAGACCTTAGGAAAGAAGGATCGGAGTCACATCGCAGTGATCGGCGACGGTGCAATGACCGCAGGTATGGTGTTTGAGGCCTTAAATTGCGCGGGCGACATGAAGGACCTTCGCCTGCTGGTGATCCTCAATGATAATGACTGTTCCATTTCTCCTCCGGTCGGAGCCTTAAAGAATCACTTTACACAGCTGATGAGCGGACAGTTTTACGCTCAGGCCCGAGACATCGGCAAAGCGATTGTGCGTCCGTTTCCGAAACTATTCGATCTAACGAAGCGTGCTGAAGAGTACAGCAAGGGTATGGTGGCACCTCACTCCACGCTGTTTGAAGAATTCGGAATGAACTATCACGGTCCGATTGACGGTCATGACTTAGAAGTGCTGATTCCGGTGCTTCAGAACATGAAACAGCTCAACGGGCCGCTGGTACTTCACGTTGTGACGCAAAAGGGTCATGGTTATGCTCCGGCTGTCGACAATCCGACTAAGTATCACGGAATTTCTCCGTTTGATTCAAGCAAGGGAATCGTTCCTTCTCCGCATGCCAAGACCTACACTGAGGTATTCAGTGACTGGCTCGTGGATATTGCGCGCAAGGATCCGGGCGTGATTGCGATCACGCCAGCGATGAAAGAAGGCTCCGGATTGGTGGCTTTTGCCAAAGAGTTTCCGAACCGTTTCTTTGATGTTGCGATTGCCGAACAGCATGCCGCTACTTTTGCAGCCGGTCTTGCAGCGGAAGGCTTAAAACCCGTCTGTACTTTCTATTCAACTTTTTCTCAGAGAGCTTTTGACCAAATCGTCCACGACGTGGCTATTCAGGATCTTTCGGTTCTGTTCCCGCTGGATCGCGGTGGTTTAGTGGGTGCGGACGGTGCAACGCACCACGGATCGTTTGATTTGTCTTTCCTGCGCTGCATCCCGAACCTTGTGATTATGGCGCCGTCGGATGAGAACGAATGCCGTCAGATGCTTTATACCGGATACAAGCTCGATCATCCTGCTATCGTGCGTTATCCGAGAGGCAGAGGACCCGGCGTTCCGGTTGATAAAGAAATGCATGAACTGCCGCTCGGCAAAGCTCGTCTGGTGCGTACCGGAAATGCACCGAAGGGCGCCAGAGTTGCAATGCTGGCTTTCGGAAGTATGCTGGCTGAGGCCAAAGCAGTGGCAGAAAAAATCGATGCCACCGTGTACGACATGCGTTTTGTAAAGCCGGTTGACGGCGATGCGATCGAAGAAGCTGCAAAAAATAATGATCTTTTAGTGACTCTGGAGGAGAATGTCATCATTGGGGGCGCCGGTGATGCATGCCTTGAGGTTTTAGCCGCAAAAGGTATTCCTGCGGATGTATTTCAGATCGGAATTCCCGATCGTTTCATCCAGCAAGGAGATAACTTACATCTTTACCAAGAATGCGGTATGGATGAAGAATCGATTTTGAATAAGATTGAAGTAACGCAACAGAATAGCATGAATCGGAGAGCCGGAAGCCACAGTATCACGAA
>ENA-UEOR01001597-UEOR01001597.1-human-gut-metagenome-genome-assembly--contig:-NODE-1597-length-13280-cov-3.798152_pt1 | contig 13280 bp, 10 predicted proteins | sample MGYA00242887_ERZ507890 | MGnify/ENA primary metagenome ERZ507890 (study PRJEB26167, sample SAMN06115431) | human gut metagenome | host: Homo sapiens | place: China:Guizhou | collected 2014-10-21...
AATGATTTATTACAAAATACCTTCATCAAAGCGTGGAGCAACTTAAATTATTTCCGGGGAGAAGGGCACCATCTACATGCTTTCCGTCTTAGCTATTGTTTGGGTTGCCGATATCGTGGCCTATTTCGGCGGCCGCTGCCTAGGCGGTCCGAAGATGGCCGAAGGCATCAGTCCGAAAAAGACTTGGTCAGGCGCGCTGACGGCTTTTGTCAGTGTCCTGGCTTTGTCGTACGTTCTTTATTGGGCTCAGCCGTCCTTCCCGCTCTGGACCAACGCTCTGATCTCTCATTTAACAGGCTGGGCTTCTGCCTTGATCCTGATCGTAGTAGTTCTGTTTTCGATTGCCGGCGACTTGTTTGAAAGTGCCCTCAAGCGCTCCGCCGGTGTCAAAGATTCGAGCAATCTTCTTCCGGGACACGGCGGTTTCTATGACCGTCTCGATGCTCAGATGAGCGTTCTTCCCCTTACCGTCTTCATTCTTCTTTTCCTCCAAGGTTACTAAGTTTCAGTCATGGAAAGCGTTGCGATCCTCGGTGCGACCGGCTCGATCGGTAAAAGTTCATTAGATGTCATCTCTCGTTATCCGGACCGGTTCACCGTGTACGCGGTGACTGCCAATTCCAGCGTCAAGAAACTCGCTCAGGCGGCTAAAGACAGCGGAGCTAAAGTCGCGGTAATTGCAGATAAAGAGCTTCTAGGAGCTCTGCAGGATGAACTTAAGGCCGCCGGAAGTAGAGCGCAAGCTTTGGCCGGTGCTAAGGCAATTGATGAAATCGCATCCAGCCCCGAAGTCGATATCGTGATAGGAGCTATCGTCGGAGCTGCCGGAATTTCTTCGACATTTAAGGCTGCCGAAGCCGGTAAAAAGCTTCTGCTGGCCAATAAGGAAAGTGTCGTTTGCGGCGGCCGAATCCTGATGGATACGATTAAGGCCTCGGGTGCTGTTCTCATGCCGGTCGACAGCGAACACAATGCTATTTTTCAGTGTCTTGTCGGAGCGACCCAAAAAGCCAGATGTGAAGCCAATATCCTTCTGACTTGCTCGGGCGGGCCTTTCCGTCAAAGACAGGACCTTTCCAATGTCACGGTTGAAGAAGCTACGCATCATCCGAACTGGTCGATGGGCAAGAAAATTACCGTTGACTCTGCGACGCTGATGAATAAAGGCCTGGAAGTTATCGAGGCCCGCTGGCTTTTTGATTTCGAACCGGAACGCATTCAGGTTGTCGTTCATCCCCAGAGCGTCATTCACTCTATGGTCCAATACGCCGACGGCGTAGTCATTGCCCAAATGGGCGCTCCAGACATGAGAAACACGATTGCTTACTCTTTAGGCTTCCCGGAAAGATTGGACGCCGGGGTAGAACCATTAAACTTCTCAAAAATCAAAACGTTAACCTTCGAAGAACCGGACTTAAAACGTTTTCCCCAGCTTGGCTACGCCTACGATGCATTGAAGCTGGGCGGAGCTGCTTCGATCGTCTTGAATGCAGCCAACGAGATCGGCGTCGAGGCATTTATTCAAGGCAAGATCGGCTTTACCGACATTGCACGCCTATGCCACGCAATGATGTACGGCTTCCAGCCGCCTGCTCCGACGAACTTGGAAGCGATTCTGGATACGGATAAACAGGCTAGAAAACTGGCTCAGTCTTGGATCGAAGGTTTTTGCGACAAATTGGAGAACTAACCTTGACATTGTTGACGACCATTGCTGCCTTTGCGGTAACGATCGGTATTTTGATTACCTTTCATGAGCTCGGGCATTATTTAGTCGCCAGACTTTGCGGCGTAAAAATTCTGAGATTTTCTCTCGGCTTCGGGAAACCGCTTTTTATCTATAAACGCAAGAACGATCCTGATGCAACGGAGTGGGCGGTCAGTGCGCTCCCTTTGGGCGGATACGTCAGGATGCTCGATGCGAGAGATCCTGCCTGTCTGCCTATCAAACCGGAAGATAGAAATCGTGAATTCGGGGCTAAGAATGTGTGGCAGCGATTCGCCATTGTTGCTGCAGGTCCATTTGCAAACCTTCTGCTTGCCGTCCTGCTCTATGCTTCTATCTTCATGATAGGTAGCACGCAGCCGACGCCGGTTGTTGCCGAGCCCCCGGCCGGTACGCCGGCCGCGGTGGCCGGACTCCACGCCGGCGACAAAATTCTGAAAGTCGGCGATTCAGAAATTAAAACTTTTACGGATCTCCGTATGGAGATGCTGAATAAGTTCGGAAGTACGACGGATATTTTGGTTCACAGTCCCAACGGCAGCGAAGTAACGAAAGAAATTGACCTCACGAAGATGAGTCTGGACCCGAAAGCAAAAGATGCCGATCCTTTTGATGAGGTCGGTCTTCATTTGAATATGGGCCATCCGTTTATCTCATCTTTTGTTGAGAACTCTGCCGCGCAGCGCGACGGAATCAAAATCGGCGACCATATTTATCGCGTCGGTAATGTTCCGGTTAAGATGCCGAAAGATTTTGTCAGTGAAATCAAAAAATATCCCGGGAAACCCGTCACATTACTCGTCGGAGACGAAAACGGTCCGACACATACTCTGGAAGTTACACCGGCAGCCGCTATGGACGAACAGGGTAATGAAATCGGCCGCATCGGCGCAGCGATCGGGGTAGATTTTCCGCACACTCAGGTTTCTTATGGCCTCCTAAAGAGTCTGGCCGAGGGTGTGAAGAAGACGTGGGATACCGCGGCGATGTCTGTTCGAATGATCGGAAAGATGTTCACCGGTGATGTCTCTATCAGCAACATCTCTGGTCCGGTGACGATTGCCGACTATGCCGGCCAGACTGCTCAGCTGGGTATTCTTCCTTTTATTTCGTTTTTAGCGTTGGTTTCCATCAGCTTGGGAATTTTGAACTTGTTACCGATTCCCATGTTAGACGGCGGCCATCTCCTGTATTATTCTCTCGAAATAGTGACTGGTAAGCCGGTTTCTGAGGCTGTACAAGCGTCTGCACAAAAGATTGGCATCGCAGCTCTCTTTGGTTTGACTATACTTGCACTATTTAATGATTTGACGCGACTTTTGCCGTGATTTCAATCACGCAGGGTCATTTTTTAATTTATAGAATATGCCTCATCCTAAGAAGATAGCGCTAGCTTGCGCTTTAGCTTTGGCAGCGACGACCGTGCTTGCACAGGGTCATGTGATTAAAGACATTCGACTCGAGGGCATTTCCCGTACGGAAGCGGGTACTGTATTTTCGCATCTGCCGATCCGAGTGGGAGACACGTATTCTCCGGAGCTGGGCGCTGAATCTCTGCGTTCACTGTATGCTTCCGGAATGTTCCAGGATGTTCAGCTCGACATGGACGGCAACGTCTTAGTGGTTCGAGTTCAGGAGCGTCCGACGGTCGCAAACATTCACACTACCGGTATTTCCGAGTTTGATGCCAAAGGTGTTGAAAAATCTCTCCGTGATGTGGGCTTAGCCGAAGGTTTTATTTTTGACCGCGCAGTATTGGATCGCGCCGTTCAGGAATTAAGACGCCAATACCTCTCTCGCGGCCGTTACTCCGCTGATGTCAAAGTCACTGTTACGCCGGTGGAACGCAACCGCGTCCGCATCAACATCGACGTTGATGAAGGTCCGGCCGCAAAGATTCAGCAAATTCGTTTTGTGGGCAACAAAGTCTATGACGACGGCGATCTTCGCGACGAAATGCAGCTCGGAACGCCGAACTGGTTCTCCTGGTACACCAAACGCGATCAGTATTCTCGCGAAAAACTGACAGCTGATTTGGAGGCAATTCGCGCCCTGTACAACAACAACGGTTACCTCGACTTCAAGATTGACTCAACACAAGTGTCCGTCAGCCCTGATAAGTCCGAGATTTTTGTCACCATCAATATTGATGAAGGCAAGAAGTACACAATTAAGGACATTCGCTTAACCGGCGACATGCTTGGCCTCGAGCCCGAGTTTGAAGATCTTGTAGATATCAAACCGGGTTCTGTCTACAACGCCTCCGAAGTGAACGGCCTGGCAAAGAAATTTACGGATCGTCTTTCCGCCTTGGGTTACGCTTTTGCGAGAGCAATTCCGAACCCGGTTGTTGATCCTGAAAATCCGGATGAAGTCAGCGTCGTGTACACGATTGACCCCGGCCGCCGCGGTTATGTTCGTAAAGTAAACATTACAGGCAACACCCGTACTCAGGACGAAGTGATTCGCCGTGAAGTTCGTCAGTATGAAGCCAGCTGGTTTGACAGCGATAAAGTTGCCGTCTCCCGCGACCGTATTGACCGTCTCGGCTTCTTCGAAACCGTTACGGCAGAACCTGAACCCGTTCCCGGCTCTCCGGACCAAGTCGATCTGGCGGTTAACGTGAAAGAACGCCCGACCGGCAACATCTCTGTCGGTGCCGGTTACTCCACATCCGAAGGTATCGTTCTTTCCGGCGGTTTCTCACAGAACAACGTTTTCGGTACCGGCAACTCTCTGTCTTTAGAAGTCAATACTTCCAAGAGTTCCAGAACTTACGCGGCCAGCTTCACGCAGCCGTACATCACAACCTCCGGTATTAGCCAGTCTTTCGAAATTTACGATCGTAAACTCGACTTGGACGAACTCGAAATTACCGACGACGTTAAGTACGAAACCTACGGCGCCGGTGTGACTTACGGTGTACCGATTACGGAAAATGACCAGATTTTCTTAGGCGGCAAGTTTGAAATGACCGATGTGACCGTCGGATCTGGGGCTCCAAACCGTTACAAAGACTATGTTCACGATTACGGTAAGAAACCGAAGAGCATTGCAGCGACGATCGGTTGGTCTCGTGATACTCGAGACAACATATTGGCTCCGACTCGCGGCCGTTACCAGAGATTGTTCGGTGAAATCTCCCTGCCGGTGCTTGATCTGAAGTACTACCGCGCAACTTATCAGTTCCAGCAGTTTGTTCCTATCACGAAATCCATTACCTTCGCCTTTAACACAGAGCTTGGTTATGGTGACGGTTATGCAGGCAAACAGTATCCGTTCTTCAAAAACTTCTACGGCGGCGGTATCGGATCGGTCCGCGGCTACGATACTTCCTCTCTCGGCCCGCGTGATACAGGTCCTACGGGCGACGGGGACGCATCCGGCGGTAACCGTAAACTTAATTTCTCTCTCGAATTGCTGACGCCGATTCCCGGTGCAGACAGAACCCTGCGTATGTTCACCTTCTTGGACGGTGGCTGGGTTTGGGGCCGCAAAGCCTTCTACAAACAGCTTGCTGACGGCAAATACGCTGTGGACCGTTACAAGAAGGACAAGCTTGACCTCGGCGATCTGCGTTACTCCGTCGGTTTCGGTTTAGCCTGGATTTCTCCGATGGGTCCGCTTAAATTGAGCTTCGCATTCCCGCTCAATAAGAAGGACAGCGACGAGCTTCAGAGATTCCAATTCCAAATTGGTACAGGTTTCTAATAAATTTGTGGCACAATTAAACAATTGTGTAGGAGATACATTCATGCAAAAAAAATGGTTAGCGGTTGCTTTAGTTTCCGCCTTGGTTTGCTCTGCTGCGACAGCAGTGCAGGCAGAAGTTAAGATCGGTGTCGTCAGCACCGAAGTTATTCTTCGCGATTCTGCAGCTGCTCAGGCCGCAAGTAAAAAACTTGAACAGGAATTCTCTAAGCGCGATAAAGAGCTCAATGCTGCCGGTCAGCGTTTGAAAAATGACGTCGAGCGCTTCGAAAAGAACGCCGGCACAATGACGGAACAGGAAAGAATTCGCAAGCAGCGTGATTTGGCTGAAAGAGACCGCGATTTCCAGCGCCGTCAGCGCGAACTCCGCGAAGACTTCAATCAGCGCAGAAATGAGGAGCTTCAGAAGCTTCTCCGTCAGGCAAACACGGTCATCAAGAACATCGCTCAGCGCGAAAAATATGACCTCATTCTTCAGGAAGCTATCTACGTCAACCCGAAGATTGACATCACTGACCAGGTTCTTAAGGAACTCAAGTAATTTTTATCGGGCACAAGCAGACAGATGTCTGCTTGTTGCTTAATTGCCATTTAGTGCAATACGTGCGGCATGACCTGACTCGGGTTTCGGCGACTTCAAACTTGCTCTCCCTCTCAGATCGGCCGCATAAATTTTTTAAATAGGGCGATCAAATGATTCAACAAACAGCGCCGATGACTCTTCTTGAGTTAGTAGACCGAATTAAAGAAAAAAGCAACGACACTTTATTAAGCACGATCAGTGCCAACGGAGGCAAAGCTGAGATTAAGTCCATTGCTCCGCTGGAGACTGCCGGACACGGCGATGTCGCCTTTTTAGCCAACAGTAGATATCGAGACGCAGCCGCTGCCTGCAAAGCAACAGCTTTGGTTTTGACTGAAGAAGATAAACAGGCCATCTGGGGTAAAAAAGAACCTGACCGTATTGTCGTCATTACGCGCAATCCGTATGCTTGGTTTGCATATGCCCTCCAAATCATTTTTCCGCAGGAACAGCCGGAACCGGGCGTTGATACCAGAGCTGTTGTAGAAGACGGTGCTGTTATTGACTCGACTGCGACCGTTGAAGCCGGTGCCGTAATCCGCAAAGGCGCACAGGTCGGTCCGTACTGCTTTGTCGGCGCGAACAGCGTCATCGGCGAGGGCGTGGTTCTCGGCGAACACACTCGTATTTATCCGAACGTGACGATTTACTACGGCTGCCGCATCGGCAGACGCAACATCATTCACTCCGGTGCCGTAATCGGTGCCGACGGCTTCGGATTTGCGCCTTTAGACAGACAGTATGTGAAGATTCCTCAGATCGGTGCGGTTGAAACCGGAGATGATGTTGAAATTGGCGCCAACACCTGTATCGACCGCGGCGCTCTGCAGAACACCACGATCGGACAAGGCACTAAGATTGATGACTTAGTCATGATCGGTCACAACTGTCAAGTCGGCAAGAATGTGGTTCTTTCCGGAAGAACTGGTTTGGCCGGAAGCACGATTATCGGCGACAACGTTCAGGCCGGCGGCGGATCCGGTTTTGCAGGACACCTCAAGGTGGCCGCAGGTTCGATCATCGGCGGAGGCGCCGGTGTTCCGGGCACGATCGATAAGCCTGATTACTATGCCGGCTACATGCCTGCCATGCCTCACAGAGAGTTCTATAACATTCTGTCCGTAATTAAACGTTTGCCTGAGATGCGCAGACAGCTGAAGCATCTGGCAGAAAAAGTTGATTCCCTTAAGAAAGAGTAAAAATGCAAGACATTAATGACATCATGAGGCTCCTGCCTCACCGCTACCCGTTTCTTTTAGTTGACCGAGTTTTGGAAACGAACGGTGTCGATAAGCTGATTGCCATCAAAAACGTCACCGTCAACGAACCTCAGTTTACCGGTCACTTCCCGGGCGTTCCTGTCATGCCCGGCGTTCTGATCATCGAAGCGATGGCTCAGGCCTGCGCAATGCTGGCTTTTGCAAGAATGGGCGGCGAAAGAGATCCTGAGAAACTTTTTTATTTCGCTTCTATTGACAACGCTCGCTTCAAACGCGTTGTGATCCCGGGCGACCAGCTTCGCTTTGAGTGCACATTCCTGCGTGAAAAACTCGGCATGATCAAAATGCACTGCGATGCAACAGTTGACGGTCAGCTGGCAGCATGTGCCGACATGATGTGCTCCTATCGTTCACCTAAATAAAGGAAAACATATGGCTCAGATCCATCCCTCATCCTTAGTAGATCCTCAAGCCAAACTTGCGGAGAACGTTGTCGTCGGTCCGTTCTGCACGATCGGTCCCCACGTTGAAGTCGGTGAAGGAACCACTTTGCAGAGCCATATTGTTCTTACCGGCCATACCAAGATCGGTAAGAACAACAAGATTTATGCCTTTGCAGCGATCGGTATCGATCCTCAGGATAAAAAATACCGCGGTGAAGAAACTCAGCTAATCATCGGTGACAACAACGTTATTCGCGAACACTGCACACTCTCTGTCGGGACCGTGCAGGACAAAGGAATAACCATTATTGGAAACGGCAATCTGCTGATGGCCAACGTTCATGTTGCACATGACTGCGTCATCGGAAACGACACCATCATTGCCAACAACGTCGGCTTTGCCGGCCACGTTCATGTTGCTGACGACGTGATCGTCGGCGGGCAGTCCGGGATTCACCAATTCGTCAAGATCGGGAAGGGCGCGATGCTGAGCGGCGGAAGCATGGTTCGTCAGGACTGCATTCCCTACGGTATGTATCAAGGTTACCCGGCATCTCCCTTCGGCATCAATCTCGAAGGCATGAAGCGCCACGGCTATTCAAGAGCTGCCATGCATGCGGCCCGCGAAAGCTACAAACTGATCTTCCGTGAAGGCAAGACCGTTCCGGAGGCAGTGGAAGCCATCAAGGCTTACGCATCAACCTTAGAAGATGAACAGGCTAAGAAAGTCTGCGAACTGATGTGCGAATTCACAGAGCAGGCAACTCGAGGATTGGCTCGCTAATGGAGCAATTGACTAATAACAGCATTATCTGGGCAGCCGGAGAAAACAGCGGAGATTATTTAGCTTCGCGTGTTCTGCCGGCTGTTGCCGCATCTCGTCCGAATCTAAAGATGGAAGGTATCGGCGGAGACAGAATGATCCAGGACGGCTTGGATCCTTGGTTTCATGCCAGCGAACTTTCCGTCCGAGGCTATTTGGAAGTGATCCGCCATCTGCCGCGAATTTTAAAAATTCGCCGCGAAATGATGCGCCGTACTATCCAGTTTCGCCCTGCTGCCTACATCGGGGTTGATGCTCCTGACTTTAATCTGTCGATTGAAGAGAAGGTTAGAGCTTCGGGTATTCCGGTCGTTCACATGGTGGCTCCAGCCGTCTGGGCTTGGCGTCCGCAGAGAATTCACCAAATCAAACGTGCGGTGGATCATTTGCTTTTGATTTTCCCTTTTGAAGAGAAAATTTTTAAAGAAGCTGGTATACCCAGCACTTACATCGGTCATCCTCTGGCAGAGATTATTCCGATGGAGCCGGATACGGAAGGTGCGAGACGCAAACTGAACATCGTTGCGCAAGGCCCCGTGGTTGCCATACTTCCCGGCAGCCGAAAAGACGAAATCCGCTGGTGCGCTCCGGCATTTTTCGGCTCCGCCTCTTTAGTTCTGAAGCAGGAACCGAGAACTCGATTCATTGTCCCGGCGGCGGATGAACAGCGAAAGAAAGAGATTTTAGAAGTTCTTAACCGTTTTCCCGACGTCAAAGACCATACAGTGCTTTTGGACGGGAAGTCGCATTTGGCGATGGAAGCGGCCGATGCCATCTTGGTTGCGAGCGGCACTGCGACGCTTGAAGCCGCGCTTTATAAAAAGCCTTTAGTCGTCGGTTACGCGATGCCGGCACTTTCCGCAATGTTGATTCTTTCCAAAGGCCAGACAAAGTGGATCAGTCTGCCCAACATTTTGGCGCAGAAGACCTTAGTTCCCGAGTGCGTTCAGATGTTCTGTTCGCCTGAAATTCTTTCGTCTCATTTGCTTCACGCACTTGAGCCGAAGCGGCAGGAATATCTCAAAGAAGTATTTTCAGAAATGCATGAAACATTGCTGAGGCCGACCGCTCAGCTGGCGACAGAAGCAATCGATCAGGTTCTAAAACACTGATGGCTGATTATTTATTTGACGGCGAAGAAACGATTGCCACGCTTGTCTGCGGCGTGGACGAAGCCGGCCGCGGCCCTTTAGCCGGACCGGTTGTTGCCGCAGCGGTAATTCTGAATCCCGATCATCCGATCGAAGGACTCAGGGATTCAAAAAAACTGACTGCTCATGCAAGAGAGGTTCTTGCGGAGCAGATCAAAACGCATGCGCTCGCCTGGGCGATTGCTGAGAGCTCAGTGGCCGATATCGACCGTATGAACATTCTGCAGGCGACGATGGCAGCCATGCGCAAAGCCGTGCTTCAGCTTGATCCGAAACCGGATTTGGTGCTGGTGGACGGCAACCGTCTTCCGGAACTTCCGTTCCGGGCAGAGCCCATTGTCAAGGGCGACGACTTGATTCCGGAGATTTCCGCAGCGTCTATTTTGGCAAAAACTTATCGGGACGCCTTAATGAAAATCCTCGGCGGAATGTATCCGAAATACGGTTTTGAGCAGCATGCGGGATACGGTACGGCATACCATCTCAAAATGCTGGAGAAATGGGCTTCGATACATTTTTTCTCAAACAAGGTTATCGATGCCGTCAGAATCTGCTTTCTTTTCTGCTGTGCCTGTCGTTCTCTTGTGCATCGGCGGCCTCGTGTACGCAACGCTGATGACGCTGTTCGTGGTTCCCTGCATCTACGACATGCTGAACAAAAAGGAACTGCGCAGCGTCCGGGAGGAGGACCTGAAGCTGCTGGATCTGTAAGCGCATAAAAACTTTCACCCCCGGCTTTTGCTGGGTGACCGTAAAACAGCGAATGGAGCGCATCAGTACAGATACGCTCCATTTCTCGTACCAACCGGGGCACCCCCTTGGCTCCCCCTTTGGGGGAGCTGTCACCGAAGGTGACTGAGAGGGCATTTGCAACCTAGTATACCCTCTCCGTCCTCGCTGCGCTCGGCCACCTCTTCCAAGGGGAGAGGCAAGGGAGCGGATTTCTTAAGATATGGGCAAATTCCCTTGCTTTTTCCCTCGCCGCATGGTAAAATGTTCTGACGAAACTGATAAAAGGGGGAGTTTGCTTGAAGCGTATCGGGATCGGGCTTTTTCTGTGCATATTGCTGATGGGCTTTTTTGTGCTGCCCGCGTCCGCTGAGAGCGCGGCTTCCCGGGTGGATACCTACTGCACCGTCAGCGCCGAGGGCGACTGCCAGGTGAATATGACCGTCACTTTGCGCATGGAGTATGTCACTACTTCCATGAGTTTCCCCCTGCCCGCCAACGCCACGGGCATTACTCTGAACGGCGCTTCCGTCTCCACCAGCAAGACATCCTCCGCGACCATGGTGGATATCAGCCGGGTGGTCAGCGGCATTACCGGGGAGATTCCCCTGAATTTCAGCTTTACACTCCCCAAGTCCGTGGGCGTTGTGACCGTTGACAAGGAGCGGAAGTTACAGCTGAGCGTCGAGCTGCTCAGCGGCTTTGAGTTCCCGGTGGAGCAGCTGAGCTTTGTCATCACCATGCCCCCGGGAAATATGCCCAACGCGCCGAAGTTCACCAGCATCTACCGTCAGGAGAGCATTGCCTCCGACCTGACCGTCACGGTGAGCAGCAACCAGATCATCGGCGCCAGCAAGACCATTCTGAACGACCACGAAGGCATCACCATGACCATGCTGGTGGATCAGAAAATGTTCCCCACTGTCAGCACCTACATCCGGGAGGGCAACCCGGAGATCAAATACATGCTGATCTGCGTGGGCCTCGCGCTGGTGTACTGGCTGATTTTCCTGCGCACGAAGCCCATCGCCCACATCCGCAGCACGACCCCGCCTGAGGGCATTACCGCGGGCGAGCTGGGATGCCGCCTGACATTATCCGGCGGCGATCTGACCATGATGGTGTTTACGTGGGCACAGCTGGGCTACCTGCTCATCCAGACGGACAGCGGCGGAAAGGTGCTGCTGCACAAGCGCATGGACATGGGCAACGAGCGCAGCCTCTTTGAAAACAAGATTTTTGCACTTCTCTTCGGCAGCCGCCAGACGGTGGACGCCACCGGCTATCCCTACGCCAAGCTCAGCCGCAAGGTGTCGGCCATCGTTCCCAATGAGCGGAATATGTACAAGGGCGTCAGCGGAAACATGAAGATTTTCCGGGGACTTTGCTGCGGCGCCCAGATTTTCTGCGGCGTGTGCGTTGCCATGAATATGACCTCCGTCCGGGCGATCCAGATCCTGCTTTCCATCATTCTGGGGGCCTTTGGCGCGGTATCCGGGTGGCTGATTCAGGATATGGCCTACCGCACCCATCTGCGGGGCAAGCTGCCCATGCTGATCGGGGCAGTGTGTATTGCCCTATGGGTAGTGCTGGGGCTGCTGTGCGGGCAGGTCTGGATACCGCTGCTCGGCGCGATCGGCGAATTCCTGCTGGGTTATTTCGCCGCTTACGGCGGAAAACGCAGCGATCTGGGCAGCTACGCGGCGGCGCAGGTGCTGGGATTCCGGCGCTACGCAAAGAAACTTCCCACGGAGGATGTCAGCCGCCTGATGGCCAACGACCCGGATTATTTCTTCAATCTCGCGCCCTTTACGCTGGCGCTGGGGGTCATCAATCCCTTTGCCAGAGCCTTCGGCCACCGGAAGCTGGAGCGATGCCCGTATCTGGTTACCCGCGCCCGGAACGTCCAGACGGCGGAGGAATGGGCAGGCATCCTGCTGGACACGGCCGACCGGATGGACGAAAAGCTCCGTCAGATGCAGATCGACCGGTGGATACCGGTCCGCCTGCGGCGGAGAAGGAAGTGAAAACCCACGGGTCATTGATTGGGTGTTCGCAATACAGTGAGTGGAGCGTATCGGTATCGATACGCTCCATTTCTCATGTCAACATGCGCTATGTAACGGGGAACAACCCCCTTGGCTCTCCCTCTGGGAGAGCTGTCACCGAAGGTGACGGAGAGGGCGCTGCACCCCGGTTTTCCCTCTCCGGCTTCGCTTCGCCCAGCCACCTTTCCCATAGAGAGAGGCAAGGGGTGCAGCTCATCCCGTGGGTTCTGTGTTATTTCAGCATCTCCCGAACCTGAGCGATGCTCAGTCCCTGCTCCCGGGCGATGGCCGCGATGTCCTCATACTCGGCCTTCTGCCGCTGGACGCCGTAACCGGAGGATATCTTCTGCCGAACCGCGCCGTAGGGAGTGGAAAGAATCTCCGTGCGCCGCTCAAGCGTGTAGCGGTTTTGAAGGCTTTCCCGGATGCCCAGAGTGGTGGTGTGGCGGAAGATCAGCCGCGCCATTTTCTCCCGGTCGCCCGCCCGGCACAGGACGCTCAAAAGCACGCCGGGGCGGTTCTTTTTCATGCCGATGGGGGTGGTGAACACGTCCAGCGCGCGGCCGCTCAGCAGCTGCTCCATGGCAAACCCGATCTCCTCGCCGGTCATGTCGTCGATGTTGCACTTAAGCTCCGCAATGGCGTCGGTCTGGTCAGAGGTCTCCCCCAGCATGACCCGCAGGCAGTTGGCTTGGGGGAAGTCTTTTTTGCCCATGCCGTAGCCGGTTTTCTGCACCCGCATGACGGGCAAGTTCCCAAAATCGTCGGCAAAGTATTTCAGCAGCGCCGCGCCGTTTTCTTTGGCGATTTCATAATTTTCGTAGGCATATTTTATGCCGAACGAAT
>ENA-UEOR01001609-UEOR01001609.1-human-gut-metagenome-genome-assembly--contig:-NODE-1609-length-13221-cov-7.000076_pt1 | contig 13221 bp, 13 predicted proteins | sample MGYA00242887_ERZ507890 | MGnify/ENA primary metagenome ERZ507890 (study PRJEB26167, sample SAMN06115431) | human gut metagenome | host: Homo sapiens | place: China:Guizhou | collected 2014-10-21...
GTTTTATTTTACAATAAACCAGGGATTTAATAAATCTTCCATGTCGTGAACGTCAATTCCCATCATATGTCCCAGACCGTGAGGCATGAACAGCGCATGACTGAAGGAAGATTTGATCTGGGACAGCTTATAAAAATCCAAAAACTCGTAGTAGATCCGGTTTTCCAGGCTGTCGTTCCGGGCCGGGATCAGCCGGGTGACAGTGCCGGCGATCTTTACCGCCCCGTAGTATTTCAGCACCGACACCCGCTTGTTGCCCTCCTGGACATAGAAGCGGTTCATGAACTCGTAGGCCAGAATGGGGTTCTGGATGCCCTCTTCCAGGTGGGCCTCGCAGAGGTTGGACCACTTGGTGGCAAACTCGGTATCTGCCTCCAGCAGCGGCATGAAGTTGGGCGCAAAGGCTGTGTGTCGTCCGCTGGTCTTGGTGCCCACGATGCTCTCAGCCGGGATCTCCACCAGACCCAGCGGCTCCTGTGATACGATGTTCACATTGACCAGAATATCGTCCAGCACCGCAAGATAGGGCGACTGGCCGCGTGCCACGCAGGCACGATAGGCGCGCTGTCCGGACTTCAGCGCGTTTTTGTAATCTTCCAGCATAACCTGCTCCTTTCGTCTCCGGCGGTTCGCTGTGCAGCTGCGCTGCACTGTTCAGCTCAGTATACCATGAAAATCAGTTTTATGGGAGACTTTGTCGCACAAAAGTGTTGATTTCTCCCCGCATTTCGGGTACGATAAAAGAAATTGATCGAAGGATAGGAGCACACCCATGCACACCGACGCACTTCCCCTGCTGAAAGCCGACGAATACCCCGGCGGTCTGTGGTATTACGAGCCCCATACATACCAGCCTTATCGCTATGTGCTGGGCCGGGTGGGCCGGCACCCGCTGGTGTGCATCGGCATCAACCCCAGCACCGCTCAGCCCGGTGCGCTGGACCCCACCCTGAAAAGTGTGGAGCGTCTGGCCAACGCCAACGATTTTGACAGCTGGATCATGTTCAACGTGTACCCTCAGCGTGCCACCGACCCCAACGACATGGACCGTGTGCCGGACCGCGCCCTGTGCGACGAGAACCTGCGCTGGCTGCAGGCCGTGCTGGCCCAGACCGAACCCACCATGTGGGCCGCCTGGGGCACCCTGATCGAAAAGCGGGATTACCTGCCCGGCCTGATGCGGGAGATGGTGGCCCTGACCCGGGAAAAGAACATTCCCTGGGTGACCTTTGGCAAGCGCAGCAAAAAAGGCCACCCGCACCACCCGCTGTACCTGCGCAAAGATTCCACACCGGAGCCATTCGATGTGGAAAACTATCTGGACACCTGTTTCTGATCTCATTCTGACCCGATGCGGAGGGACCTTTTTTGACCGCAGAACACTATCATGCCCTGTACCGGTGGTTTGACGCGCACCCGGCCGCCCGGCGCTTCGTGGTCGCGCTGGACCGCTGGCTCCCGCTGGTGCCGTTTGTCTGCTACCCGGTGCTGCTGTGCCTGCTCAATGTCCGGCTGGTGCAGCTGTTCCTGACCCGGCAAAGCGCCGCTCCTGATTTGATGCCGGAGATCGCCCGTTCCATTCTGGTGCCGGGCATCACCTTCTGGGTGGGCACCGCGCTCCGTGCCCGGCTCGACCGCCCCCGCCCCTACGACCAGCCGGGTTTTACCCCGCTGGTCCAGAAGGACACCCACGGCCGGTCCTTCCCGTCCCGGCATGCGCTCAGCGCCGCTGTGCTGGCCATGGTGTGGCTGTATTTTTACCCGGCTGTCGGCTGGTGCATGATCGTCATCGCCCTGCTCATTGCCGTGGTGCGGGTGCTCACCGGCGTGCACCATATCCGGGATGTGGCCGCCGGGCTTGCCCTCGGGTTTGCCTGCGGCTTTGTCGGCATGTGGCTGCTGTAACTGCGCCGCATAAAAATCCGAAACTTTTTTCAAATTGTTCTTGACAGACCGGGTTCCGTATGGTATTATACTTCTCGCAGCGTGTGCCGACACACGACTGCCGCCATAAAGGAACCCAATGGGATAACAACGTGCGCCCGTAGCTCAGGTGGATAGAGCAACTGCCTTCTAAGCAGTGGGCCGGGGGTTCGAGTCCCTTCGGGCGCATTGATGTGGTGCCCATAGCGTAGTCGGTTAACGCGCCAGATTGTGGATCTGGAGACCGTGGGTTCGAGTCCCACTGGGCACCCCACCAAAAATCCGCTGTTGCTTTGCAACGGCGGATTTTTTCTTTGGTGGGGTGTCCAGTGGGACGAGAACAGGGCGGCGGTGCGCAGCACCGTAAGCAATCAGCCCAGTGGGCTGTTGCTTAGCCCGCGGGTCCCAACCATTCGGAATGTCTACCGGGGTCCATTTCACCAGCTGTTTTTAACAGCGGATTTTTTCTTTGGTGGGGTGCCCAGTGGGACTCGAAAAGCACGGCACTGCCGCAGGCAGGGCAACAAACAGCCCAGTGGGCTGTTTGTTAGTGCGCGGGTCCCAACCATTCGGAACGTCTACCGGGGTCCCACACTCCAGCTGTTTTTAACGGCGGTTTTTTTCTTTGGTGGGGTGCCCAGTGGGACGAGAACAGGGCGGCGGTGCGCAGCACCGTAAGCAATCAGCCCAGTGGGCTGTTTGTTAGTGCGCGGGTCCCAACCATCAGGAATGTCTACCGGGGTCCCGCTCTCTTTGGTGGGGTACACAGTTGGCTCGAACCCAAAATCACAGATACAGCAGCGGAGGCGTCCATCAAATGATGGACGCCTCCGCTTTTTCTCTTACTGGTTCATCTGCTGCAGGATCTTTGCGATCTCGCTGGTGGTGTAGCCCTCTTTCTGCAGGGCATTGGCAATGGACGTGTCACTCTTGCCACGGCTGCGCAGCAGTGCCGCCGTAAAGGGCACAACACTGCTGCCCTTCAGCGCATTCGTTCCCGCAGCGCTCCCCGATGCCTTGCCGCTGCCGCTGCTTTTTGCAGCCGCATTGCCCGCCGCACGGCTGGCTTTGGCCTGCGCATTGGACTGCTTGAGCGCCCACTCGCCCTTGGCAATGTTCAGCTTTTCCGAGGTAACGCTGTTGTTGAAGGCCTGCTGCTTCAGCGCATCCTGATAGGCGCGCTCGCTGGCTTCATTCTCATAGCGCTGCTGGGTCAAACTGTCCTGCCGCTGCTTTTCCTGCATCTGCTGGTTCCATGCCGTGTCGGCACGGTCGGCCTCGTAGGCGCGGGTGCCAGACACGATGTTGTACCCGGTGTTCAGCAGGCTGCCCGCCAGCGAGCCGATGCCGGTGGTGCCGCTGATGGCCAGCTGGATCGCATCCCCGATGACCCCCAGCACGGTCATGATGCCGTTGAAGGTCTGCTGGCGGCGGCTGGCCTGTGCCTGTTCCTGCGCAGTATAGTAGCCGTGCAGGGTGTCCAGACGGCTCAGATAGTCCTGATACTGCCCGTAATCCTGCGCGTAGGCGTTGTTGTAATCCTCCCCTTTCTGCTGCAGCTGGGTGTAGTAATCTGAGAGCTGCCGGTCGTACTGCTCCTGCGCACTCTGTTCCTGGGCGTTCAGCTGGTCCAACCGCGATACCAGCTCATCGCCGCCGCTGGTGTAGGTGTCCAGTGCCAGACTGTACAGGCTGGGGATGGCCTCGTTCAGCGCACCGATCTGCTGCTGGTAGGCCTGTTGTGCCGCACTGGCCGCATAGCTGGAGCCGTAACCGCCGGTCAGGGCTGCCGCCTGTGCAGCGGCATCGGCACTGGCGTTGTGGGCGTTCTGGGTGTACTGCTGGGCGTACTGCCGGTACAGCGGGTCCTGCGTATAGCTGTAGGCAAAATTCTCCCGTGCCAGCAGGCGGTCCAGCACCTCATTGATGCGGTCCTGGTAGCTGCTCTGGTACGCCTCCGGGCGCTTGCCCTGCCACTCCTTCAGCGCGTTTGCGGCGTTGGTCACGCTCTGGCCGGGGCGGTAACCGGCCCCTGCCATGGCCTCTTCCACCTGCTGTCGGTTTTCCAGGCCGCTGGTGTCATAGCCGCTCTGCGCCTCCGGCGCTGCCAGTTCTTCCTCTTTCTTTTTGGTCGCCATGCTCTTCTCCTTTCTTTTACAACGAATTCAACCGGGTGCGCAGCTCCTCCGACAGGTTTTCCACGTCCAGATTGGTCAGTACATACTGCAGCTGTTCCTGCATCTGGTACAGGTAGCTGCGCAGCGCTCTTGCGTCCTCCGGGTCCATGTTTTCGCTCAACTTCGGCAGGCCCAGCCGGTTCAGACCGTTCACACTTGCCATGTTGCTTCCTCCTGTTCTTCCACAAGGCCGCCTTTGGCCGCGGCCAGATTCTTCGCCAGACTGCGCAGGGTGATCTGCCCTTTGCCCCGCAGGCGCAGCCGCAGGGTGCTGTGCCGCCGGGGCACCAGCGGCAGGTCATAGCTGCGGCGGGCCTCCCGGGCGGTCAGGCTTGCCACTGTCTCCCATGGGCCGCCGTCGTAGCTCAGCGCTACCTCCACCGTGCTGGCACAGGCCGCGTCCAGCCGCAGCGTCAGCCGCGACAGATACCGCTGTTCCGCCCCGTCCTGCCCGATGTCACCGGTCACCAGCTCAAACGACACCTGCTGTTCCACACCTTCGGTGCTCTGCCAGTCGCTCTCCCGGCTGGGATCCGCCGCCCACAGGGCCTGCCCGTCCCACAGATACAGCTGGCCGCCGGTGCTGGCCATGTCGCAGGAGCATACATCCTCTTCGTGCCAGAGCCCGCGTTCGGTGTCATACACCAGCAGCCGGGTCTGCCCCTGGGTCCCGGCCGTGCGGGAGATGTGCAGATAATACCGGCCGTCCAGCGCACCGCCCACAGCGCTCTGCACGTTGGCCAGCCGGCTGGCGTCCAACACCGCCGACACCTTGGTGGGGATGCTGCCGTCCCATGCCATGACCCCATCCGGCGAGAGATAATACAGCGTCTCGTTCAGCACGCACAGGCTGCGGGCCGCATTCTTGGCCACGCCCCGGCAGCGCAGGGAGGTGAGCTGAAAATCCGAGGGCTTTGTGCCGCACAGCTTGTGCAGGGTGTTTTCCTTGAAGAACAACGCATAGCCCATGCAGGTGGCCGCGCCGGTAAAGGCTCCGTCGCTGCCCACCGTCACCGCATAGCTGTCCGCCGCAATGCCCCGATAGGAAAACCAGTTGGTGGGGTCGCCCAGCTTGCAGGCGTAGATCACATTTTCCCGGCTGCTGCAGCCCCACACCCGGTTGTCGCATTCGGTCACGAAGTCCAGGTCCGGCACCCGGCGTTCCAGCTGCACGGTCTGTTCCGCCGCGATGCTGCGGGTCTGGCTGCCGTCCAGGCTGGTCCACTGGGCCGCATCGGTCCCCTGCACCAGTGTGCCGTAAAAATAGTCACCCGCCGGGTCGGCACGCACGCACAGGCTGTTCTCCGTGACGGCATACACCACGCAGTCCCCGTCCAGTGCTTCCCACTGTCCGGCCTGCTTTGCCGCCGTGCCCTGCACGGTCACCGTGTCCCACTGGCAGAATTTTTCCTGCGCACCGGCCGCCGTGATGCGGCAATAGTCCAGCGGCAGCGCCGTCCAGTTGCCGGACGCCGCGCTGTACACTTCCAATGTTCCATCGTACCGCCAGGGGTGCTCTTCGTCCTCCACCTTCAGGAAGATCTGCCCGTCCGCCGGGCTTTCCGGCTCTTCCCGGCCCACGCCTGTGGGCGTGTAGGTCCTGCCCTCCGCATCGCAGGGAGCAAACTCCACGCTCTGGCCCTCCGCTTTCCAGCAGGCTCCCAGCGCCGAAACGCTGCCGTCTGCCGTATCAAAGGCGACCTTGTCCGGAAAGATCAAAATTTTCGTGCCAAGACCCACCAGCGCCTTTTTGCTGTCGGCCACCGCATCGGTGCAGGTCACAGTCTCCCCGCCGTCGTCCGGAGTGTACACCAGGTCTTTCCCGCAGACGGTCAGCAGCCCGTTCAGGTGGTACATCCCATTCAGGCCGGTGAGGGTCCGCAGCTTCCGGCGGGGCTTGCGGGTGCTCAGCGCCGGAAAATCCCGGGACGAAAAATTGATTCCCGCACTGTACTCTGCCTCGGAGCAGCCGTAGCCCTCGTTCAGACCTCCGAAGGCCCGCAGCAGGGTGCGGCTGTTCTGGACTCTGGTCCGGTTCGCCAGAACCATCTTATCCCTCCTTTCACCACTGCCAGCGGGTGCAGGCCCGCGGCGGATAGGTCCGGCGCAGCCAGGCCGCAAGCTCTGCCAGAATGCCATTGTACTGTGCCTGCTCCCCGGCGTAACGGTCGGTCTCGCCCAGTGCGGCATCGGTCATGGCGCACAGGTAATGCGGGTACAGGGCATCAAAGGGGGCCGGGGCCAGCAGCACATCCTCGTCCTGCAGGCCATCGTCCCAGGCCCGGTCCGCTCCCACGGTGTCAAAAGCATCCGTATCACTGGCCTTGAAAAAGCGTTCCCGCAGCATGCCGTCTGCTTCCCGCAGCCACTCCTGCCGGGTGTGCACGGACACACGGCTGCCGGGCCGCAGTTCCTCGGCGCGTTCCAGCGCCTGTCCTACTGTCATCGTTCCACGCTCCTTTTCAAAAAAGCCCGGCGGGGCATCTCCCTGCCGGGCTCCGGTCCTGTTTCTTACTGTGCCGCGTTCTCCGCTGCCGCAATGCGGGCAGCGGTGCGCTCGTCCTGCATCTGGCTGTGTTCCAGCACCTCCGCCACTTCGGGCGGCACCTCCACTTCCACACCGCGGCGGATCTTGTAGTTCACGCCGTTCACGCTGACGAACAGGTCGCCCTTATAGCGGCTGTTGTCCTTGAACAGCCGGATGCGCACGTTCTTTTCTGTCATCCTGTACACCTCCTCAGTTTGCGGCGGCGTTGGCCGAGTAGCTGGACACGCTCTCGATGCGCACCATGTACTGCTCCACCAGACGTTCGGCAGCACGCATGCCCTTCCAGCCCACCGAAGCGCGCTGGTTCAGCGGGTCGTCGCCGTAGCCCAGCTGCTTGACGATGTGCTCCAGGCCGCCGCCCTCCAGCTCGGTCACACCGTAGGCATGGGCACCCAGCACCAGGGTACCGAACACCGCCAAGCCGGTGGGGCAGGTCTCATCCTTCCAGATCTTGGCCTCGCTGGTCTCGATGAAGCGGATGTTGCCCAGCTTACCGATCTCGCCGCGGAACATGGTGTCCGGGTCGGCGTACTTATGCACCTCAATGAACTCCTTGCAGGTCTTGAGGTCGTAGGCCGCATAGGGGTGGATGATGGCAATATAGCTGTCGCCGATGGGGTCGGCGTTCATGGCACCCAGCTGGGCCGCTGCCTGGAAGAACAGCTTGGGGGTCAGGGTACAGCTCTTGTCCAGCGTCTTGCGGCTGGTCACGGCGGTCTCGGTGCCGTCGGCGGCCTGCTTGGGTGCATAGATCACATTGGTGCCGCCGGCCAGCACATCGCGGGTGATGCTGTCCATGGTACGGCCCGCCTGGCTGGCCAGCACACGGGTGGCCTGCACCACGTTGTTGTCAATGGCGGTCATCTGCAGCACGTCGGTCAGCGGGGTCCAGCCGCCGTACTGGTGCAGGTCGCTGGTGATGGTGGTCACGTTCAGGGCCTGACCGTTGGGGGTCACGCCCTCGGTCAGGGGCGTGGTGGCCTTGGGCAGGCTGTCGTACTTGCGGAACTCGATGGTCTTGCCGCCGTTCTGGGGCACCGGGTAGTAATCCGCGAACTGGTCATGCACCAGACGCGGCTCTGCCTGGTCGATGAGACGCTTCTCATAGAAGGTCTTCATCTCCTTGGACATGGTGGCCGTGGTGTTCTGCAGGTTGTCGGCAAACAGCTGGATGTTGAAGTTCATCATACGTTTTTCCTTTCTCTTGTCGGGTTTACAGTTCGATCTGAGCACCGTGCAGCACACGGCGCTCCAACGCTTCGCGCTGGGCGCGGGTCATGCTGGCCACATCCGGGTGCACCGTGGCCGCACCACCGGGGCGGATGCCGTTTTCTGCGGGGCGGGCGGCCCGCTGCTGGATGCGCTGCACCACGCCCTGCTCCACGGCCTGTGCCGCACGGTGCAGGCTCTCGTCGTAGTGGGCCAGACGGTAGGCGTCCTGCATCCGCATGCCGGGCAGCTGCATCAGGCGGCGCATCTCCGGGTTCTTCAGCTCCTCCTGCAGGCGGAACTCCGGCTGGCTGCGGCGCAGGTCGGCTTCCTCAGCCGCCCAGCGGGCATGCAGCTCCCGCACCGCGTTTCGGGCCTGCAGCGGCAGGGGCGGCACCGCTAGGCGGGGCAGCTCCGGCTGGGGCGTCTCCGGTTCGGTCGGCTCCGGATCCGGTTTTGCTTCCGGCACCGGCTGCGCAGTTTTCTCCCCCGGTTCCATCGTCCCGGAGGCAACGGCCTGCCGGGCCTGTGCCGGGCTCAGGGCCGGGGCCGCAGGCGCTGCCTCTTCTGCAAACATCTGCAGGTCCATCATGCTCTGTTCGCCCCGGCGGCTCACATCCGCAAAGCGGATATTGTCCGGGTAGCGCTCGGCCAGCAGGGTGAACCCCGCCTTGGCCAGCTCAAAGGCACCCTGCACCCATGCGGCACAGGGTGCGTCGGCCTGCACGGCCAGACGCGGCCCGTCCGGTTCCTCCCAGGCGTCGGCATGGGCATTTTCTTCCCCGGCCAGCAGGTACACCAGTGCCTGCATCAGGGTGCTTGCCCCGGCGCACACGATGTCCTGCCCGGCAGGGGCAAAGCCTGCATGTCCGGCAGCCTCCAGTCGGCAGCTCAGGCCCTCGGGGCCATCCAGCTCGCTGTAACATACTTTCATCATTCTTGTTTCACCTCCTTACAGTTTCACGTTCATGGCGCGGGCCGCAGCGGCCACCGGCAGACTGCCGGGCAGCACCGCACCACCGGTGCCGGTCTGCGGCGGGACCGCCTGCTGCAGCTGTGCCAGCTTCTGGGCCAGTGTGCCGTTCTGCCGCACCCGCTGGCGCACCTTCTCGATGCCCTCAAAGTCCATCATTTCCAGCGCCGCCAAGGCCGCGTCGGCATTGGCGGGGTCGAAAAAGCCCAGCTGATAGCACTCCTTTGCCGTCTCGTTCTGGCTCAGGCGGCTGAAGGTGCTCTTCTTGGCCGCGCTGACCACGATGTCAAAAATGGGTTCCCGGCTGCCCAGCTCCACGCCGCCCACCTCGCGCACCGGCTGCGGGCGCAGGGCTGCCGCCGAGAAGGGCAAAAACTGGTTCTCACCGCTGGGCCCCACGATGCGGAAGATGCGCTGTTCATCATAGAACTGCCGCATCAGCTCGATCATCAGGTAGCACTGGCGGGAGAAGGCCCGGTAGGCGCTCTTGAGCATATCACGGCTCAGTTTGCTTCCGGCTTCCTGCAGGGCCGCAATGGCACTGGCTGCCGTCACACCGCCGGTGGTGCCGCCCTGGGTCATGTCGCGGTTGCCGCTGATCTCCTTCAGCTCCTCGATGCGGCTCTGACGGTAGCTCAGACTGCTGCCCTGCAGACCGGCTGTCTGCAGCGGGCGGAAGCTGTCGTCGTTCAGACGGCCCACCACATGCACGATGTCCCGGCTCAGGTCGGCCAGCTCTTCTTCGTTGACCCCGGCGGTGTCGCTGAGCACATAGCGCTGCCGGGCCGACAGCAGCACGTTCTCGTCCATGGCATGGTTCATCTGGTCGATGGCGGTCTGGCAATCCTTCATCACGTCGATGTAGCCAAAACCCGCCGGGCTGTCCTCTTCCATGAACAGCGGATCGAATACGAAGGGGTACTGCCCGTGGTCGTACAGGCCCCGCTGTGCCAGTGCCGGGTCGTTCTGGCTGGCGTACAGCACCACCCCGTTGCAGAACTTGCAGTAGTGCAGCACCATGCGGCCGCTTTCGTCCGGGCGCTTATAGTACCAGTCCACCACCACACTGCGGGAAGCGGTGTCCGCGCCGTCCTCGTGGATGTAGCGGGGCACATCCAGCACCCCGGCGGTGTGGCCTGCCAGCTGTGGGTAGCGGGCCGTGAGCTGTGCGGTGTCCTCCAGGCTCAGGCTGAAAAAATCCGGTGAGTCCTGGATGTCCGCTACGCCCGGCTCCCAATAGAGCATCAGCAAGTTCATGGCCCGCACCGCAATATCCCCCACGCCGCCCCGGGCTGCCGGGTCCCAGAACACACCGGTGACCCCGGTGCCCTGCTTGAGCTTGCGCCACCAGCAGTCGCTGTACACCTGCTCGTAATCTGCCTGTTCCAGCACCACCGGCAGCACGCTGGAAAGTGCCCGCGCGGTTGCCTCATCGTCCGCTGCACGGGGCAGCACATTGGGTTCCGGGTAGTTGTCCATGGCATCGGCGTGCTTGTTGGCGATGCTGTTGAACAGCCATCCACTGCTGGGCTGCGCCTTGCCGGGCATCATGGGGTTCTGGTAGTTCTTCCAGTGTCCCATGCGGAACCACAGTTCGTTGTCCACCAGGCGCCTGTCCAGTGCCGCCTTGCCGGCCTTGTAACGCTGCAGGGTCTGTGTGGCCGCAGCCACCTCCGCCGCACCCACCGGCATCGCTTCGTTCTGATAATCGTCCATCGTTCTTCTCCTTCAGATTCTGTAAAATCTTGCCTGCCGGTGCAGGTCCAGCGGGTCATCCGGCGGCGGCAGGGCCGTGCGCCGGGCCGGCGGGCTGATGGGGTTCTCCATCAGCACATACCGGCACTCATCATAAATGTGGTCCTCCTGCCGGGTGTCGATATCCTCCACGTTGCTCTCGTCGTACACGAGGTTCGGCAGCGTGCGGATGAAGTGTTTGCAGGTATTGAACACCTGCAGCATCGGGCGGCCGTCGGCGTCAAAGTTGAGCCGGTAGTGGAACTGCATCTTTCCCGCAAGGCGGGTGTGGTCGCCGGGCTTCCAGTGCAGGAAGTTGGGGCTCCGCTCCATCATGGCCGCGATGCTCTCGCCCCGGCTCTCATCAAAGATGGCCGGGTCGGCAACGCCATGGATCACCCGCCCCCGCAGCACGGGGTCGTTCTGCTCCGCCTCCCGGATGCGCCGGGCCTGTTCCACCGGGTCAATGCGCAGGCCCTCGTTGGGGCGGCCGGTGCAGCCGTACAGCTCCTTAATGCGGTAGAGCCGCCCCTCTTCATCGGCCGCATACCACCCCACCGAGAACGGCTTGGAAAACCCGAAGTCGAACCCCCGGTAGATCTGCCAGTGCTTCGGGATGGTAAACGGGGCAATGACGTGGGTCCAGCGCTGATCCTGATAGTGGGCCGGGTCGTTGCGCCACTCGGTGAACACCTGGCCGGAAAAGCTGTCCCAGCTGCCATAGAGCAGCGCCTGCTTTTCCGCTTCCGGCATGGCAGCCAGGCTGGCCAGATAACCGGGATCGTTCTGCAGCAGAGCCGGGTTGTCGAAAATGCTGGAAGGGATGAACACCCTTGCCCGCTGCAGCTTCTGTTCGGTGCCGTCCGGCCGCCGCACCGTGTATTCCTCCACGATGGGCGTGCCGGGTGGGGCCGGAGTGATGAACCGCGCCTTCACCCACCCGTGGCCGATGCCGCCGGGGTTGGTGGTGGCCCGCATGTACACCCGGGTGCCCGGCCCGGTGGGGCGGTTGCGGCTCATCATGTAGCTGTACTCTTCCCATTCAAAATGGGTCAGCTCATCAAAGCCGATGAAGTCGTAGGCCTTGCCCTGGTAATTGGTGCGGTCCTTGGTATACTGCATGGAGCCAAAGTAGATCTTGGCCCCGCTGGGGAAGTTCCACACATGGGCCGTGGCGTTGTACTGCGCCTGCGGAAAGGCCCGGCGGTAGTACATCTGGCTTTTGTCCACCAGATCCGACAACTGCGGGTATGTTTTGCGCAGGATCAACGCTCTGTAATGCGGAATATCCACCTGACGCAGTGCCTCGATGACCAATGCATCGCTTTTTCCGCCGCCGGCCGCGCCGCCGTACAGTGCTTCCGGCTCCGGCCTTCGCATGAACTCGGCCTGCCGGGGCTGGGGCCGCCACACCACCGGGGTCCGGTGTTCCTCTGTGTTCATGGTTCTTCCTCCTCCACCCGCGGCAGCAGCACCACACCGCTCTCCGTTCCTTCCGCCTGCACGCCCTGGTCGTTCAGCGACCGCGCCACTGCAGCCAGATCCTTCAGCACCGCCGTGGCCTCCTTCAGGCCCTTCATGGTGCCTGGGTCCTCTGCCCCGCTGCGGCGGTTCTCCCGCTGCCGGGCATTCAGCTCCCGCACCTGCTGTGCCAGAAGCGTGCTCAGGATGTCGGTGGCCCGGCTCAGGCTGTCCAGCCCCTTGGACGTTTTCCTCTGCCCCATGGTTCGTGTTGGTTCCTCCTTTCTGCCCGGCGGCTCCGGGCTATGGCAACAGCTTACCACGCCTCGTGCTGCCGCAACAGTGTGTGCTTTTTCAGGGCCATTTCGTATTTTTAAGCGCTATTTTTTCAAATCGTATAATTTCGAGCCTTAAAAAACTCCGTTCTATCGCATCTTTCAGAAAAAACTATTTTTTCTTCCAGAAATCCGTTTGCAGTAATTCCGTCCGGAGTGCAAAAAAACTGCGGGGCGCGCTGCCCGGCAGCGGTTTGCCGGAAAGTCCCCACAGTTGAAAAGTTTTTTCAGTTCTCCCGGTAATTTCCGGGAGCTGCACGGTTTCTGTCCGGAAGGGTCGAACCGTGTCATGCAACATTTTGTAATCTTTTTGAAAGAAATCCGACCCTGCTCCGACCGATTTATCCAGAAGTTGCACGTTTATGAAAAATTGTGCTTGTTACGGAAATTATTTTGTCCTTTGAAAATTCCTTTTGTTGAAACAGCACAAAAGAAATCTCAGATTCTTGTGGACTTGTTCTCTTGCAGACCGCTTCGCAGGCGGTTATAATACAAGCAGGAAATCCAGGTGTGTGCAATAAATGCGCCTGTGAAATTGCTATGATACGAATGAAGGAGAACACAATTATGAAAATGATTTCTCGTCGTGACTTCCTGAAGGCTTCTGCTGTCGTGGGCGCAACCGCTGCCATGACCGCATGTGGCGGTTCCTCCAGCTCTACTGCTGCTTCCACTGCTTCTTCCGCTGCTGCTTCCAGCACCGCTGCTTCTGCAGCTGCCGGCTCTGCCAACATCGGTGTCTGCATCTATCAGTTCGCTGATAACTTCATGACCCTGTACCGCACCGATCTGGAAGAGTACCTGAAGGACATGGGCTACTCCGTCACCATCATGGACGGCAAGAACGACCAGAACACCCAG
>ENA-UEOR01001611-UEOR01001611.1-human-gut-metagenome-genome-assembly--contig:-NODE-1611-length-13218-cov-32.549882_pt1 | contig 13218 bp, 12 predicted proteins | sample MGYA00242887_ERZ507890 | MGnify/ENA primary metagenome ERZ507890 (study PRJEB26167, sample SAMN06115431) | human gut metagenome | host: Homo sapiens | place: China:Guizhou | collected 2014-10-21...
AGCAGATAGTAATAATGGTTGAGGATGTATACAATAACGGACTGAACGTAAACAGTGTTCGTTTTAATATGGATGACGTATACATAAACGAGATGACAAAAGAGATGTACTTTATATATTTTCCGATAGTAGGAGGACAGGAAAGTGCAGATATTGTCGGGTTTATAGAAAACATAATTTATACAATGACACCTGTTATCAATGAGGATACGAATTATATATCCAGATTTATGTATTATGTAAGAAGCTTCCATGGCTTCAACGGCAATGCAATAGAAAAATATATCTCACGCGAAGAGCGTGCAGTTGTGAACGTGCTGAAAAACAAAGCAGTGACAATGCAGCAGACAATGCAGCAACAGATAATGCAGCAACAGACAATGCAGCAACAGACAATGCAGCAACAGATAATGCAGCAGGTAATGCAGGGCAGCATGGATGGAACTACAGTGTTGTCAGATGATGGCATATCCGTACAGCAGATACAGCAGATGCAACCGGTGAACTATCATTTTGCAAGTCTTACAAGGCAGGTAACAGGTGAAAAGATAGAGCTTGGCAAACCATCGTTTGTGCTGGGAAAGAATCCGGAAAAGTCAGATTATGCGGTAGCAGACAATACGAATATCAGCAGGGTGCATGCAGTGATAACCACGCGAAACGGGCGTTATTATGTAATGGACCAAAATTCTACCAATGGCACATTTATCAATGGAAGGATAATAAAGGCGGGGCAGGAAACAGAGATATTACCGGGAGACTGTCTGATGTTAGCTAATGAGGAATTTATATTTAATGAATAGCTTTAAATATAAAAGGTGAGGAGAATAATACTATTATGGAACTAAAAGAATTAAGTCGCAGAATATCAAGGTACCGGGCAAATGTAGAAAATCTGCAGCTTGAGAAAAACAGGCTGCTTAATGAAATAGATGCTTTGGATCAGGAAGCATTGAAAATAAAGGAATATAAATGGCAGGCGCAAAACCGGTTTAAATGCAGAGTTGATAATATAGCCGGCATGGACAGATATGGCAGTCGTAATATAACAAATCTGAAGGGCAGACTTAAGAGTATTAATTCATTAAACGACGGAAAATCGTATGTAGCCAATGCGATGAATGCTATAGATTCAATGCTGAGAGATGTAGAGAATGCAATCAGGAGCAGAAATGACAGGATATATGAAATAAATCAGCAGCTGTGTACATATGAGGACAATATAGAGCAGCTGAGAATAAAAAAAAGAAGAATGGAGAGTAAGTAATGGGACAGTACAATTTAATGTTTGAGCAGGAGGAATTTACAGAACTTGTGCGTTTATACTCAGAACTTGCAAAGATTGCAGATAGACAGATGAACGAATATCAGATGATACTTGATATTATAAACACAAATGCGGTTATAAGCGGTGAATTGCACGATAAGCTGGAAGTGTACGAGGATGCTGTTCATACATATCAGAGTATACTGGGAGAATCCTTCAGGGAAATGTCAAAAAAACTTAATGAATTTGTGAGAGATGTAGATGAGGCAGATGGAGATATATATGGTATAGGAACATATGAAGCGTATTAGAAGGAGGGGTGACGCATAATGAAATTTAAGGATTTTACGCAGGAAGCATACGATGACATACAAAGCTATATGGGAGGAGAAGAACAGTGGGAGGAAATAAACAAAACCTACGGTGTAGTGGAAACCAAAGGTATATTTCAATATGATTATGAATCACAGCTAAGAAACGCGGCAACAGAATATCAGAGACAAAATGAAGAGGCAAGCAATAGTGTAAGAAGGATGTTTGATAATGTAAATGGAGTGGATGATCTATATGCAGCCAGGTTTCGGGACGAATATATGGACTTGGAAAGATTCAGCACTGCAATTAAAGAACTGGCAGCTCTGATTAATGTAAGATCCGTTGAGAATATATATACGATGGATTGCCAGACATTGAAAACAAAAGCTGGTAATATACAGGCAAAAGTGGACTCGAAGATAACAGAGTATTATAAAGAGCGATTCTATTCAGTGGATTCTAATGGAAAGACAGTTATGAACTGGGACGAAATAAACTATGAGATGCGGAAGGAATTTGTACCAGATGCAGAGCTGCAGGCACTTGTATCAGTATTTCCAAAGCTGTCCACAGATGATGAGGAAGAAACCATAGCAAATATAGAGAACATGCTGCGCGCAGGTTATGGAAACGCCAAGGATGATGAGTGGATAGATAATGCAGATCTGGAAGACCCTAAGTATTACAGTGTGAGTGTCACGAATACATTTAAGAGGGCGGTGGATATATATAAGACAAGTATGGATATAATTGACTATTACAGCGAAAAATGTGCATACAGAAACGACGAGATTAGTGATGAAGCGCTTGAAGAGATGAAAGAGCAGTACAGAGTGTCATCCCTGTTTAAAGCAATGGTTGATAGCTACCCGACAATAGGAGTTGCATATAATGGAAAAAACGATGGATTTACAATACATTCCGATAAAGAGAAAAATGTGACCGTATCCGTATGCCTGAAAGAGCTGCCGTTTGATGTAAGCATATGCAATATTACAGACAGCAATGACAGGGAGATATTGGACAAATATTATAACGTCAAGGTAACAAATGGAACTATCAATGAAAAAGTAGGAAAAGAAAATGAGAAGGTCAATCAGATAGATGCTACTGTGGTATAAGGAGGTGCCGGTTGCGTATACTTTGCAACAATGTCTTTTACGAAACAGCATTGTAACTCCCAAATGTAGATCATTACTTCTTCTTCTTGTATAGTTAACTTTTCCATGGAGATGATGTTTAATTACGATTCTTTCGCAAATCTACGAATATTTCGTAATTAAGCAATAGCTAGTCAGTTAAATATTGTAAATGCCCGTTTGAAATAGGGTGATTGGCGGGTAAAAGCCCCTTTTCGTAAGCATGAAAATAATGTGGATAAACGTTATTTTCATCCAAATAAGCAATCTTTAGGACATTTAGGTGAACAAAATGCCTTTCGTGGCTTTTTTATATAAAATAAATGAAATACTTTTGTAGAGTATAAAACGTATGTTAATAAAAGGAGAGTGCGTTTCAGCACAAGGCAAAGCTTGAAAGATTCCCCGTACTCGATAATGAAGCTATTAACTATGCAGCCCGGAGGGAAGAGGGAGGCGAACTAAAAAATGACTGATATGAAAAAAGGTTTGATTTTTGTGCTGTTTGCACTTGTTTCTATCGTTTCTTATTCTCAGATTTCCTGGAATGCTAAGGTAGGTATGAACATGAGTAATTTCACAGGAGACGCTGATACGGACATGAGAGTAGGTTTTAATGTTGGAGTGGGAATGGAGTATCAGTTTACTGATATGTGGTCTATTCAGCCTTCATTGATGTTTACTCAGAAAGGTGCTAAACTGGGTGATATCAAGGCTAATCCGATGTATCTGGAACTGCCGGTAATGGCTGCTGCAAGATTTGCTGTGGTAGACGGACAAAATGTAGTTGTAAAAGCCGGTCCGTATTTGGCATGCGGTATTGCCGGTAAATACAAGATAGCTGGCGTTAAGGAAGATTTCTTTGGTGACAACGGCGGAGGTAAAAGATTTGACTTCGGACTTGGAGTGGGTGTTGCTTATGAAATTAACAGATTCTTTGTCGACCTGACCGGAGAATTTGGTTTGACTAAAGTGTATGATGCCAGTGGCTCTCCTAAGAACATCAACTTCTCTATCGGAGTAGGTTACAAATTCTAATTGAATTATATTCTCTTTATAATACCATTCATAAAGTCCTCTGCCCAATAGATGGAGCGGGGGACTTTTTCATTTCCTCCCATAAAGAAACTTCTCTTCCTATAAAGAAAAACGATGTATACTTCCGAAGAAGCACACATCGTACTAAACTCTCTCTCTTAATTGTCTCAATCAGTCATCTGTTTGGCCAGATTCTCTTTTTCTTTCAGTTCTTTATATCTCTCTATGGCGTGTTTCCGGCTCATCAGTATTTGCCAGCGGTATACCCAGCAAGTGGTGAGGAAATAAACGCCTGCTTGTATCCACAATGCCTTGTATTCAAAGGCGACTTCGCTTAAGGTAGCTCCCATATTATTGATCTTCACAAAGCCATTGATGCCGAATGTGGACGGGAAAATGTAAGAAACATATTTCCAGAACGGAGGAATGGCAGCTCCCGGCCACGAAATACCGGAAATAAACAGCAACGGTACGGAGGTGAATACAAAAATCAGCATACAGGTTTCCCGGTTGCGAATGGCGATGGAGGTGGTCATTGCAAAGAAAATGCAGGCTGCCAGATAGGGGGCGACGAATAATACTAGTGAACCGGGTTGCCCGATCTGGTTGAGGCTGAATAGTCTTGGCACGATATGCAGCACGTAAAATGATACCAGTACGTACACAAGGAAGTAACTTAGTCCCTTGCCGAGTACAATTCGCAACGTTCCGTTATAATGCCGGTTGATGGGTACAAGGTCTTTAAACCGGTTGTTTTCCCGGGCAGTTCCTGCTGCCAGTCCGATTCCGAGCAATAGCGTCTGCTGTATGATCAGCACCAATACGGCAGGAATCAGGAAAGCGGCAAAACCCGCTGTAGGATTAAAGATGGAAATCTCTTCATATTCTATCGGATAACCGGTGATTTCGTCCTGTCGCTCGGTCGTGTTCCCGCTACGCGCGATCTTTATATCTTTATTCATATCCAATGATACGGCCGTATTGGCGATCAGCATGGATTTATAGTACAGCAATCCGCTCATGTCGCAATAGATACTGACTTGCGTCTGTTTCCCTTTGGCGATGTTGTCGCTGAAATCAGATGGGATATAGATGATGCCGTATGCAAGCCGGTTCTTCAGCATTTGCTTGGCTTCTTCCATATCGGCACAGTAGGAAACAATCTGAATGTCCGGTGTGGCATCCACCTTCCGGAGATATTCGCGGCTCAGGGATGAATGAGAGTCATCGACTACAACGGCCGGAACTTCTCGTACCACTTCATTGTCATAGATAAAGCTGTACAGTAACGGATAGCCCAGTGGGACGAGGATAAAGAAAATCAGTACCCCCTGGTCGCGGAAAGTTGTCTGAAACTCCCGCTTCCAGATATAAAACAGGTCGTTGATGCCTTGGGCTATCTTGTCTTTAAATTTTATATCTTTCATCAGGGTATGTATTTATAGTAAACCAATGCTTCTTTCAAGCGGTGAACCACAAAGAAGGGAAGCATCATGAATATTAATAATGCCATATAGTTGGACCATGAGTAAGCCATGCTGTATCCGTTGAGCGCCTGATCTACATAAATCAGGAAATAATGACGTAACGGAAACAGGTTGCTCAAGGCCTGCAAAACAGGATTCATTGCCATCACCGGAAAAGAAAAACCAGAGATGGAGAATGAAATCACTCCCCACAAGGAGGCAAAACTTAATCCGAGGCGGAGTGTAGGCAGTGTACCTATCATGACGATGCCGCAACACTGGGATGCCAATACAAGGCAGAGCGTGGCGAATATCATCGGGAAGATGCCACTGTTGCAGGGGAAATGCAGAAAACCATACAGGTATACATTATAGAATATCCCCATTATGAAAAAGACCACCGTATGCGGAAGCAGTTTGCCTGCCAAAGCAATGTAAATGGAATTGTTACTCATTCGCAACCACTCACGGGCAGTGCGGTCTTTGATTTCTACACCGATAGAATAAACGGTGACCATGAAGATGAGCAGCATGAGTACTCCCGGTATCAGTGTATTGCAGAGGTATACCGAATAGTTCAGCCACGGATTGTTCAGTGGATGCGTGTCAATCACGATCGGTTGCAGGAAGCCCATTGCCTGATCTTCCGTAGCTCCTTTGGCATATAGTACGCTCCTTGCCGCAGAGCCGGCGGTGAGTTCTCCCATCATTTTCATGTCTCTGAATAGTAAAGAACCCGCAATCAGATAGGAGTAATTGGTGTAGAAAGAGATTTTGGGCTGCCGTTGGCTTTGTGCCTCTGCCGACAAGCCTTTCGGGATATAGAAGAAACCGTAGATCTTGCCTTCCTGCACAGCGATACGCGCATCCGTCACATTGCTGTAATGAGCTACGACACCTGTTTGCGAGAAAGCATCCAGATTGCGGACAATGTTGCGTGAAGTAGACGAATCATCCATGTCTACCACGCCCGCCGGAAGATTCTGCGGAAGTCCCGAATCCATCAGGGTCGTGAAAAATAGGTAGCAGAACAATGGAGCGATGACCATGCAAAAGAGATAGAGCGGGCGTGATACTAACCGCCTGCACTCCCTCTGCATGACTTGCCATAAGGCTACATATTTCTTCTTTCTCTCTTTCATGATTATTTGTTAATGATAACGGACATACCCGGACGAAGATTTTCCACTTTTTCCATCGGAGAAGCTTTGACTTCAAATGTCTTCAGGTCGAACTGACCGGTAGTTTTGGTTGCTTTCCAGGCGGCGTAAGTACCTAAGTCTTTCAGATAGTATACTTTGAGTCTGACTGTTTTATTATCCAGCGCGGGGACAACAGCTTCAAATTCTGCTCCCATAGTCAGGTTTTTGAGCAAGTCTTCGCGTACGTTGAAAGTTACCCACATATCATTGAGTTCGGCTATGTTCATGATAGGAGCACCTGTGCCTACCAGTTCGCCTACTTTCGGGAAAATCTCGGAAACTTCTCCGGCAGCCGGAGCAATCAGATAGGTTTCCTTAATGTAAGATTCTACTTCGGCAACAGCTCCTTTGGCACGTTATTTCCAAAGTATTGGTGTGGGCAACGGATGGGAAATGGCTTTCATCGTTATCGGTGGTTTAGGATTCATTTGGATGGGACTTTGGATGTTCCTCTATAAGAAACCCAATGTCAACCCTCGCGTGAATGCTGCCGAACTGGAATATATTGAACAAGACAACAACAATCCTGAAGAATCAGCAGAACAACAAGCTGCTGCCAACGACTTCGACAACAAGAAGATTTCATTCTTGCAATGTTTCAAATTTCCCCAAACATGGGCTGTATTTATCGGTAAGTTCATGACTGATGGCGTATGGTGGTTCTTCCTGTTCTGGACTCCGGCATATATTTCGGATGTATACGGTTTCGCTTCAGATACGGGTACCGCACAAATGTTGATTTTCGTATTATATGCTATTACCATGTTATCTATTTATGGTGGTAAGTTACCTACTATTATCATTAATAAAACAGGTAAGAATCCATATGCAGCCCGTATGCAGGCTATGCTTATCTTTGCCTTGTTCCCACTGCTGGCATTGTTTGCCCAACCTTTAGGCAATTATTCCTATTGGTATCCTATCATTATTATCGGTATTGCAGGTGCGGCACACCAGTCATGGTCTGCCAATATTTACTCTGTAGTAGGAGATATGTTCCCCAAAAGCACCATCGCCACTATCGTAGGTATCGGTGGTATGGCAGGCGGAATCGGTTCCTTCTGTATCAATATGGGTTCCGGCAGACTGTTCGACTATGCAGCAGAAACGAATATGACCTTTATGGGATTTGAAGGGAAACCTGCCGGCTACTTCATCATATTCTGTGTATGTGCCGTAGCTTATTTGGTTGGTTGGATTATCATGAAAGCATTGGTTCCCAAATACAAACCGGTTGATGCCTAATTAAAGAATTCACCACAGACTACACATCTAAGTAGCCTGTGGTATTTTTTTCCCTAATAAATAGTTTTCAGAAGATATTGATAGATAGAATTATGACTTAATATTTCAGGAACTCCTGTGATAAAAAGCTGCTTGCGTGCACGCGTTAAAGCGACATTCAACTTACGGTCAATCTGTACGCCGTCTTCTTCTGTCAGGTTGGGCAGAAACCTTAATTGATAGAGGTGATTCACACAAAAAGAATAAATAATGACATCACGTTCGCTGCCCTGATACCGTTCCACAGTGTCAATGGAAATCCTACTCAAAGCAGGAATAGCCAATGCCTGAAGCTCTTTACGTATCAAAGCAATCTGACTTCGATAAGGAGTAATGACCCCTAACGTTCGATTCGGATCAAATTCCTCTTCATGAGCCAGATACACCTCTTTGGCTAAACCGGCGACAATCTGTGCCTCATATCTGTTTGTTTTTCCGGAAACGCTCTCCAAATCTTGCTTCGAAGGGATAAAACGTACCGGAGCCTCTATGTGCTCCAACTGATGAGGTAATCCCAAAGCCTCCAATTTTCCGGCATAAAATGCTTTATTGGGAAAAAAAGCCACTCCCGGATGCATACGCCCCTGACGGCAAAGCATATCTATCGCTTTAGGAGATTCTTCTTTTAAATGAAAACGATAAAGCCGCTCAAACAGAGAATCTTTTAAATTAAAAAGTCCGGCTTCCCTAAGTCCCTCATCATGCACTTCAGAATGTCCGCTATTCTGCAAAATAACGGCAGGCAACTGTTTATGATCACCTATCAGGATAAATTTACCCACTGCATTTCTTTCATCGGCAAACTTGGCACACAGAATACCCAACAATTGGGGTTCTAATATTTGGGTGGCTTCATCCACTATGGCTACATCAAAACGTTTTAATTTAAAAAGTTCAGCTTTAGCCGCAATAGAGGCCACGGTTCCAACATATACTCTGCAATCTGCCATACGGATATTCACCTCTCTCCTACTGTTACATTCCGCCAATATATTCTCCAACAGATGTCCTCTAAAGCGTACATCACAGGAAAGCTCACTTCCCACCCGTATATAATCTATACAGGGGGTGATAGAGGACAGTGACTGACAAATTTCATCAACAGCCCGGTTGGTATAAGCCAGTAACAATATCTGCATAGATGATGCTGCATAGAAATGTTCCACCATTCTACGCAACGCCCTCGAAGTCTTTCCTGTTCCGGGAGGTCCCACCAGAAGAAAATAATCACGGGCCGACTCAGCTTTCAACGCCACCCTCTCAAAATCATCACCGGTCAGCGCTATAGCTTCATCAAAAGACGAATCAAAGCGGGGAGGCCGTTGTCCCAGCAATAATTCCCGTCTTTCCGTATTCGCATCCAGAAAAGCGGAGAGTCCCAAATACATACTGCGAAATGTAGTATCCATCGTATCATGTTCTACAGCATAACGACTGTCCGGAGAAAAAACGGAAGCATTACGTTGGGTAGCACGTAAACGAATACGCAATTCTGTATCTGTAATCTGCTCAATATTACCCTTAAAAACCATTTTATTGGTCGCATTATCCAAGTCATTATTACGCTCATACAACACAACCACATCTCCTGTACGGAAATTGGGAAGAAACATTTCATCATATTGCGGAATAGACAAAAGTATATAAGCCTTATGAGCCTGTGATGCCCTATTTTCCATTATCTGCAAATCATATAATATCTCTCCCGCCTCACGTTTCTCATCCAGTGTACTCAGCCAAAGAGCTGAAGCCCCTGCACGTCCTTCATAATCCACATCTCCCGATTTGGAGGTATAAAGTTCTTTTGTAATGAAATTATAAAGCGTATAAAAATAGGCCTGCTCCAAAGGTTCCAACGCCGACAGCTTCTCCCGGAAACGCGAGATAGAGGGCTTCAAATACTGTTCCCAGAATCTGCCGCTCAGTTTTCTTTCATTCACCACCTCCGGATTGATTTGTGCCAACAAGTTGCGTGTAAAATCAGGATGATTATGGAATTGTACCCCATACTCGGCAGCAACAATACGGTTACGCAAATTGATAACCCGCCTTACCTGAGCCCACGATGCTCTGGCCGGATACAATAAAGGATAACGGGTATAAAGCAAATAGGGATGCATACGCCGCCGGTCCTGTCCCATGCTATATTCCAACACTGCCATATATAGCAGCATCTGAACCTTATTATTTTCCTTGGGTTCCACTTTTCCCTGCATGGAGAATTCATCCGCTTTGCCCGATTTCATTTCTATAAAGCTGCTCATATCCCGCTGCATATAGTCCAGACGTCCCTGAATGCCCAACGCCTCGCAAATATAGGACGGTTCCAGCACAGCCTCCTTTTTATCCAGATTATACCCTGGCTCCAAAAAAGTGTGTTGTACAACGTCCCGTATATGCTCAAAATGCATCCGGCAATCCTTGGCAAACTCTTTCTCTTTGGACGGATCACGAAGTTCGGCACAAGCAGCCAGTTCAATGGGATACTGCCGGAATGCCTTCTTCATACAGTCTATATAGTCCGGCTCCTCCTCACCTGCATGTATCCATTCATCCAGGAACAGATTGGCTATATTTCCCAACAGCAAAGGGCGGGCATTATCAATCGGCACCAGCCGGCTCAAAAAATAGTTTGCCGGATGGCTGCCATAATCCTTGTAACATTCCGCCAGTGAGCTGATATCTATCAAATAATCCGGTTCCAATACGATAAAAGAAGGGGTATAAATTCCATCCCTATCTACAGAAACATCCAGCAGATTAAGCTGGGCATATCGCCAAAGTTCCTTTATGGTTTCTTCAAATTCATGATTTATACCGGGTTTATTATAAACCACCCGTATAGGTTCATCGGCTGTTACATCTACAGGATGTACATACAAATAGGTATCATCGGCATAATCAAAGCATACACGGATGCGGCGGATGTATTCCATCTTTTCTTTTTTCCCTGAAGATGCTATTTCCTGCTTGGGAAGAACTGAGAACAACTTCAATGGAATATCCTGTGCAAACATCTTCCTATATGCGTATGCCACTGCACGCAAATCACACAGGAACTCTTCTTTTACAGGAGACTTACGATGGTTCAAAATATCATTGGAAGTCAGACGAAAGGTATGTAACTGATTCTGTTCTTTCAGATCCAGCCCATATTGAGTGGCTACATAATTAATACGGGCGGCCAAATCAGTGGTCTGCAAACTATTCCCTTGTATCTTTTCACGCACCACACGCTCCAATGATTCACGCAATTGCCTGTAACGGCGTTCCAATGGCTGGTTTTCATCTATATAAAGCCTGTATAACTCTTCGTAATACTCTTCTATCTCTTCATTCATGCCGTAAAGATACACAAATTATTATTTATAGAATACCGGCATAATAATAGGATGGGTTTCCCATTTACGGGTCATCGGATTAAATTCCCTCTCTGCTCCCGCTTCAATTCCGAAACTATCCGATATTTTAAATTCCAAAGTGCCTCCGTATGAATTCTGGTTCATAAAAAGCTGTGAAGCGGGAGTCATACCATATCCGTTATACACCGAGTATGTGCCGAACATATTGATCTTCATTCTGTCATTAATGCGAAAAGACAACTTTCCCTTAGCACCTAAATCATTAAAGCGGACTCCATATACATTGTATTTAGCAGCATATACTCCTCCCGTCACGGTTATAAAATCATTGAGACGCTGTGTGTACATCACTCCGGCATTACGTGCCTCACCTATAGAAGGCAACCCTTGAAAGGAATGATAACCACTCAGAATCCCTGTACTATTAATCTGATAAGCACGTCCATCTATATAATCATGTCCGAAAGGATTTCCGGAAAAAGTATAAGGGGATATCTTAGGCATTTCTTCACGGGAAGTAAAATCAAATTTTGGCATCCGCAATGTATCAGATAAAACGGGAATACCGATTTTCAATAAATTCTTTACATACCTGTTTTTCATGCAATCTCTGAGCTATTTGTTTTTGTAGATGTGCGTATGTTTATAAAAATATAGGACTCTGTCATGAGGCAGAATCCTATATATAATAGTTCAAATATTTATATGATTGATTTCAGCCTCCTTTCTTGTCCAAAAACAGTCCTTAGACAGCGAAATCACACAAAGGTTTAACGAACAGGAATATTTTCTATCAAATTTGTCAGAAAATTCCAAAAATGTTCAACCGATGCAATATTTACTCTCTCATCCGGAGAATGAGGAAACTTAATCGTAGGACCGAACGAAATCATATCTAAATTAGGATATGCCGCACCAATAATGCCGCACTCGAGACCCGCATGCATAATCTTTACTTCAGGATCAAATCCCAATACTTTTTTATGTATATCTTTTGCCACTTTAAGCACCGGTGAATTGAGGTTCGGCTCCCAACCGGGATAATCCCCGCTGGTCTCTACCTTAGCACCGGCTAATAAAAATACACTCTCCAGACTTGAGACCAAAGCTTGCTTCATACTTTCACTCGAGCTTCTTATTAATATAAGTATTTCTATCGAGCCTTCAGACGAGCGAACAATTGCCAAATTAGAAGATGTCTCCACTACTCCAGGTACTCCCGGAATCATTCGGGCCACCCCATTGCGACAACCGACAACGGCATTTATCAAATCGTCCTGTATAGGTTCAGGAATCAAAAAATCCGGTAATCCGGTTTCCTCTGCTGTCAAAGTCAAATCATCTTCAATCAAACCGTATTCGTGGATATAGAGAGCCTCAAAATCGGCTACCTCATCTAAAAAGTCTGATTTATATTCCGCCGGAATAGTAACAACCGCCTCAGCTTCACGAGGAATAGCATTACGCAAATTTCCTCCGCTGACCCATGCCAACCGGGCGTCATACTCCTGTACGGCATGTTTCAGAAAACGGAACAGCAACTTATTCGCATTTGCACGCCCCAAATGAATATCCACTCCTGAATGTCCTCCTTTCAATCCCGATATAACAATCTTCAAGGCTATTTCATTTTCCGGAATATAAGGTTCATCTTTATATTTAAAACTGGCAGCAAGATCAATTCCTCCTGCACAACTCATATATAATTCTCCCTCTTGTTCCGAATCGGTATTCAATAATATCTCTGCCTGCAACAAATCAGGTTGTAATCCTAAAGCTCCATACATTCCCGTCTCTTCATCATAAGTAAACAATGCCTCCAACGGTCCGTGCTTCAATGTTTCAGACTCAAGAATAGCCAAAATCGAAGAGATTCCGATACCATTATCCGCCCCTAAGGTCGTACCATTAGCTGTGACCCATTCCCCATCGATGTAAGAATTTATCGGATCTGTCTCAAAATTATGAACCTTATCCGCATTTTTCTGAGGCACCATATCCATGTGCCCTTGCAAAACCACAGGTTTTCGATTTTCCATACCGGGAGTTGCTGGTTTACGTATCAAAACATTCCCAGCCTTTCAACCACACGGATGGATGCCACGTTTTCCGGTCGGATACTGCAACAGACAGTTTTCAGTTCCA
>ENA-UEOR01001614-UEOR01001614.1-human-gut-metagenome-genome-assembly--contig:-NODE-1614-length-13194-cov-4.902188_pt1 | contig 13194 bp, 9 predicted proteins | sample MGYA00242887_ERZ507890 | MGnify/ENA primary metagenome ERZ507890 (study PRJEB26167, sample SAMN06115431) | human gut metagenome | host: Homo sapiens | place: China:Guizhou | collected 2014-10-21...
AATCTGGTATGTTTATATTTCTGATTACGCAGTTTTCAGTGTAGTTTGTTGCTGCCTGTAAGATAATAAGTATAGTTGCTGTTATATGGTTTAAGAATAAGGGACTTGCCATTGTGCTTCTCGTTATTCTTCCTTTCCTGTTCATATTCACAAGAACTATTCAGAAAAATATGCTGGAAGCACAGATTGAGAACAGAAGGGCTGTCGGAAGGGCATCAGGACACGTTCCGGAAACTCTTCATAATATAAGAACAATACATACTCTTGGCAAAGAAAATTATATGGCACAAAGATATGATGAATATATATGCGAAAGCTACGCAGCAATTGAAAAAAATAATTTTTATGATGCTGTATATTCACCGGTAATCCTTATTCTCAATGCTATTGTTGTTGCTGTGGTAATGCTTTTTTCGGCATCAGGTAACCAGACAGTGCTTACATTTTTTGGCATGTCAGCAGGTACAGCAGTTGCGGTAATTAATTATATTTCACAGATATTTGCTCCTGTTGAGAATCTTGGCATGGAGATTCAGACTATACAGTCAGCAATAGCAGGAGTACACAGAATTAATGAATTTTTTGAGCTGGATGAATTCTCAGTTAAAAAGGATTCATTCATCACAGAGGATACTGCGATGGAAGCTGACACTGATGTGCTTGTTGACTTCAATAATGTAACATTCGCTTATAATGATAAAAATGTTGTGGAGAACTTAAGCTTTAGTATTAAAAAAGGCGAGCAGGTTACTCTGTCGGGAAGAACAGGTGCAGGAAAGAGTACAATATTTAAACTCCTTCTTGGACTTTACGAGCCGGATAATGGAAGCGTATTGATTGCAGGTCAGAAGGTTACAGCTATTCCGGATAGTGAAAAGAGAAAGATATATGGATATGTTGAGCAGACTTTCCATATGGTTCCAGGAACTGTCAAAGACCAGATAACACTGTATGATGTATCAATTACTGATGAAGATGTAATTGAAGCAGCTAAGGCAGCAGGTATTCATGATGCAATTATGGAACTTGAGAACGGCTATGATACTATATGCAAGCCAGAAGATTTCTCACAGGGACAGTGGCAGTTATTGTCAATTGCAAGGGCTGCAGCAGCAAAGCCTGAACTGCTTCTGTTAGATGAGATAACAGCTAATCTGGATGCTGATACTGAGAAAAATGTGCTTGATGCATTAAACAGGGTAAGTGAGAACAGGACTGTTATATCAATATCCCACAGAACTAATGCGAGAACCGGAAGAATTATAGAAATTGCCTGATTTTGTAAGGTATTTTAACTAGCTTATTTTACAGTAAAGAAGTATAATACTCATGCATAAAATGTTCTAAAGAGGAAGCTGGTAAGAATGATGAAAAAAGCATGGTATAAATACTTAATTATTGGTTCAGTTGTTTTTCTGGCAATTGTTGCCATTATATTTGTTATTGATAAAAAAAATAAAACAAGAATAACAAATTCTGACAAAAATCTACAGGTGTCAGGTGATAATATACAGAAAGCAGATAGTAAGGCGCCGGTTATTACTCTTATTGGAAGTCCGGAAATAACTATTGAGGCTGGAACAGACTATGAGGATTCAGGATGCATGGCTGTTGATGAGGCTGATGGTGACATTTCTGAAAAAGTGACAAAAGACAAACTTGTGGATTCTGATGTTACAGGAGATGTGAAAATTATATATTCGGTTAAGAATTCAGCAGGCATAGAAGTGCATACGGAAAGAATTGTTCATGTTGTTGATACAACTGCACCGGATATTAATCTCATTGATGGAACTACATATTATATTAAAAATGGAACGCAATATTGTGAGCCTGGTTATGAGGCAGAGGATTCCTGTGACGGTAATCTGACTTCTAAGGTAAAGGTATCAGGAAATGTAGATACACAGACAGACGGCAAATATACTCTGACATATGAAGTAGAAGATGCAGCAGGTAATAAGACAAGTGTAGAAAGATGCGTAAGGGTTTATTCACCAATGCCTGATAATACAGTCAATCCGGGTAATAAAGTGGTGTATCTGACATTTGATGATGGACCGGGAAAGTACACCCAGAGACTGCTTGATGTGTTAGACAAATATAATGTCAAAGCCACATTTTTTGTCACAAATGGAAAGCCGGCATATCAGAACCTTATAGGAAAAGAGGCTGCTGATGGACATACAGTTGCAATTCATTCAGCATCACATGAATATTCAAAAATATATCAGAGTCTGGATGCATATTTCGAAGATTTTGATGAAATGAACGACATCATACAGCAGCAGACAGGAGAAAAAACAGATTTGTTAAGATTTCCGGGAGGTTCGTCTAATACAGTGAGTGCCACTTACTGTTATGGAATTATGAGCCAGCTTGTATGTGCTGTTGAAGCTAAAGGTTTAAGGTATTGTGACTGGAATGTATCAAGTGGTGATGCAGGTGAAGTAAACAGTTCTTCACAGGTCGTAAATAATGTAATTAATGGAATAAAGGCTAATAATGTATCAGTTGTCCTCCAGCACGACACAAGGGAATTCAGTGTTGATGCTGTTGAAGAAATTATACAGTGGGGACTTAGCGAGGGATATACATTTTTACCGATTACAGATACTACACCTATGTCGCATCACAAAGTTAATAATTGATGAATTTTAGATGGTAGATTTATATTGTTTTATATGATATAATTTTAATAAGTTTAAGAACGTGTAATACAAAGGGGTGTGTAAGCATATGGGAGGCTGTTATCTTGGGATGGCAGGGCATGATGTATTTAATGAAAAAGTTACGGAGATTATACACAGTAATGAACACAGAATAGTACTATTAGCACTTGACATCAGTAATTTCAAATATATCAATGATTTTTATGGCATGGATGAAGGCGATAAGGTTATGCAGGATATAGCAGACTTTTATTTTGTTAATGAGCCTTTATGCCTGGCATCTCATGGAATAGGATTCGATCAGTTCAGGGGTGCATATAAAGTAGATGGAATGACGCATGAAGATGTAGTTGATTATATTTCCAGAAAGAATGAGACATTTGAGGCAGAATTATCTGCAAGATATCCTTTAGTATACCAGCATGTATATGTGGGACTTTATTTTTATGATGATCCGGCCTTAGATGTCAGAATGGCAGTTGACAGGGCTAATCTTGCTAAAAAGTCAACTAAGGGAAGATTTGATATTCATTGTTGCATTTATTCAGAAGATAACTGCAATGAATATCTTGAACATATGGATATGTCGAATGAATTCGTGCGTGACATTGATGAGGAATTGTACATAAATAATACAATCTACACTGAAGATATGTCAGGAGATAATTGGATTCCACTGGATGATGTGCTGAAATAAATTCTCAGCCTTGAATAATTGAATTAAATTAAAAATGAGCTACTGCACATAATGCAATAGCTCATTTTCGTATATTCCAAATCAACCTAATTGTTCTACAAATCTTGCAAATGCTTCTTTTCCTTGTTTATCTCTCTTAAATACTCCGGCATCTTCAAGTACCTGCTCAAAAACTCTGCCGACTTCATAACGAATAATCTCCATTGCATTATCAGCGTTAAAATCAGAATATTTTTTTAGAATTTCACTTGCCCAAATTGCATGAGATGCAATTTTATCATCTGTAGCAATCTCTTTGCCGGACAGCATTGCATCTTTTAAAAGTGTCAGTTCATCTGCTAAACGCGCCGGAAAAACAGCAAGTCCCATAACTTCAATCAATCCGATGTTTTCTTTTTTGATATGATGTAAGGTAGGATTCGGATGGAACACACCTAACGGTCTTTCTTTCGTTGTAATATTGTTTCTCAATACCAAGTCGCATTCAAATCCAGAAGAAGTTGCTCTTGCAATTGGCGTAATTGTATTATGCAGAATTCCGTCTGTTTCTGCAAAAATTCCAACCACTTCATCCGTATATGTTCTCCATTTTGATAAAATATCAGCACATGCAGCTGCCAAAGCCGTCCTGTTTTTTGAAGAAAGACGTATCACAGACATCGGCCATTTTATAATGCCTGCACTAACATTCATATAATTTTTCAAAAGAAATGTTCTTTCAATCGGTGCTTTTGCCATTGCAAAATTATAATTGCCGCCTTGAAAGTGTTCATGCGTTAGAATTGAACCGCCTACAATAGGAAGGTCTGCATTTGAACCGATAAAATAGTGTGGAAATTGCTCAACAAAATCAAACAGTTTATTGAATACCTGTGCATTGATTGTCATAGGAATATGCTGTTTATTAAAGACAATGCAATGTTCATTATAATATCCATAAGGAGAATACTGCATGAACCAATCTTGGCTGTTGATATTCAACTTTACCGGACGAAGATTTTGTCTTGCAGGGTGTGTCTGATGACCTGCGAATCCCATATTTTCAACACAAAGCTGACATTGAGGATAGGCTGATTTTTTTTGCAATTTAGCAGCAGCAATATCACGAGGATCTTTCTCTGGCTTAGAACGGTTTATAGTAATGTCAAGTGTTCCATATTCTGATTCATATGTCCACTTTAAATCTTTCGCAATTCTTTCAGCACGAACATAGTTCAGGCTTTTACTAAAAGCATAGTACCATTCTGTAGCTGCTGATGGCGAAGCAGAATATTTTCTTTGAAATGCGGCATTAACTTCTCTCGGCATAGGTGTGAAAACACCCATAACTCTTGTATCGAATAGATCACGTTGTACAGCAGTGTCTTCAATGATTCCTGCCTTTACTGCATAGTCGATCAGGGGTTCAAGAAGTTCTTCAATATTTCCTGTGAGTGGTTCTTTATCATTCCAGTCAGTCAGTTTTAGTATATCCATGAGCTGATTTCTGACAACGAAAATATCGTCATTTGTAATCAAATCAGCTTCTATTGCATGACGGATTAGTCCGTTTATTGCCCTGTATATCATGATAACACCTCTTTTCAAAAACCATCTGGATGATTCTTATGCCAATTCCATGCGTCAGATATAATTTCTTCAAGGCTATCGTGTACAGGATTCCAGCCAAGAATTTTTCTTGCCTTTTCACTGGAAGCCACCAGTCGTGCAGGATCTCCGGCACGCTTTGGCGTTTCAATTGCCGGAATCGGGTGCCCTGTCACTTTTCTTGCTTTATCAATTACTTCTTTTACTGAATAGCCGACACCATTCCCAAGATTGAAAATATTGCTTTTGTTTCCGTTTTTTAAGTACTTTACAGCGAGAATATGTGCCTGAGCCAAATCGGTAACATGGATGTAGTCTCTGATACAAGTTCCATCAGGAGTATCATAATCTGTTCCATAGATGGAGATACTTTCTCTCTTTCCATTTGGGACTTGAAGAATCAAAGGAATCAAATGACTTTCCGGATTATGAGCCTCGCCGATTTTACCTGATTTGTCTGCTCCGCAAGCATTGAAATAGCGGAGAGAAACGTATCTTAGGCCATGAGCTTTTGAAGTCCAATAGAACATCTTCTCCATAGCAAGTTTGGTTTCACCATATGGATTGGTTGGCTGTGTTCTGTCTGTTTCAAGAATCGGAATATTTTCCGGTTCACCATAAGTGGCAGCGGTTGAGGAAAATACAATTTTATCAATATGGTGTTCAACCATGGAATCCAAAAGAATTTTTGTTCCGCAGAGATTATTATCGTAATACTTGAGTGGATTGACAACGCTTTCTCCAACAAGAGAATATGCTGCAAAGTGAATCACTGCATCTATCTGTTCGTTTTCAAAAATATTATCAAGAAACGCCTTGTCATGCAAATCACCCAGATAAAATTTCGCATCTTTCGGAACAGCTTCTATGTGTCCGGTTGCAAGATTGTCTGCAATAATAACGCTTTCTCCGGTGCGAATCAACTCTAAAGCTGTGTGAGAACCGATATATCCTGCACCGCCTAAAACAAGTATACTCATTATTTTTCCCTCCTATTATTTGATTTCAATACCGCCAAACGGTCTGATTGTCATAATGTAGCACGAATTTTGTCCAAATATTCTGTCCATTTCCAATCTATATGCATTGACAAGATCATTTGGTACAAATGCCTGAACAGTCCCTGCGAAACCACCTCCGTGAACTCTAACAGCACCATTGCCTTTTAATATTCGTTTTCCCGCCATAATTGCAAGTGGAATACCTTGTTCCGTTGGCTTTCTGCATGAGTATAAATTTTGCAGATAGTTCATGGAGGAATCTCCCGATTCGTTTACAAGCGTGAGAAAATCCTCAAATCTGTTGTTTTTGAGAGCTTCCGTTTCTGCCTTTGCACGATAATTGTCGCCAAAAAAGTGAATTGCACGCAAGGCAGCTCTGTCAGAAATCTTCTTTTTAATATCAGGGAGATTATCCCAAAATTGATTTTCATCAACTTCACGAAGAACCTTTTTGCCGAAATATTCTGCAACTTCGTCCATTTCTGTACGAACGGCTACATAATCATCTGTCAAATCAGAATGATCTCCTTTGGTGTCTGTGATGATCAATGCATAGCCGGTTTTTGAAAGGTCAAAATCAATTTTTTGGATACTTGGATTTTGAATGTTTTGAAAATCAAGAAAAACAAATCCACCAACGGAGCAAACCATCTGATCCATCAATCCGCTTTTCTTGCCAAAATAAAAGTTTTCTGCATATTGCCCGATTTTTGCGATTTCTACTGCACCGATCTGATTGTTATTGTAATAGCTGTCAATTGCCGTTGCGATCAATGTTTCAAATGCAGCAGAAGAAGAAATACCGCTTCCAGCAAGTACATTTGAAGTTGTATACATATCAAATCCGGAAATTTCTACACCTAAATCCTTAAAGCGAGCTGCAATCCCTCTGACAATTTCAGAAGAACCTTTTTCACCGATATGAACATCCAAATTGTCCAGTGAAACTGCAAATTCATCGTATCCCTCTGATTTAATTCTGATGATGTTTTCGTCATGAAATGCTGCAACACCGATAACATCTAAGTCAACTGCTCCTGCAATGACACAGCCATGTTGATGATCGGTATGATTACCGCCGATTTCTGTTCTACCTGGAGCAGAATAAACGTGTATATCATTTCTATTCGGATACAGTGCTGTGAATTTCTCCACAGCACTCATATATCGTGATTTCTGACTTTCTATATCCTGTGGCTTATAAATATTTGCGAAGATATTATCAAATCCACCACAAGTAACATTGTCTTGAAAATCCTGTATTTTCATTGTTTTCCTTTCTTCTTACGATCTTAAGGGCATAATTACAAATTCCAATTTCATCGGCTGATCTGCATGGATTCTGTACTCCTCATGCACCGGTGCACCCCAGGAATCATCGCCGCCGACACCCATTTGCTTTGCAGCGATTCTGACCCATGTGTAGCGAACACTTGGAAGTTCATCCAGATGCATTGCATTTTCGAGTTCATATGCACTGTATGGCAGTACGCTCATTTCAAACGGAGCAGATGCCTTTTGGAACGTCAGACCATGCTGCATATCATCATGGACAGAGAGCGTTCTTACACCGGTACGGTTGCCGCATTCCTGCGGATTGAGATACCCGGAAAGATTTTCTTTTGCTGTAGATTTCCACGATCCCAGTCTTGCTCCTTTGCATCGGTCGCTGTAATTTTCATCAGGGCCGAGTCCGTAATACTGGAAATTGCAAAGCTGTTTTTTCATCTTGAAGTCCAATGCAAGAACCGGCATATCGGACATTCCGCTTACTCCTGCATAATTTACACTTACGCCCAGCTTTCCGTCAAAGTGTGCGGTATAGGTTACAGTAAACTCAAAAGTCGGAACACAGGCAGCCTGATATGTGAATGTGATTTTCAGAGCATCTTCCTGTTCCAGCCATGAAACGGTTTTATACTTTGCAAATTTGCCTGCGGAATACCACTGTGCAAGATTGTACGGCTCGGAAGCACCGGTGTCATTGTCTGTCATCGCTCTCCAGAAGCTGACCTTTGGTGTGCGTGTGATATATTCAAAATCATTGTATTTCAGAGAACTGATGCCGCCCTCTTTTTTGTCGAACATCATGGAGAAGTTTTCTCCGTGAACGCCAATGATAACATCGCCGTATACAATCGTTGGCTTTTGCAATGTGGTTTCCGGAATCTGATTATCTTTCACTTCAAACACTTCCTGAGCAAAGGCAATTTCGTGCCCTGCATCTGCCCATAGTGTCTGATCTGCGGTAACGGCGGAAACATGATAAACATATTCTCCTGCACTGTCTATTTTGTGAAGTGTCAGTTTCATTGTCTTGCTTTCTCCGGCAGGAACATTCAGAGAAAATGTATCGGATTTCAGAACAACGCCGTTCTTTTCCAATCGTACAACAAAGGACAAGTTGTTTGTATCTGCAAAGAGATTTCGATTTTCTACGGTAAGCATTCCGTTTTGAATAGACATTCTGATGTTGGAGTAAAGAGCCTTCATTTCCTGAACCTTTGGAGAGTAGGTTCTGTCAGCATAGATCACACCATTGGTGCAGAATCCGTAATCGCTTGGTCTGTCCTCAAAATCTCCGCCATAAGCCAGAACCGTTTTCCCGTCGTCATTTTTGGTTTCGATTGCCTGATCGATGTAGTCCCAGATGAAACCACCCTGATAAGCCTCATATTTGTCCTCAAGGTCAGTGTAAAGGCTCAAACCGCCAAGGGAATTGCCCATAGCGTGCATATACTCACAGCTGATATACGGTCTGCCGTTATTCTGTTTCAGGTATTCTTCCACTTCCTGCGGTTTTGCGTACATACGGCTTTCCATATCCGTGATAGAATCATACTGATGATTCGGAACTCTTGTAACACCCTCATAGTGCACCAGTCTTGTCGGGTCTACACTTCTGAAATATTCCGACATTGCAGCAATATCTTCTCCGCAGTAGGATTCGTTTCCGCAAGACCAGATGAGAACACTTGCGTGATTCTTGTCACGTTCATACATCGATTTCGCTCTGTCCAGTACAGCTTCTTTCCATTCTGGAAGTGAACCCGGTACATTCCAAGACGGATCTGTTGCACCAAGCTTCTGCCATGTACCGTGTGTTTCCAGATTGGTTTCATCAATCAGATAAATGCCATATGCATCACAAAGCTGATACCAAAGAGAATTGTTCGGATAATGACAGGTACGAACGGCATTAATATTGTTTTTCTTCATGAACTGAATGTCAAACAACATATCTTCCTTTGTGATCGCTCTGCCTGTTTTCGCATCAAATTCGTGTCGATTGACGCCCTTGAAAATGATACGTTTTCCATTCAGGCACATGATTCCGTTTTTCAGTTCAAATCGGCGGAAACCGACTTTGGTTCTGCTGACCTCGATTTCATTTCCGCTTTTGTCTGTCAGAATCACTGTAAACGTGTAGAGATTCGGTATTTCGGCACTCCAAGGCTTGCTATTTTCAATTGTCCAGTTTACAGATTCCTTTTCATTGGATTCTACAATGACCATTCCATTTTCATCTGTCAAGATCGATTTCACAGAACACTTGCCAGAAATATCCAGCGTTGCAGAGAAGATACCATTTGTACCGTCATAATCTGCAATCACTTTCATATCACGAACATGGGCAGACGGTGCCGCATAAAGGAATACGTCACGGAAAATGCCGGAGAATCTCCAGAAATCCTGATCTTCCAGCCAGCTGGCAGAACTTCTCTTGAACACTGCAACAGCAAGTTTGTTGTCCTTTTCACGAATATATGGTGTCAGTTCAAATTCAGACGGTGTAAAAGAATCTTCGCTATAGCCGATAAATTCGCCGTTCAGCCAGACATACATAGCAGTTTCCACACCCTGAAAAGAAATGAATACACGCTTGTTTTTCAGAGCATCGTTCAAGTCAAAATATCTGACGTAGCTGCCGACAGGGTTGTCCTTTTCAGAGATAAACGGCGGACGGAGATGCTCCTGTCCCTCCCAAGGATAAATGGTATTGACGTACTGCGGTTTGCCGTATCCCTGCAATTCCATGTGTCCCGGAACCTGAATGTTGTCAAAATTGTCAGTGCTGTCGCTTTCTTCATAGAACTTTTGCTGCCATTCAGACGGATTCTTTGCCCACGCAAATTTCCAGGTGCCGTTCAGATTCTGAATCAGAGAGGAATTGTCTGCATCGGCTTCCAAATGGTTTGCATAGATTCTGTGGTCTGAATGTGCTGCGATTCTGTTGACTGCAAACACTTCCGGATCGGTCAGCCAGTCGAGTGTATATTTCATATTGTTCCCTCCATTTTAGTTCTGTGATTCCATTACAACTTCATTTTCGGATATTCCAAGTTTTTCTTTGATTTCCGCATTTGCCTTTTCAACATTCATCTTAGAAAGAATAAATGTGATGATCAGATCCAGTGCAAACGGAACGATCAGATACATAATGTGAAGCATATTGATAGCAGAATCAGGCTGTACTGTCAAAGTGCCCTTGAATCCGCTAAAGTCGAGCAAAAGACCGACAATTGCTGTTCCAAGTCCACCACCAATTTTTACACCAAGTGATGTGCAGGAGTACATGATTCCATCAACGTGCTTGTGTTTGGTAAGCCAGCTATATTCAGAGCATGATGCGATGACTGCATTCATATCACCTTGCCATGGACCTTGACCGAGTGCTGCAAGTGCTGTAAATGCAAGCATCAGCGGAATGTTTCCCATGTATCCGGCAACTGCTACCAGAAGTCTGCCAACTGTTGCTACCATGTAGCTGTATTTGTTCAGCTTATACATTCCGTTCCATTTTTGTACGATGGTAGGAGTGAAGATCAAGGCGATAATCAAAGGAATATTGATAAACCACGCAAATGTGCCGAACATATTCTCATCTGCGAGAATATATTTTGCATAGTATGTTCCAACACCGATCATCGCACCATAGAACTGCTGCAAAATATAGGTTACTGTGATCATCATATAATATTTGTTGTGTACGAGAATTTTGAATGCTTCTCCAAAACTGTATTTGGTTTCTTCTGTTTTTGTTTCACTGTCTGCAAGTTCCTCATCAGAAAGTTCTTTTACAGAAAGAGCGGAAATTGTATTTACAATAAGACCGATAACCGCATAAATAATTGCGACTGTTCTCCAGCCATTTGCACCGCCGCCCATTGCTTCAACAAATTGGAATGTAACAGCCTGAATCAGGAGGCTTGTTCCAAATGCGAAGATAAAGCGATAAGAACCCATCTGAACTCTTTCCTTGCTGTTCTTTGTAACAAGAGCGGTCAGAGCAGAATATGCGATGTTGTTTGCCGTATAAAATACACTGTTAAGAAGTGTGTAGCAGATAAAGAACCATGCGTACTGAGCAAAATTATCCATGTTCATCGGGATTGCAAATACACCAATCAAGGTAATTGCACAGCCGATAAAACCATAAAGCATCCACGGTTTTGCCTTGCCCATTTTCGTATGTGTCTTATCAATCAACGTACCAAAAATGATGTCTGTTATTCCATCAAAAATCTTCGATACAGCAATGAGAACGCCAATAACACCTGCGTTTAATCCAATCGTGTCGGTAAGATAGATCATTACGAATGATGTCAGCAATGCATAGACAACGTTTCCTGCAACATCGCCGGAACCATAACCGACTTTGTTATACCACTTTAAGTATGTTTTTTCTTTGCTCATAATAGAGCTCCTTTCATTGTTTGTATGCCCACATGGACAGAGTTTTCCCATAACGAATGATACGAACTGCTTTTCATCTTGCAAAAACGAAATAATGCCATCGTCAGAATAGATGATTATTTTTTTGAGCATAAAGAATTTTTACTGAATTCAACATGGAATTACAATGAAAGACGTCTTTTTTTAATTCTTTCCTCTCATTTCTTAACTCTATTATACCACACAAAACGGCTCAAAAAATACACAAAGTTATAAAATATATGCACAAAGTTTAGGATTTTTCTTGTAATCTGTGATCAGGTGTGATATACTATAGTTATAGAAGCAAGGAGGTGTTTTTTTATGTTTATGAATGTTGCCTATTTAAACAACTCTACATCTACTGTAGTGGATAATACGAAACCTTTGATTGTAACAAGCTGTGGAAATTATCGTGTGAAAAATCGTTCTGAAGTAGTAACACATCGTCCGAAGGGAAGAAAAGATTATCAGCTTTTATATATTGCCTCCGGGAAAGGACATTTTTTCATTCACGGAGAAGAAAAAACGGTTTCAGCCGGAAATATTATTATATATTTGCCGGATCAACCACAGGAATATGTTTATTATCGTGCAGATCAAACCGATGTTTATTGGGTGCATTTTACCGGAAATGAAGTAGAAGAAATTTTAAAGTATTACAATATCAACCTGCAAAATAATATTCTCTATATCGGAACATCTCCCGATTATCAGTGGTTATTTGGTCAGATGATTCAGGAATTGCAGCTTTGCAGACCACGGTATGATGAATTGATTTCTTTGCAGCTGCGAAATATTTTTGTTTTGATAAGCCGTGCAATCATGAGTGCAAAGAAATTCAGCAGCACCAGTGAAAAAGAAGTTGCTTTTGCGATGCACTATTTTCGTAAGAATTACAACACAGAAATCAGCATTGAGGAGTACTCCGAATCCAGAGGGCTTAGCAACTGTTGGTTTATTCAGTGCTTTAAAGAAATCACAGGTTCCAGTCCGCTGCAATATATCTTAAAGCTGCGAATCTCCAACGCACAAAGTTTGTTAGAAAATACGAACTACACCATTACTGAAATTGCAAATATGGTTGGATACACCAATTCGCTTTATTTCAGCAGACTGTTTCATAAATACATTGGTATGTCACCAAAAGAATATCGAAAAGTAAAACTCAAAGAAAATCTCAGGGAGTAAAAAACAAAACTCGTTTGGCTAAAACTAAACCAAACGAGTTTTGTTGATTTTTGATAAGAAATAAGGAATGGCTACATTACCAAACACGTCTGAATTGCAATCTCCTCAGCCTGCAACTCAAAGAGATTCTCAAGCTGCCAAACCTTAGCGGTATCGGCATTTTTCATCGCAAGTGCATACTCAGGATTAGTAGCACGCATTTTGTTCCAGATCTTCCATAATCAGCAGAGAAGATTTTGAAAAGGTACAGGAAAATCAGAATTAACTTCTTTGTTTTCCTAATCGTGTTTAATGTATTTAGTGATAGTATCGATTAATTCCTCCATGTTAA
>ENA-UEOR01001620-UEOR01001620.1-human-gut-metagenome-genome-assembly--contig:-NODE-1620-length-13180-cov-29.966878_pt1 | contig 13180 bp, 8 predicted proteins | sample MGYA00242887_ERZ507890 | MGnify/ENA primary metagenome ERZ507890 (study PRJEB26167, sample SAMN06115431) | human gut metagenome | host: Homo sapiens | place: China:Guizhou | collected 2014-10-21...
TTGCACCAAAAGTTTATTAAATTTTAAATCTAAATATATGGACTTTATAGATTTATTTTTTAGTTATGGACCACTGATTTTGATGGTTATTATTTATATTATTCCTATAATAGTAGGTTGCTATTTATTTCGTCATTATAAAGAAATATCCGTAGGAACTAAAGTGATTTGGTTTGTTATATTGTTGATTACTAATTATATTGGGCTTATTGGGTTGTACATTTATTTAAATACTAAAAAAAATGAGGTGAGAAAATGAATAAATTTATCTCGGTTTAATTTAAGGGTAGTCCTTAGAACTTGTCTAAATTTTGCTCGGGCCAGGTTTGGGAGTTTTTTGAGGATATTTTTTTGTTTTTACGAGTTATAATCGACATATGTCGAAAACAAGGAGGATTTCAGATGCCGAGACCCCAAAAATGCAGGAGGATCTGCTTTATACCGCAGTACGATTCATTTTATCCGGAAAACAGCCAGACCGATGACACGATCACACTTACACTGGATGAATATGAAGTGATCCGTCTGGTTGACCTGGAAAAGAAAACCCATGAACAATGCTCCGCGCAGATGGATGTTTCCCGCACAACAGTCACGGAAATTTATGAAAGCGCCCGTTATAAGCTTGCACAGTGCATCGTAAACGGGAAACGGCTCATCATTTCCGGCGGAAATTACCGAATCTGCGAAGGGCGGGAATATCCCCGCTGCAGACAATGCATCTGCCACATGGCCACGGCAGAACACAGTTTTCCTGTTTTCCATCTACAACACAACAAAGGAGTATGTATTATGAAAATTGCAGTTACTTAAAACAATTGTTGTTAGAGGAACATGGACTCATCGTACAACACACCAAGCAGGGAAATATGCAATTGACTTTATCTAAGTGGATTCCCCATCCTGAAGGATATCGTCTTACTGTAAACGAACAAGGTATCCGTATTGAAGGTTCCACACCTCAAGGTGTGTTCTATGGTCTGCAGACTTTCCGTCAGCTTATTACCACTCATCAAGGACAAATAAGAATACCTTATGTAGTCATTGATGATGCTCCGGCTTTTAAATGGCGCTCATTCATGCTTGATGATGGAAGAGCCTTTAAGGGCATGAAAGAGGTAAAACAATTGTTGGATGAAATGGCTATTTTAAAAATGAACACTTTCCATTGGCATCTTACCGAAGACCAGGGATGGCGTATAGAAATAAAGAAATATCCGCTGCTCACAGAAATAGGTGCGCATAGAGATTCTACTCAGCTCAACTGGTATGAAAGCAAAGTGTTCGATGGTAAGCCGTTCGATGGATACTATACACAGCGTGAAATAAAAGAAATTGTTTCCTATGCCCGGAATCTTCACATTACAGTTGTTCCTGAAATAGAGATGCCGGGACATGCTTCAGCCGCCATTGCCGCGTATCCTTGGTTAGGCAGTACAGATGAAAAAATCAAAGTGCCTTGTACCTTTGGAGTCAAAAACAGTGCCTTCAATGTAGCCGATCCACGCACACGTACTTTTTTGAAGGATGTACTCGATGAAGTGATGGAATTGTTTCCTTCGAGAATCATTCACATTGGTGGCGATGAAGTGCGACAAGAGCAATGGAATAACTCATCCGAGGTACGAACATTCATGAAAGAAAAAGGGATAAACTCAGCTGCCGAACTTCAGATGTGGTTCACTAACCATATAGCCTCTTATCTGAAATCGAAAGGAAGAATAATGATGGGTTGGAATGATATAACTGGTGACAAATTGCATGGATACCAAAGTGAAGTTACAATTGAAGCAGGAAACCAGCTTTCAGAGGACGCGGTGGTACAGTTTTGGACTGGCAATCATGACCTTTTACGGAAGGCAGCCAAACGAGGTTATAAGATAGTTAACAGTTATTTTAAATATACTTATCTGAACTTTAATCATGACCGTATAACGCCTGGGTTGGAATATGATTTCGAACCTATCCCTTTGGAAAAAGCATATGCGTTCAATCCAATACCCGAAGGGCTTACCATGCAGGAACAAAAACAGATTATAGGTATAGGGTGTCAGATGTGGGGAGAATGGATACCACAAGTGGAGGATATGTATAGAATGATATATCCATATTGGGCGGCCCATGCCGAAACAGGATGGACAGACAACAAGCGTAAAAACTACAATCGTTTTGTTCGGTCTATGGATTATTTTCTTACTCGTTGGATAGATAAAAATTATATCAACAGCCATAATATTGGGATAAAGCAACATCAATAAAACAATATTTTGAATAAACAATAAATTCAGTATGAAAAAGCAACTATTATTTATACTGCTCTTCCTGCCTGCTTTTTTGACGGCCAAAGAGATAAGATATTTTGTACAACCCGGAGAAATACTTGATTTAAGTGAAAATGCTTTTGAGCGCCATGGAATAAAAGTATCTGAAATAGATTCCGTAAGCATGAGCGGTTCTTTTACCTTTTCTATAAAGGTGCGTAGTCATGCCCGTGAATTAGGTGAAAAAGCCTTGATTACCAATAAAAAGAACAATATACCAAACGAAGCAGGCATTTGGATAGGCACCCAAGACAACGGATCATGGATAGTGCACTTTTGCGATGGGAAAAACACTCCATGGGAATATAGACCTACTGCCTTGCGCCAACCCATAAATGATGATAAGTGGCATACCTTGACAGTGACACATGATGCCGGTAAACAGGAGATGCGCATGTATTACGATCAGTTGAATGTGGCTATTTACTGTACCAACGGAAATGTCAATTTAGCCACCAACAATACACTTAGAATAGGCTCTGTAGATGATGGTCAGTGGAATGCATTCAATGGTTATATCAAAGAATTTACATTTATAAGCCATGTGGAACTACCCAAAATTTCAGTTACGGACACCCAGCGTTTGTCACAACTGAAGGTGATGGCTTTCAATATCTTTCATGGTGGTCATGAATTGGGGCAAGAGGTAGGAGTGAATAGGGTCGTAGAGGTTATAAAAGCAGAAAATCCAGATGTGATCGGTATGGTAGAAACCTACGGTTCAGGTGCTATTATTGCAGATGCATTAGGCTACTATTTCTATTTACGTAGTTCCAATTTATCCATCATGAGCCGGTATCCTATCACAGATACCTATGATTTGTATGATTCCTTCAATTGCAGTGCGGCAACATTGCAAATTAGTTCGTCACAACAAATAAATTACATTAACCTTTGGCTGGATTATCGTCCTATCACTACTGTTCTTGGTATCAACGAAACAGAAGAAGACTATGAGAATATATATGTTTATGAAAAAGAAGGCTTTAAGATAGCATTTCTTAACTACACATACGGAACTAATGGAATTCCTATTCCTGATTCCAAGCCTTATATCGTAAACATGCTTGATAAGGATAAGATTACAGCAGATGTAACTAAGGCTAAACAGCTTGCTGATATGGTTATTGTACTTCCACACTGGGGTACTGAATATGTCTACACACCAGATTCTAACCAGAATTACTGGACACAGCTTTTCTTAAGCCTTGGTGTTGATGTTGTTATCGGTACACATCCTCATGTCCTTGAGCCTGTCGAGGTAGTATCTGATACTAAGGGGCATGAAATGCTTGTATACTATTCACTTGGTAACTTCGTTTCTAATCAGGATCAGAAGCCTCGTATGATAGGCGGTATGGCCAAGATGACACTTGTTAAAGATGAAACAGGCTGTTATGTTAAGAATTATAATCTTACACCTGTTATAACACAGAAGCTTTTCGGCCAGAAAGCAATCACTACATATAAATTAAGTGATTACACAGAATCACTGGCATCAGGCAACGCAATCCGCAACGATTCCGGCTGCTCTGATTTCAGCCTTTCATACTGCCAGACTCTCGTTAAGCAGATTCTTGGCGATGATTACGATGAAAGCACAAGTGAATTAAATGTTTCACTCCATCCTGATGGCCTTGTTAAAGATACATCTGCAACAGAAAGCAGTTCTTCTGCTAAGTAATGAAAAAAGCAGTAATTTTTTAAAATGTAAAGAGATATATTGATACTAAGCATTATCCGAGGTATCAGTATGTCTCTTTTTTCTAATAAGAAAATGCGCATTATATTCATATACTGCGTTATAATCATTTTAGTAATCTGCGGCATAATAACCGCAAGACATAAACAATCCTCTTCTGAAAATTCTGCAGACACATCTACAATTACCAATGAGCCACCTAAATCATCAGACAGTTCAGGTACTTCCGATAAATCAAACAACTCCGATAAATCCAGTTCATCAAATGATTCAAGCAGCTCTAATCCGTCAATTCCATCAGATTCCGACAGATTACCGCCATACAACTCATCCAATCAGGGAAACGGAATTGGCGGCGGTGCAATCATGGGCAATTGCAGCATAGGCAGCCGTAAACTTCCTATATACTGTGTTGACCTTAGTAAAAAGACTAATCTCGATACCTCCAAAAAATATGTTTCCATATCATTTGATGCCGCATGGGGCGATGAAGATACTATAAAAATTCTTGACATTCTTGATAAATATAATATCAAAACCACATTTTTCATGACCGGAGGCTGGGTTGACAGCTACCCTGATAAGGTTCTTGAAATCTATAACCGTGGTCACGACCTCGGCAATCACAGCCAGAACCATAAAGAAATGAGTAAACTTTCTGTAAATGAGCAGAAAGATGAAATCATGTCTGTTGCCAATAAAATAAAAGAAATCACCGGATATACGAGCTTTCTGTTCCGCCCGCCATACGGTGATTATAATTCAACACTTATTGATACAGTCTATGGTTGTAACTTCTATCCTATAGAATGGGATGTAGATTCCCTTGACTGGAAGGACTATGGAACAGACAACATAATTAAGACCGTGACAACACATAAAGCTCTTAAGAATGGTTCCATAATTCTTATGCACAACGTTGCAAAATGGCAGGCATTATACGAATCTTATGTAACAAACCAGCTCGATCTTGGTGAAGAAGAGCGCCAAATGTGCCAAGTATGTAATCGGGGCGACTCCGAAAGGCTATATGGGGACAAACCTCGAAACCGGAGCGGAGGAATACGTAGAGATTTATAAGGAGGCTACCTTTATTGAAAATGCCGAGACTTCTTTGAATCCTGACGAAAGCTATCCGATGCAGCCTTATAACTGGTCGGATGTCAGTGCCACTTTCACAGAGAGGACTTTGTCAAGATATGCCTTGAAGGACAAAGACATCAGCGAGAGCAAGGGTATCATCCTGAGATCGCTGGAAGTGGACGAAATCAAAATGATTATCGCCGTGTATGCGCTGGATGCCGAAGGCAATTCCAAAGTCTATACACAGGAGATTACCATTCCCGAACCGGAAATCACCGGACAGGTAGTGGTATCCATCGATGTTCCTAAAGACAAGATAAAGATGAGAAGCTTTGAGGCTACCTTTACGGCAGATGCCAATTGTAGCAGGATACATGTGGGACAATCGAGTGCAGGCTTGATTGCAAGTGGCGGTAAATCCTTTGATAACATGACTGAGGAGGAAATCTGCGCCAGCATCGTCCGCTTGGGTGCCGAAGTTCCTTTGGCTTATACCGGAGCGTTCTCCAAAGAGTTTGCCAGCAAGGATATGGTGCCGAATACTTCATACATCGTATATGCTATTCCTATCGATAAAGAAGGAAAAATCGGCAAGGTTGTTTATAAGTCCGTTACAACGGGAACTCCCGTTTACGATGGAACCGGAGAGATTACATCTGTAACTTTCCCCGACCAGGTTACACCGGAAAAACTGCTTGTGGATATCAGTGTCAATGACAAAGTAGAGTTTGTCCGCGTATTGTGGGATATGGGTACAGGACCGGGTTCTCTGGACCTTAAAACAATAATGGCAGACGAAGATTCAAGAAACGTGCATTGGCATGAGTATGCTACGGCAGATTTGCCTAAGCTGAAGACTGAAGACAATAATGGCGGTCTGTATATTACTTCTCCGGGTTCTACCTATTATTTACGTGCTGTAACTGTTGATAAGGATGGTAAGTTGAGTGAGATAATTGACTTGGTAGAGAAAGCTAATAAGGGAACCAATGGCATCAAGACTAAAGAAGAAGAACCGGAAATATCGGTTACCGATTGGGAGGGCACAGGTAAACTTACTTTGACTGTTGTTTCAACCGGAACCAATGAAGAAACAGGCTTGTACACTGCTGATTTGAAGGTTGTAAAGGGTGAAAATACGAAGCAGGTCTATATGGTAAAATGGTCTGGTGAGGCACAACCGACTGATATTGATAATTATATAAAAGAGCTTCCTTATTTTGTAAACTTCGATCCTGAGGCTGGAGCAGTAGGTGTTGTAAGCATCGTTTTGGATAAGAATACAGCCGAAAAGACAACAACCGAAGAGTTCATGGATGAGTATAGTGCCATGTGGGGTGGCGATTCCCGTATCTACGTTACATTAGATAATGACGGAAAGTTAAGCATAGCCGATTGGTATATTCATGGTTACGGAACAAAGAATAATCATTAATAAATCCATTCCCCAATTAATATCCTCAAACCAGTAAATAGCATTTTATAACTTCAGAGCGTAATGAGCAGGCGGAAACGCCGTTCATTACGCTCTTTTTCATTTCGACCGAACAGCAGATCGGTTTCCATTCAAATGTAATGGAGTTAATAGCTGATCTTTATTCCTGCGAAATAGCTTCGCGGAGCAGCCGGACCGTAAATATATCCGGAGTCACGCTCCACTCCCTGGTCGAAATCGTTCTGATAAGCATTGAACACATTCTGCACACCTGCACTCAATTGCAGGTCCACCGACTTATAAAGTTTGAAATCATAGGCCACCTTGACTCCCATATCGAAGAAATCGCGCGTATTCACCGCCACATCCTTGTCGATATAACCGGCCATGTGCTGCACCAGCATCGAGCCGGTGTACGTGCCCGACAGGGATAATGAGAGAGGCTTGATCGGTGTATACGTTGCCGTAAAGTACCCATAGGTATTCGGTGTACGGAAAATCTTCTTCTCGGCCGGTGCCGTTTCGCTCCACTTTTCCGGTTCGTCATAACGGCTCTGTTGCAAGGTGACTCCTGCCTGTAACTGGAACAAAGAGAGATAAGCCATTTTTCCCTCCATCGATAGTCCCAATACTTTGGCACCCGAACCGTTACGCCGCTCTTTGATAAGAATGCCGTCCCGTTCTCCGATGTTCTCGAGTACAAATACATCCGACAGTCTGGTATAAAAACCTTCAACCAGGAAGTTCACCTGAAAAGCACCGAAACGGTGATACATATCGGCTGAGGCGCTGAAACTCTGAGATTTTTCCTCTTTCAGATTCTTGGCACGCTCAATCATCGACACCGTTCCGCCTACATTCTCAATATGCAGGTCTTCGTCGAAAGCCTGCGGGGCACGGAAGCCCGACGAATAACTCAAGCGAAGATTAATGTCCTCGGAAGGATTGAAACGGAGATTGGCACGAGGGCTAAAGATAACATGGTCGATTAGATTGTGCTTATCCAGACGTCCGCCCAACAGAATGCTCCATTTTTCGTTTTTCCATTCATTCTGCAAAAAAGCACTACCGATATTTACCGTCTGCTTAGTATAACGGTTGTATCCCCACATATCGTCCTTCAGGTTATCCCGGTTATACTCCAATCCCGCAGTCAGGTCGGCAGGCATGAAAAGGCATTTACCGAAACTGTACACATATTGAGAACCGCCGATAAAGGTCAGGTCCGTTGTCTTTCCATAGGCATTCTGGTCTTTTTTGCTGCCATAATAACTGTCGCGGTCCGTATGCTGTGCCGAAGTATAAACGGTCAGGCGGTGTTTTTCATTCGGAGCAAAATAATCGAATTTCAAGCCGCCGCCGTTGATAGAGTGCTGAATCTGCTCGGCAATGTCAGCCTCGTGAGGCGGACGGTTCAGCAGGTTTCCGCCACGACGGAACTCCTGTAAGTGATGATACTCGAATGTCAACTTAGAATAAGTGCTTGTCTTGAGGAACGAACGGAAGCCGACCGTCTGGTTTTTAAGTTTCGGCATTTCGGAATAACCGTCTCCATCATGATCGTACGCATCCCGATGACGGTTCTGCCCGAACACATAGAGTCCCGCCCGATGATTATCGGTCACCAGCGATGCATTCAGCGAAGTATTATTATCGAAAGACGAGCTGCCTCCGATAGAAGTAAGGGTATGTGCCAACTGCCCCGAATTGCGCAGTGGCTCCTTGGTGATGATATTAATGGTTCCGGCAATGGCGGACGAACCGAACAGGGCAGAACCTCCGCCTCGCATCACCTCTACGCGCTCAATCATATTGGCAGGAATCTGCTCCAACCCGTAAACACCGGAAAGGGCACTGAAGATGGGACGCGAATCGATAAGAATCTGTGTATACGGACCGTCCAGTCCGTTGATGCGCACCTGCTGGAAACCGCAATTCTGGCAGTTCGTTTCGACCCGGACACCGGGCTGGAAGTTAAGCCCCTGCGAAAGTGTAGGCGAGTTTGTATTCTCAAACATCTTCATATCTACCACATTGACCAATGTAGGTGCCAGGCGCCGCTTGGTCACGCTGCGATTGGCCGACACCACCACTCCGTCAAGCGCCACGGCATCTTCTTCCAACTCAAAATTTTCTTCAAGTGTCTTTCCTTTTCTGAGACTGACATTGCGACTGATGGTTTTATACCCCACCGAACTGGCTTCGAGCACAAAATTCCCTTCGGGAAGGTTTTTCAGGAAATAGTGTCCGGTGGCATCCGTCACCGTACCAATGGTAGTTCCTTTCAGGGCGATTGTTATATAAGAGAGGTGTTCACCTGTTTTTTTATCGAGTACATGACCGATAATATTGGCATCAGACGCTTTCAGTTCCAGCAGCTCCGGTTGGTCGGCCATAGCAGGCAACAGGGCACAGCACAGGCCAACGAGGAAAAATATATATTTCTTCATTTTCATTTTTGGATAGTAGAATTACTAAATAAATTTTTCTAAATAATGCAGTGAGAGAGAGGTTTTATCTTCCGGCAGGAGGTGCCCGCAAAGATACCACGCCCACGACGGACGAACAGTATCCTGCCCTATCCGGACGCCACGAAAGGGTATAGAGCAGATAAGCAATAAACTGAAAAGAGAGAAAAAAGATACCGGCTCCGGTAGTCGCCACGTGGCTCAGCAAATGAATCAATTGAAATTCGACTGTGGTATGACTATGGGGAGAGTCTTTCTTAAACGGGTGCGAATGGACAATGGTCACCCCATTCACTACATGCGAGTGAGTAAAGAGTGTGATACCTGCCATGTACGATATAAATAGCACAGGCAGAAACCATCTCATTATTTTCAGGCACCCTTGTTTCATCCGTTTAGTTTTGCGGCAAAGATACAAAGTATTCCATAATGGAACAATCCCTATTTATGGGGATAATAAATACAGCCATTATCTTTCCCTCCAAAGCGCATCTTCGAGTGTTTCCTCTATAAGTATCAGGCAGAAAGCATGCAAGAACCAATCCGTTCCACCGTGGAGAAAGTTTTGTTCTGCCGTGGAGTAGTTTTTATTCCACCGCGGTGGAATGAAAACTACTCCACGGTGGAACGGGATAATCTTTTGCTTTGACTTTATTGGCAGCCATCTTGCTGCTAATGAGCGGAATCAATACACCTTTCAAATACTTATAAAACCCTGCGAAACCTTACGGATAGTCTTAAATTTATAAATAAATGTCTTTTTTGTGAAAAACAATCTAAAAAAGCGATGCGTTATTATGGCGTATAAATTAAAGAGCTATCATGAGATTATTTTATTTGTCAGAGCATCGTTCCTGCTTCAATTATCAACTGAGGTATGAAAGCGGATTTTCACGGTACGAATTAACTGCACACGAAGAAGGCCGGATTGATAATGACGGTTGCTTCTGTGTACTGTTCGTGCTCAAAGGAGAGGTGCAGGTAGGGCTGGGCAGGGAGCATACCATCTCCGTGCATGCCAACAGGATGGTGCTCATACCTCAGCGGGCAGAGAACCGCTTGACGGGCATCACCCCGGCAGAATGCCTCCTGCTGTTCTGGAACAAGGAAATAACGGTGTGCGACAAGATGTATTTCGATTCCATTTCTCATGAGAAACCTATTGTCACCAACGACCACACCCTGCCCATCCGTAAGCCGCTGCTTCATGCCTTGAGGCAGGTGCTGTTCTATCTGGAAACGGGACTGCTGTGCAGGCACATGCATATTCTTAAACAGCAGGAAGTCATTCTGATACTGCGCGGCTTTTATGCCAAAAACGAACTGGCTGGCTTTTTTGCCGGCGCTTCCGGAATGGGGAGCAAGTTCGAGGACCTTATCCTGAACAATTACCGGAAGGTAAAGACCGTCAAGGAGTTTGCCAGTCTGTGCTGCGTTTCGGAACGCTCCTTCAACCGGAAGTTCCAGCACTATTTCAATCAAAGTCCCTATCAGTGGATGCAGGAACGGAAAGCCGAACTTATCCACGAGAAAATCTGTAACCCGGATATCGCTTTCCGGGAAATAGCCAGGGAGTTCGGTTTCAGCTCTTCCGCGCACCTCACCTGCTACTGCAAGAAACAGTTCGGCACAACCCCGACCCATCTGCGCGAGGAGAGCCACATCAAAAAACAATCGTAACACTATGAAATATTTAATGGAGAAGAAAAACCACTGCATGCATAGTTTTGAACGGCTTGTCAGGAAGATGTCCATGCAGATAAAAGACCCCAGGGAGCAGGATATTTTCTGCTCGCTGCTGACAAGGAAAGACGGCATGCAGGAACTTGCGGAGAAATACGGCCTTTCGGCAAAAGAACTGGCCTCTATGTATGAGAGGTCGGTAGAAGAGATTATGGACGATTGGGATGCCATGGCGCAGGAACGGCAGGAGCTTCAGGCGATTAGAGTGAGATACAGGAATTGCCGGTCGCTTCTGTCCAAAAGGAACATCGACCGTACTCCGGTGAGGGTTGTCGTACCGTTCAAGGAGCGGGGCATCCCCGTTGAATACCTGAAAATGCTGTCGACGCCTCTGGCAGTGCTTGAGATAACTCCGAGAATCCTGCGCAGGCTCAGGGAGTATAACATCTATCTGCTGGAAGACCTTCTGCGCTTTGTCAAGAAGAACGGATTCAATGCGTTGGCAAAGCTGCACGGCATAGGCATGAAATCTTGCGAGGACTTGTATTCGGTATTGAAGCGGAAAGGCATCATGGAGAGTAAGGACAACTGCCATCTGTTTCAGTATATATGGGTGTGAAACAGATGTTTACCGCTTGTTTATTCATTTTTCGGGCACTTTGTCCGAAAAGGGAAATTAATTGTCTTTTATCTGAAATGATGCGTTGTAAATGTGTATGTATTTTTGCAGACGAAATAAAAGGACTTCTTGCTGCCCGAAACTTACATCCGTTTGCCATTTGCATCTTATAAACAGTATATACAAACTATAAGCTAATTAAACAATTGAAATTCAGATGAGTAAATTTAAATTTGTACAATGGTACGGGATAGTTGTATGCCTGTTGATGGCCGCCTGTACCGATGTTGACATCACCATGCCCAAAGGGCCTAAAGGTGATACCGGGCTTTCGGCCTATGAGTTTTGGAAAGAAAAAGTAGCGGACGGAACGGTAGACTGGCCGAAAGACCAGACGGAAGTTGCAGACTTTTTCAAGTATCTTAAAGGAAATGACGGGAAAGACGGAAAAGACGGAAAGAGCGCTTTTGACCAGTGGAAGGATATGATTGCCGACGGCAGTGTGGATAATCCGCACAACCCCGGCAGCAAATGGCCTGCCGGCAATAATACGGTGCAGGATTTCTGGTATTTCCTCACAGGCGCTACCGGCGAGAGCGGCCAGACACCGCATATCGGCGATAACGGCCATTGGTTTGTTGGAAATGAGGATACGGGCATTGCCGCGCAGGGAGAAGCGGGCAAGGACGGTGCGAACGGTAAAGATGCCGTGCCGCCTACCGTAACCATCGGTGATAACGACCACTGGTTTGTCAATGGTGTGGACACCGGTAAGAAGGCCACGGGTACGAATGGAAAAGACGGCGTGTCGCCCACGATTACCATCGGTAATAACGGCAACTGGTTCGTAGACGGTACGGATACGGGTAAAAAAGCCGTTGGTGCCGACGGGAAATCTCCGGAGGTGGCCATTGGCGAGAACGGTAACTGGTATATCAATGGTACGGATACCGGAAAGCCGTCTTTCGGTAAAGCCGGTAAGGATGGTACAAACGGAACAAATGGTACAAACGGCGCAAATGGTACGAACGGAAAGAGCGCCTATGAACTTTGGAAAGAATACATCGCATCCGGTGAAGTGGACAATCCTCATAAACCCGACCAGAAATGGCCGGCAGACCGGAACAAGCAGACGGACTTCTGGGATTTCCTGACGGGTAGGTCTTCGGTGATTGAAATACAAGTAGGAAAATATAATGTCATTCCTGATTATTGGAACTCCCAGTTACGGGAATATGTGATTCCTACGGACGGTTCGGTGCTCTTTACCGTGTATGACAAAACGGGAAAGAAAGTAGCCGCAGGCGTGCAGGTAAGCGGATTGCCCGGAGTAGGAGCTACGGAAACCTTCACGACGGATGACAACGGACAGTTCAAGGTGGCATGGGATAAGTTGCCGGACAACCAGCCTTTATCACGCCGGACAGGCAGTGCAACTGTAACGGTTGGCGGAGTGCAGGAAACAAGTGCTAAAAATACGCTGGTTCCGAATAGGATAAATGTGAGGGCTACGGTGAGTATGGTATATTTGAGCAACGCCTCGTCTGATATAAATGCTACCAGATATGCATATGTATCTTTTAAATATGAACGCCAGATAGACGGAGAGTGGAGCGATTATCCAAATAGTCTCAACTCTTCTATGATGAGAGCTGCTAAAATTAAAGATATAAATCAACCTGTAAATGAGGAAAATTTGGATAAAAGCAAGAATAGCACTTATACTTATGGCTCTACATATATCGATATACGGCGTCCTTTAGTGTTGACTCCTACGGAGAAAGCTAATGTGGCAAAGAATGATACGGTTCAGCGGTTATTATCGGATGAATGGGATGGGAACGATTTTTACGCAGGTCTTTACTTCGG
>ENA-UEOR01001625-UEOR01001625.1-human-gut-metagenome-genome-assembly--contig:-NODE-1625-length-13166-cov-5.192299_pt1 | contig 13166 bp, 10 predicted proteins | sample MGYA00242887_ERZ507890 | MGnify/ENA primary metagenome ERZ507890 (study PRJEB26167, sample SAMN06115431) | human gut metagenome | host: Homo sapiens | place: China:Guizhou | collected 2014-10-21...
TAGGTGAACACGATGAGAGGTTCTGATCGCACAGAAAAGCACTTCCTGCACCTTGTTTGAAGCTTGAAAATTGAATAAAAAACGACCTGTCTTTTACTTCATAGGAATATTATTCTTTTCCAAATCAGTTGACAATCTTTTGTTAATATGATATAATTATTTTGTTAATTTTTTGTCGATTTATCAGTTAATCTGAGGTGTATTAATAAATGGATAATCTTTCTAATATAAGTGTGATAAAAGATGTTCTCGCAAGACACAATTTCACTTTCTCCAAGGCTCTCGGTCAGAATTTCTTAGTGAATCCCTCCGTTTGCCCCAAGATAGCCGAAATGGGCAATGCAAAAAAAGGCTTCGGCATAATCGAGATAGGCACAGGCATAGGCGTTCTCACAAACGAGCTTGCCAAGCGTGCCGACAAGGTGGTGGCTATCGAAATTGACGACAGGCTTATGCCGGTCCTTGCAGAAACTCTTGCAGAATATGACAATGTGAAGATAATAAATGCCGACGTCATGGAAACTGACCTCCATAAGCTTATTGCCGAGGAATTTCAGGGCATGGACGTTGCCGTTTGTGCAAATCTGCCTTACTATATAACCTCGCCCATATTAATGATGCTCCTTGAAGAACGTCTGCCCATAAAGTCTGTTACTGTCATGGTGCAGAAAGAAGCAGGCACACGTCTTTGTGCCCCTATGGGTACAAGAGATATGGGAGCAGTCACAGTGGCAATAAATTATTTTTCTGTACCGAAACTGCTTTTCAACGTATCACGAGGAAGCTTCATGCCCTCGCCTAATGTTGACAGCTGCGTGGTGAGGTTTGATATCCGTGATAAGACCCCCGAGGGCGTGACGGACGAAAAGTTCTTTTTTAAAGTCGCTAGGGGAGCATTTTCACAGCGAAGAAAGACCCTCTCAAATTCCGTATCATCATCAATGGGCATAGATAAATCTATAGTAAATCAGGCGATAGAGCAAAGCGACCTGCCTGCCTCCGTCCGTCCTGAAGCTCTTTCCATGGAACAATTCATAACCTTTTCCGAAGCCCTTAGAAAGCTTGTCTAATTATACATATTTTTGTACAATTAGACTTCATTACTTGCAGGGGAGCGGCTCAGTTTCTGCAAGCAGAAATGCGACGTCCCATTTCGTTCGCCCGTTGCTCGGCAACTATCCCGAATTTCAACAGCAGATTTTCATGACGTTGAAAGTTATGAGATCTGTCCGTAAATTTGGTCAGTATTTCAATTTCAAGCCCATATTGCGACACCTTTCGCTTGATAGTCCTGCTAAAATGTAATTATTACATTTTGGAAACATAGGACGTGATAAGCAATGGAAAAAATACGGCATACGGCAAAATTTCATACCTCAGGCAAAACGAATGTACTTATGGCTGTTTTATCGGCGGCAGCAGCGTTCGCAGCAAGCTTCGGAAAGATCTTAGGCTTCCCCTCGTCAATGAACGTGGCGGTGGCAGTGCTTTCGGGAACTAATGTGATACCTGCTTTTCTAGGCTCTGCACTTGCATATTTTGTAAGTGGAACATTCTCGGAGGGTATCGTTCAGCTTTGTGCGATACTTGTTATAGGGGCGGTAAGGCTTGTGATGCCCTCTGCCGACCATAAGGACGACCCCGTTTTTGTGTCGCTCCTCACAACAGGAGCAATGCTTCTTTTCAGTTGTGTAATGTCGGTGGCAATGCCGTCGGATACATATACGGCTTCACTGCGAATGATAAGCTCGCTCATGTGTGGCTGTGTTGTTTTTATTGCATTGACCGTAAAACGTCAAAGAAACCGAAGCGGTGTTTTTGACCTTACAGGAATAAACGGAGTTTTCACAGCTATACTTTATATTATGTTTATCTCGACCATCACTGCCGCACCGCTCCATGTGGTGAATCTGGGCAGGATAGCAGGCACTTTGTTTATGCTTATGGCAGTGCGAAAGTATAGAAATATAGGCGGTGCAGTTGTTGGTGCATTGACCACCTGCGGCGTACTCCTTTGTACTCCGTCACTTGCGAGAAATACACTTTTGCTTGCCACGTCCGGACTTATCTGCGGAGCTTTTCTGCAATTCGGCTCTCTTGTGATAGTGCTTGTTTTCCTTGCAGTTTCACTTGTGAGCCTTGTGGCAATGGGTGTGAACGGCGATACCTTTTCAATGTTCGCCGATTTGCTTATAGGCTCTGTGCTTTTTATCGCCCTGCCTGTTCCTGTGATAAAAAAAGCGGCGAAAAAGGTGGTGGGAGTGAAAAATTCCGTTGACCTTGTAGGGCAGACCACTTCTTCAAAGCTCAACATGGCTTCGAGAACTCTGGGCGGTATCAGAGGTCAGCTTACAATGGTCACTGCGGCGATAGATAAACGCTCAAAGGAAGCTACACTGTCAAAGCGTGTACGATCTGTTGTTTGTACCGATTGCGATATGTACTCAGTGTGCAGTAAGCGTTGTGTACAGCTTGATGACAGCTTTTCAAAGCTTGAAAGCATAGTTTGTACATATAATAACCTCAGCCTTGATGATGTTGAAAAGCATTTGGGTGGCTGTGTGAGGAAGTCGCTTCTTTGCAAAAGCTTCAATGAATTGTATACCGACTTTGTGGCAGAACGTGCCGACAGCATGAGAGTTCGTGAAATGCGTGAGTTTTTAAGCGAACAGCTTTCCTCCATGGAGGATATCTTATCCGACCTTTCTTTCAGGGCAGGTCAGGTGAGAAGCGTTGATCCTCAGCTTTCAGCAAGAGTAAGGGAGCATTTCTCAAACCTGGGCTATCCAAATGTGAAAGCCTGCGTTTACATAGACGAAAACCTTTGTCAGCGTGTGGACGTTTTCATTACGGCACAGTTCAGGGGCGACCTTGTAAGGCTCACAGCAACGCTTTCAGAAATGATAGATTATGATCTTGATATGCCTGTGATAGTCAAGGTGGATAATATAACCAGAATGTCCTTTGCGGAAATACCGAAATTCACAGTTGATATAAAAAGCTTTTCAGCTTCGTCAAGCGGAGAATATTCGGGGGACAGCTTTGAAGTCTTCGATTCAAGCGTCAACGAAAAGTATATCGTCCTTTCAGACGGCATGGGAACAGGAAAAAGAGCAAGACTGGATTCATTGTTTTCCGTAAGTCTTGTTACAAGGCTCATACGATCGGGAATGTCTATGCAGACAGCCCATAGGCTTATAAATTCCATGCTCAGAGTTAAGGGCTGGGAGGAATCTTTTGCGACCCTTGATATAATGCGGCTGGAGCTTAATGGCGGAACGGTGCAGTTTCTGAAATCGGGTGCGGCGCAAAGCTTTCTTTTCCGTGACGGCGGTCTTAAAGCTATCGGCGGACAGGCTTTTCCTGCTGGTATACTTGCGGAGTGTACTCCTGATGTGAGCGAGCTTAAGCTCTTTGACGGGGACGTTCTGCTTATGACCTCAGACGGTGTCGAGGACGCTACAGCACGAGAGATACTCCGTTGTAACGGAATGAACGCTCAGGAGATAGTCACGGCGCTTGGCGCAAAGGCGCTTGCTCAGCGAACAGGAGGCAGGCGTGACGATATAACTATTATTGCCGCAAAAATTTTCCTTCGTGACAAGAATGAAAAATGAATGTAAATGACTTGGCTGATTTTTGCCTGTGATTTTTACTTTTGTATACTTTAACTTTACTTTTTCTATGTTATTATATAAAATCTATTGTGCAAAATATATAAAAACATCTGTTGAAATATGTGCGAATACGAGAATAACTACTAAAACTATTGCAAATTTGTTCAAAAAAGATTAAAATATAAATATGAAACACCGAAATTATTCAGCGGTTTTCACAAAAAGACAAGGGAGGCTGAATTGTGATAGATATTATTCCAAAGGATTATGAACTGCCGCTCTATCTTTTCCACAATGGCACAAACTGCGAAACATATAAGTTTCTTGGCTGCCATAAGGGAGAGAAAGACGGCGTAGAAGGATATTATTTCAGAGTCTGGGCAGCACACGCTGAGGGCATTTCTGTTGTGGGAGATTTCAATGACTGGGACGAAAATGCCACTCCAATGGAGAAGATAGACGACTCAGAGGTGTGGGAGGCTTTTGTTACAGGGCTTCAGACTTATGATACATATAAATACTGTATCCACGGCTGTGACGGCAAGACCCATTATAAGGCTGATCCGTACGGCACACACATGGAGGTCGCTCCGAACACAGGCTCGAAGGTTTTCGATATAGACGATTATCTTTGGAGCGATAAAAAGTGGATGACCGAGAAGAAATCTAAGGATATCTACAATTGTCCTATGAATATCTATGAGGTACATCTTAATTCATGGAAGGCTTGTCCTGACGGAAAATATTTCTCATATGTTAGATTTGCAGATACTATAATCCCATATATAAAGGAAATGGGCTATACTCATATCGAGCTTATGCCGCTGGCGGAATATCCTTTTGACGGCTCTTGGGGCTATCAGGGTATCGGCTATTTTGCGCCGACTTCACGTTTCGGAACGCCTTATGACTTCATGAAAATGATAGACCTTTTCCATTTGGCTGGAATAGGCGTTATCCTTGATTGGGTGCCTGCACATTTTCCTAGAGATGAGGCAGGACTGTTCGAGTTTGACGGAGGTCCGTCATATGAATACTCTGACCCGAAAAAGGCAGATCACCTCACTTGGGGAACGAGAGTTTTCGATTATTCAAAGGGCGAGGTAAAGTCATTCCTTATCTCAAACGCTCTTTACTGGATAGAAAAATATCACGTTGACGGTCTGAGAGTTGACGCTGTTGCGTCTATGCTTTATCTTGACTATGACAGACGTGACGGAGAGTGGACGCCTAACAAGTTCGGCGGAAAGGAAAATCTTGAAGCTGTTCAGTTCTTCAAGGATCTCAATACCGCTGTGTTTGGAAGAAACCCTAATACCCTTATGATAGCCGAAGAGTCAACTTCATGGCCTATGGTAACAAAGCCTGCGAGCGATGGCGGTCTTGGCTTCAACTTCAAGTGGAACATGGGCTGGATGAACGATATGCTCAAATATATGGCTCTTGACCCTATTGACAGAGCTTTTCATCATGATATGCTCACGTTCTCATTCTTCTATGCTTTCTCTGAAAACTTTATTTTGCCTATCTCTCATGACGAGGTGGTGCATGGTAAGGCTTCATTGGTAAATAAAATGTATGGTGGAGATATCGACAATAAGTTCAAGCAGTGCAAGCTGTTCATGGCTTATATGATGGCTCACCCAGGTAAGAAGCTTCTGTTCATGGGTGCTGATTTTGCTCAGTTCAGAGAGTGGGATTACGAGAATGGTCTGGAATGGTTCATGGTGGACGAATATGAGAACCACCGCAATTATCTGAACTACTCCAAGAACCTCAATCATTTCTATCTTGACCACCCTCAGTTCTGGGAGAGAGATTTCTCTTGGGAGGGCTTTAGCTGGATATCAAATGACGATTTCAAGCAGAGTATCATCATCTTCAGACGTTTTGACAAAAACGGCGGAGAGGTCATCGTGGTTTGCAACTTCGTTCCTGTGGAAAGAAAGTCATACTGCTTTGGCGTTCCTTACTGGGGCAGCTATACAGAGGTGTTCAACTCGTCTTCTGTTGACGGATCCCCTTGCACGAACGGTACTGTCAAGGCGGTAGATGTTAAGATGCACGGCTTTGACCAGTCAGTCTGCATCGACATTCCTGCGTTCTCTTGTATGTATTTCACGGTGAAGAAAGAGGAAAGACCTGTGCCTGAGAAAAAGGCAGAGGGAAAGAAAAAAACAAAGACAGCGGCTAAGAAAACTGCTGTCAAGAAAGCCGCTAAGGCGAAAACAACTAAGAAGTCCACAGCTAAAAAGGCTGAGTAATATAGACTTAATAAAAATTGGTGGGTGAATTAATTATGTTCAACAAAAAAGAATGTGTTGCAATGCTGCTGGCAGGCGGTCAGGGAAGCAGATTGTATGCCCTGACACAGAGCGTTGCAAAACCGGCAGTACCTTTCGGTGCTAAGTATCGTATCATTGATTTCCCTCTCTCGAACTGTATCAATTCAGGTATCGACACAGTGGGCGTGCTGACACAGTATCAGCCATTGGTACTCAATGAGTACATTGGAAACGGTCAGCCTTGGGATCTTGACAGAATACACGGAGGCGTTCATGTGCTTCCTCCTTATCAGACAGCTTCAGGCGCTGACTGGTATTCGGGTACTGCAAACGCTATTTATCAGAATATCGCTTTTGTAGACAGATATGACCCTGAGTATGTTGTTGTTCTTTCAGGCGACCATATCTACAAAATGGATTACAACAAGATGCTTGAATATCACAAGGCTAAGAACGCTGACGCTACTATCGCTGTTCTGGACGTTCCAAAGGAAGAGGCTTCACGTTTCGGCATCATGATAACCGACGAGGACGACAATATCATCGACTTCGAGGAGAAGCCAAAGAACCCTCGTTCAACTCTTGCTTCAATGGGTATCTACATATTCACTTGGAAGAAGCTGAAAGCTTATCTTATCGCTAATGAGAACGACAAGGAAGCTTCAAAGGACTTCGGCAAGAACATTATCCCTGACATGAGAGAAGCAGGCGAGAAGCTCGTTGCTTATCGTTTTGACGGCTACTGGAAGGACGTTGGAACTATCGACTCTCTTTGGGAAGCAAATATGGACCTTATCAATCCTAACATTCCTATCGATCTTTATGACACAAGCTGGAAGATATACTCAAGAAACCCTGTTATGCCACCTCAGAGCATAGGAAAGAACGCTCAGGTACAGAACTCTATGGTAACAGAGGGCTGTGTTATCGACGGCTCTGTAGAGTTCTCAATGATCTCTGACGGCGTTACTGTTGAGGAGGGCGCTGAGATACTGGATTCTATCCTTATGCCTGGCGCAGTTGTCAAGAAGGGTGCAAAGGTCGAGTATGCTATCGTTGGCGAGAACACTGTTATCGGTGAGAACGCTCAGATCGGTGCAAGACCTGAAACTATCGAGGACAAGGACTCATGGGGCGTTGCTGTAGTGGGCAATAATCTGACCGTTTCTGACGGCAGTGTTGTTGCACCAAAGGCAATAATTTACGAGAATATCTAAGAAAGGACCGAGTAAACATGGATGTAAATATGGGTAACGTACTGGGTCTTGTTTTCGCTAATATGCACGACACGACTCTTGGCGACATGACAAAGAACAGAACTATGGGTTCTGTAATGTTCGGCGGAAGATACCGCCTTATCGACTTCCCACTGTCTAACATGGTAAACAGCGGCATAAGCGAGGTCGGTGTTATAACAAAATCTAACTATCAGTCACTTCTGGATCACCTCGGCTCTGCAAGAGAGTGGGATCTGGCCAGAAAAAAGGGCGGACTTTACATTCTGCCTCCATTCGGCAACGTTGAAAGCACTCTTTACAGAGGCAGGATCGAGGCTCTTTATGGTGCGATGAGCTTTATCAAGCACTCAAGAGCTAAATATGTTATCCTTTCAGACTGTGACGTTGTAACTAATATTGACTACAAGCCTATCGTTGCGGCTCATATAGAGAGCGGTGCTGATATTACTGCTGTTGCACACACTGGCGTTTACAGCTCTGATGATATAAAGACTTCAACTGTATTCAACGTTGACGCTGACAAGAACGTAACATCTGTTCTTATCAATCCTGATATCAGCGGCACTTGCACAACGAGCCTTAATGTGTTCGTTATGTCAATGGATTTCCTTATTGAAACTGTTAATGACGCAATGGCTAGAGGAAATGTAAGCTTTGAGAGAAATATTCTTCAGGAGAAGTGCAGAGAGCTTAAGATAAAGATCTACGAGTACGATAACTATTTCAGCAAGCTCAACAGCCCTGAAAGCTACTTTAAGTCAAACATGGCTCTGCTTGAACCTGAGAATGCACGCAAGCTGTTCGTTCCAAAGCGTTCTATCTACACAAAGGTAAGCGACAATGCTCCTGTTAAGTACGATCTGGACAGCAAGGTATCAAATTCTCTTATTGCTGACGGCTGTATCATAGAGGGCGAGGTAGAGAACTCTGTACTGTTCAGAGGCGTTAAGGTAGGCAAGGGTGCAAAGGTCAAGAACTGTATCCTTATGCAGGGCACTGTTGTTGGTGACAATGCTGAGCTTAACTATCTTATCACAGACAAGAACGTTTCTATCTGTGAAAACCATATCCTTACAAGCTCGCCACAGTATCCTATGTATGTAGGAAAGGGAGCTTCTGTATAAAAAGGTCGCAATGACTTAGGAAAGAGGGTTCGGATATGAACATACTTTATACTGCAAGTGAGGCTTTGCCTTTTATTGCTTCAGGTGGATTGGCTGATGTTGCAGGCTCACTGCCTGCGGCTATCAATGCCGAGGGTCACGATTGCAGAGTCGTGATACCTTATTACAGCTCCATTAGGCAGGAGCTTAAGGACAAGCTGACATATGTTACGAATTTCACTGTGCCGGTGGCATGGAGAAATCAATACTGCGGCGTTTTTACAGGCGTTGTGAACGGAGTGACTTATTATCTGCTTGATAATGAGTATTACTTCCAGAGAAACGGTCTGTATGGCTTTTATGATGATGCTGAGAGATTTATATTCTTCTCAAGGGCAGTTCTCGAACTGCTGAGATACATCGACTTTAAGCCAAATGTTATAAACGCCAATGACTGGCAGACGGCACTTGTTCCTGTTTATTATGATATTTTCTACCGCTATCAGCAGGGTTATGAGGATATCAAGACGGTATTTACCATACACAATATTCAGTATCAGGGACAATATGGCTTAGAACTTATCAACGATATTATGGGCATTCCGCTTTATCATACGGATCTGCTTTCATATGACGGTGATGTGAACTTTATGAAGGCTGCTATTGAAACGGCTGACAAGGTGACGACAGTTTCGCCAAGCTATGCTTGGGAGATACTTGATCCATGGTATTCACATGGTCTTGACAGGGAGCTTGTTAACAAGCAATACAAGCTTTGCGGAATACTTAATGGTATAGATCAGAAGATCTATGATCCTGCAACTGATCCTGTTATTGCTAAGAATTATAGTTTGAATGACAAGACGGGCAAGGCTGTTTGCAAGCACGCTTTGCTCAGCGAGCTTGGCATGGCACATGGAAAAGAGCCTGTTATCGGTATCGTAACGAGATTTGTTTCACACAAGGGTCTTGACCTTATCAAGTATGTGTTTGAGGACATCATCAGACTTGGCTGCAAGTTTGCTATTCTTGGTTCGGGCGAGAAGATATACGAGGACTTTTTCAGCGAAATGCATTATCGTTATCCTGACAGAGTGGGTCTGACCATTGGTTTTGTGCCTGAGCTGTCCAAGAAGATATACGCTGGTGCGGATATGTTCCTTATGCCGTCGCAGAGCGAGCCTTGCGGTTTGGCTCAGATGATCGCTCTGAGATATGGTACTATACCTATCGTAAGAGAGACAGGCGGTTTGAGAGACAGTATCCATGATGCAGGCGACAAGAATGGAAACGGCTTTACTTTCAAGTCTTACAACGCACATGATATGCTTGACGCTGTTGTAAGAGCCAGGGCATACTATGATGACAAGATGAAGTGGGGCAGACTTGTGAACACTGCGCTCAAGCAGAATTTCAGTTGGACAAAGTCCGCCAAGGATTACATTGCACTTTACAACGACATTCACTAAACACCAATATCCGTTTATTTTGCCTGATAAACGGGAAAGACCGTCCCTTATCTTAGGGGCGGTCTTTTTGCATTTATATAAGTGTACGATCAATTGTACATTTATTTAGGGATTTGTCAACAAACTGAAAGCGGACAGGTGTGTGCCTGTCCGCTTTGGTTTAATGCTGTTTTGTTCGCATTGCTTTCGCTTTTTCTTTCATTTTCTGACCCAAATAAGAGCCTATTTCCAACATTGCGGTGTATTTGTCGATACACACGATAACGTAAGATTCAGCGTATTTAGGGAATTTCAGGGTCAGCGGCCACATATGCTTGACTATCATATCCTCCTCACGCTTGCCTATCTCAAAATGCTGTTTCGCATTGTTGAGTGCGACCTTTGGGTGGGTCATTCCGTGAGGCATTTCGCCTTTTTTCTTCTCACGATCACGCCAATCATAAAGAAACAGATCGTGAAGCAGACCTGCTCTTGCTGCGGATCTTGAATTTAGTCCCAATTTTCTGCAAACGAGATAGTTATAGTATGATACATTGATGCAATGCTGATAGCAAGTCGTACTATAGTGATGACGAAAATTTTTCATTTCGTTTACAACATCGCTGTCAAGCAGGTCCTTTACAAACTCAAAATACTCCTTTGCTTCCTCGGAATTTTCAATGGAATATCTTGAACCGAAAGCCTTTGACATTTGCATGACCTCTTTTCGATAACTTATATGCAGGCGGCAATTCTGCTGCCCTTTTTACGGTTGGTGACTAATGTTTACCCCATAAGTTACCCCATTCAAGTTTGTTTTACCAAACTTACATTAACATTATAAACTTTTTTGTTCAAAATGTCAATAGGGAATGTATAACAATTTTATTACAAAAATATCGGGTTGTCAGCGTTAGCATGGCAGTCCGATAAAAAATGGATATCAGTAGTATTTTTCGTCATAAAATTTGGGGATAAAATCTTTGGCGGCGGATGTGCGGCTTTGGACAAAACCTTCAAAACCGTATTTGTTCACGGCGTCAATGACGGTGTTATACTCGAAAGTTGATGTTTTACGGCAAAGCTCTTTGTAGTCAAAGGCTTTATACACTGGGGTGAACTGGCTCATAAGACTTATCATTATCTCGTTTTTGGCAAAATTTTTGCCTAGCCACTCCATAAGCTTTATGGAGTCTTTACGGTGGGTAGGGAGGACAAGGTGGCGGACTATTGTGCCGCTCTGCATTATTCCCTTTTCGTCAAAGGTTGGCTTGCCTGAAAGCTCCGCCATTTTATGTATTGAAGCAGCGGCGTTTTCAAAATAGTCTGCGGCTTTGGAATATTTATCCGAAAGTGTAGGATCAAAATATTTAAGGTCGGGTAGAAATATCTGCACATAGCCACGAAGAAGCTCCAGCGTTTGGGGCTTTTCATAACCGCCGCTGTTATAGACCACGGGGATAGTGAGCTTATCTTTACAGAGGTCGAGCGCATTGATTATTTGCGGAACGAAATGGGTGGGATTGACGAGGTTTATGTTGTTTGCGCCCATTGATTGAAGCCGCAGAAAAGTGTCTGCAAGTTCTTGTTCGGTAAGCTCAAAGCCTTTGCTCTGAGCGGATATCTCGTAGTTTTGGCAGAAACAGCATTTCAGACAGCAGCCTGAGAAAAACACTGTTCCTGAGCCTTCTGTGCCACTGATACAAGGTTCTTCCCACATATGAAGCTCGGCTCGGGCTATCCTTACTTTGGCAGTTTCACCGCAGAAACCTCTATGCTCGTATCTGTTCACTTTGCACTCTCTTGGGCAGAGGGTACAGCTTTTAAGGATATCGTTCATGCCGCTGTGTCAGCTCCGCTTATTTTGGTGTAGGAGTCAGAGGATAGGTCGCCTGATGAGTCTGTGTTTTCGTCAAGCGGGATATTGAACTGGAATGAATCTGTTATCAAATCGTCGTTCTGGAAGCAGGCTGTGAACGTGGTGCGCTTTGAATCGGCTGGGACAAGGAACTTGATCGTATAGGTCATATCGTCGTCGTAGTCGCTTTCACCGGGGAAGAAGTTGTTTGAGAAAAACGAATTATCGTTTTCGTCATAGGCGGTGTTGTAGGCAAAGGTGAATTTTACCTGTCTGTTGCTATCGCTGATATTAACATCAAGGTCGAGGTCTATTTCCCATACTGTGTCACCGCTTATAATACCGCCTGAAAGGGAGTTTCTTTCCTCATCGGTCAGGTCGCTTACTTTGCGTTCGGTGAGGGTATAGCCTTGATACTGAACGCTGTAGGTACCGTCCTCAGCGTCTTGCGCTACATAGAGGTTGGAATGGTCGGTGTAGTCATCTTCGGCTTCACTATAGGTATCGTCATAATCGTAGTCATAGTTATAGTCGTCATATTTGCTTGAAATTATTTTTGATGAGACAAAGCCTATGATAGTTCCATTGCCCTGCGCTTTATTTTTCCCCTTTCCAACCGTAAACGGCTGCTGTTGGCGAGGCTCATTCCTCTTGGCTCCACGCCGGGAACACGTTCCCACTGTTGTACGCCAATTTTCAAGGCTTATGCGCTTTTTCTTTATTCTAATTGTTTGCAAGCCGAACACCGATGTTCGCATTCGTGTTCGATGAATCGTTATTCGCGTTCGCATACGAAACACCGCCTAACGCGTTCGCGTTGTTGTTCGACCGATACACCACACGAGTGTATATGAGGAAATCCGCCTTTGTACTTTTCGGAAGTACCGGCGCCCGTCTTACTTTCCGGACGCCCGCGCTACCCGCACAACGTTTTACGTTGCTGTTTTTTCTCTTAATCTGCCTGATTTATGGCTTTAAAGGCCGCGACGCTGCCCGCCCAGCGTATTATGCCCCTGAAGGCAAGCCGAACACCGATGCTCGCATTCGCGAACGATGAAACGTTACCCGCGTACGCATACGAAACACCGCCCAACGCGTTCGCGTTGCTGTACGACCGATACACCACACGAGAAAGACCGGTACCCACATAGAACCTATCGAACCAATGTGAGGAAGTGGAACCGCCTTCTTTAGCTGCAATCAAATCCATATACTGGCCCCAAACCATGTGGGTAGGATAAATATCCGCGTTATAAACAGTAATTCCCTGTACAATGCGTTCCGTTCCGTCCGGCATGGTAATAAACCACCTTCCGTCCGCCGCCGTCTTGTTTACTGTGACATACTGCAACCATTCCGCCTTGTTTCCCTGGAAATTCTCATATCCCAGCACATTGACGGACTGATAATTTACACCGTCCCGATAAGCACCTTCCGCCTGTGGATTGGAACCGCCCTTTTCCTTATAATAAGAAACCGTATCACGCATCCCCAGCGCATTGGTAAGGCCTGTCACTTTCTGGTAATTGTTTGTTCCCTATCAGAAAACTCACTGCGAATCGGTATTAACGTCTTTAAAGAAATGCAGATTACCCACATCCTTGTGCCTCTCCCAGT
>ENA-UEOR01001628-UEOR01001628.1-human-gut-metagenome-genome-assembly--contig:-NODE-1628-length-13150-cov-4.999924_pt1 | contig 13150 bp, 9 predicted proteins | sample MGYA00242887_ERZ507890 | MGnify/ENA primary metagenome ERZ507890 (study PRJEB26167, sample SAMN06115431) | human gut metagenome | host: Homo sapiens | place: China:Guizhou | collected 2014-10-21...
ACGGAGAGCCAACACTCCCCTGTCCTGTAACGGAGACTTCCGTCCAAAGCTACTAAGGCTTGCTGTCCGTTTGCCCGGCCCTCGGCGGCCCACGAAGCTCTGCCCCGCTCTCGCCCGTTTTCACTGTCCGGGCTCACTGAAGATGCGCTGTGCAGGTTCTCTTCCGCCTCATCGGTTTGATTGCATTATACACTTTATTGGCATAAAGTCAAGAGGAAATTTCAAAAATTTCTTTTTTCTACAGCACAAAGTCATTCTTCCGTGCATCAGGCCCGCTTTGTGCGGCGCTTGCGCCAGACGAAGTACGCCGTGTACGCCAGCCATACCACAATGCCGCCCAAGGTCAGCGGGCGGCTCAACCGGATGCCGTCGGGCTGGTAGACAAAATCGATGCTGTTTTCACCTGCCGGGCACAGCACAGCCATCAATCCCTCGTCCACCTCCACAATGTCGGCCTCCTGCCCGTTGACATAGGCCGTAAAGCCGTCATCGTAAGGCACGGAGAAGAACACGAGGTTCTCTTTTTCCAGCGTGATCTCGGCGTGGAAGCCCGAATTGTTCATCTGGAACACACTGGCAGCCGTGGCACGGCGCTCGCGGCAGTCCTGCACGTAGGACTCATAGTGCAGCTCCTCCCGTCTGCCCTCCGGCAGATGGGTGAGGTATTGGCCATAGACCGCAGCATCCTCATCCCGGAGCACCAGTGCGCGCATCAGGAGGTTTGCGCGGGTGGTCTTGGCGGTCTCCTCATACTCGCTCTCGGTAAGGTAGCAGTCGTAGGTAAAGCCCATGGGCACATAGTTCGTGTTGCGGTACACCGCGTAGCCGTCCTTTGTAAAGGCGTGCTCCCAGCCCGCATCGGCTTCGTTCTCAAAGTCGTTCTGCTTTTCCGGCGTGGTGATGAGGTATTCCACGCTCAGCAGACCCCGCAGTGCATAGTTGGAAAGCTCCGGTTCGCTGCGCACATCCCGCTTGACCCCCAGCGCCGGGTAGAAGCTGAGGATGCTGGGCGCGGCGGTGCTGCCGAAGTACTGCAGACAGCTCTTATCCAGCCACATGCCGATGTTATCGTGGATCTTGTAGGTGTCGATGCGATAGTCGCCCTCGGGCAGGTCGTTTTTCAGCAGCAGAGCATTCGTGTCCTGCTCCACAAGGTCGCTGTCGGTATACCACTGGCCGAACTTGCCAATGCCGATGTGCACCACGCTGAACAGGAAGGCAAACGCCAGCACCGCCGCCGTCATGCGCTGGGCAAAGCGGCTGTCGCCCCGCCACTTCTGGCAGAGATAGCGGTACAGCAGCAGGCCCAGCAGGCCAAAGCCCAGCACCGCACAGTACTGACCGGGGTTCTTGAGCACGCCGAACGACCAGCTGCCCGTGTCGCTGTCCTGCACCGGCACCACCGCAAAGGCCACCGTGGCGATCATCAGCCAGCTGATGCCGCGGGCCGGGCTGTCCAGATCGGTGTTGTGGTCTTCCAGCGCGTTCACGGTCATTGCGGCCAGCACCAGCACCGGCATATAGTACCAGCGCGCATAGTAGCTGGAATTGAGGGCGTAGAACGCACTGTTCAGGATGGGCACCAGTGCGAACACGGCGCAGGTGCCCACGATGCGCTTTTTACTGTCGCCGCGCTTTGCTTTCCAGTAGGCCACGGCACCGGCCAGACTGCACAGCGGCAGATAGGCCGACATGCTGGTCCACTTGATCACGCCCTCCGACCAGATGGATGTGAGGTAGGGAGAATCCGGCGGCATGATCCAGCTGACGAGAATTGCAAGGTACTGCTGCACCTTGCTGTAGGTCAGAAAGCCCCAGCCGGAGGAAAGGTCGATGGTGCGCGGGTTCTGCAAAATGGAGAGCACCGCAGGCACCAGCAGGATGCTGCCCATGGCAGCGCCCAGCAGGCTTTCAAAGGCCAGCAGCCCGAACTTTTTTGCAGTGAGACGGAAGTCCCTTGTGCTGAGCTTGCAGATGAAGTAGATGGCCAGAAACACCACCTGACCGATGAAGAAGAAGTAGTTGTTGACAAGGTTCACCGCCACCCAGAACGCAAACCAGCTGCGGCGGTCGTTGTAAAGGGCCTCGTCCAGCGACCACAGCAGATACGGGAACAGCGCCACCACATCTACAAAGTGGTTGAAGAACACATTGTATACCGTAAAGCCGGAGAAGGTATACAGACAGGCTCCCAGCACGGCGTAGTCGATATTTTTGACGTAGCGGCGCAGATACAGGTACGCACCGCCGCCCGCCACGGCAAACTTGAGCACCAGCAGCGGCACCATGAGGTAGGGCAGCCACCCCTGCGGGAAGAGCAGCGAGAACCAGAAGAACGGCGAGCCGTACAGGTAGAACGAATAGGCGTTCATCACGCCGCTGCCAAGGTCGGTAGCCCATGAGAAGGTATTGTGCACCGAGGTGAACGCACTGTCCGGGTAGCCTGCGCCCTTGATAAAGCCGTTCATATAGCGGTAAAAGCTGATCTGCTGGCTGTTGAAATCGCCTGCATAGTGGAAAAAGCCGCCGTCCAGCAGATAGAACGGCAGGAAGATGAGGGCGGCTGTCAGGGCGCAGAGCCCCACGGTGAGCCAGAACTTGTCCTGCTTCTGCCCCAGCATCCGGGACGAAGAATGAAATGCAGTCATGCGTCAGTCCTCTTTTCAGTATCGGAAATTTCCCGCTTACGGGAACGGCACCTCGCGGGTGTCATCGGGGTCCTGCGCGGCCCTGCGCTGCTGCTCGAACACCGCGTCGATGAGGGTGTCGAGGTCAGAGAGGCGGCTCAGCTCACAGCAGTAGCGCCGCAGGCTGGCGGCCCCCTTCAGGCCCTTCATGTAGTGCATGGTCTGGGCCCGGGCCTGGGGCATGGCAACGAACTCGCCTTTCTGCTCCACCATCTCCTCCACCTGCCGGCGCAGGGCGTTCATCCGGGCCTGCAGGTTCGGCTCCTTGGGGGCGGGCAGGCCCTCCAGCGCGGCGTTCACCCGCTCAAAGAGCCAGGGGTCGCCCAGAGCAGCCCGGGCGATCATCACGCCGTCGCAGCCGGTCTCCTCCACCATCCGCACAGCATCCTCGGCGGTGCGGATATCGCCGTTGCCCAGCACAGGAACGTGGACGGCATCCTTCACCGCCGCAATGATGGACGGGTCGATGCCCGGGGTGTACATCTGCTCCCGGGTGCGGGCGTGGACGGCGATGAGCACCGCGCCCGCCTGCTCGCAGGCCTTGGCACACTCCACGGCCGTGACGTGCTCCGCGTCCCAGCCCTTGCGCATCTTCACGGTGACGGGGCGGGAGGTGTTTTTGACCACTTCCTCCACAATGCGGCCGCAGCGGTCGGGGTCAAGCATCAGCTTGCTGCCCGCCCCGCCCGAGACGATCTTGGGGGCCGGGCAGCCCATGTTGATGTCCAGAAAATCGAACGCGTACTGTTCCACGGCGGCAGCGGCCTGCCCCATGATCTCGGGCACCTCGCCAAAGATCTGCACGCCGTAGGGGGCACCGTTGGGTTCGGCCTTGAGCAGGCTGACGGTTTTGTGGTCGCCGTATACCAGCGCCCGGCTGGACACCATCTCACTGACGGTAAAACCGGCTCCGTGCTGGGCCATCAGCCGTCGGGCCGGGGCATCGGTAAAGCCCGCCATGGGGCCGAACACTGCCCGGTGGGGCAGGGAGATCTCCCTGATCTTCAAAGGGGTGTTGAAAGGTTCCATGATACTCCTTAGCGCTATCTGATTTAGTTGATAACATGATAAAATTTGGATTATAAGTATACCATATTTCCGGCGGCAGAACAAGAAGCGGAACATCTTTCTTGTCAGCGCGGGATTTTTCCGGTATACTGGGGACAAAAGGAGGAGCGGCTGGAACACGGCAGCCAGCTGCACAAAAGAGATGGAATACAGAGCATGGAAAAAGCAGAACGGCGCAGGGGAGAGCATCCGCACCTCCCTGCTGGGCTACGGCTGTATGCGGTTCCCCACCACACCGGAGGGAGCCATTGACGAGCCCCGGGCCGAAGCGCTGCTGAACGCCGCGCGGGATGCGGGCGTGAACTATTTTGACACCGCCTACCCCTACCACGGCGGCCAGAGCGAGCCCTTTGTGGGCAGGGTCATTGCAAAGTGGCCCCGGGAGAGCTTTTATCTGGCCACCAAGATGCCGCTGTGGCAGTGCGGGAGCCTGGAGGAGGCCCAGCATATCTTTGAAGAGCAGCTCCGGCGGCTGGGCGTGGAGTACATCGACTTCTACCTGCTGCACTCCCTGCACGCCGCCCGGTACGACCGGGCCAAGGAAATGGGCATCGTGGACTGGCTGTGGGAGCAGAAAAAGCTGGGCCGTATCCGCAGCTTCGGCTTCTCCTGCCACGACAACGCGGCGGGCCTTGAGCACATCCTGCGGGATCAGCCCTGGGATTTCTGCCAGCTGCAGTATAACTATCTGGACACCGATGACCGTGCCGAGGAGATCTCGGGTGACCGCGGCTATCAGTTGACCGAGGAGCTGAACATCCCCCTCATCATCATGGAGCCCATCAAGGGCGGCACGCTGGCAAACCTGCCCCCGGAGGCCGAAGCACCTCTCAGGGCCCTGCGGCCCGAGGCCTCGGATGCCTCCTGGGCTCTGCGCTGGGTGGGCAGCCACCGGAACGTCCATGTGATCCTCTCGGGCATGAGCGCCGAGGATCAGCTCACGGATAACCTGACCACCTTTGCCCGCTTTGAGCCGCTGACCGCTGCAGAGACCGCCGCAGTGGAGCAGACCGCCGCCTTCCTGCACAGCCGCATCAAGATCGGCTGCACCGGCTGCCGGTACTGTATGCCCTGCCCCATGGGGGTGGACATCCCGGACAACTTCAGCATCTGGAACAAGCTGGGGATGTTCGGCCAGCCCGAGGCCATCAAGCACCAGTGGGAAGCCCGCTTCCCCGATGCCGAAAAGGCCAGCCACTGCGTCCGCTGCGGCAAGTGCGAGGCGGCCTGCCCCCAGCATCTGCCCATCCGCAATGCGCTGGCCCAGCTGCAGCAGGAGCTGAATCAGCTGTAATCTGTATCAGAAAAGCCACCGGCAAAAACCGGTGGCTTTTTTCTCTTATTCGCTCCACTCCATCCCGATCTTATCCAGCATTGCGCGGCGCTCAGGGGTGAGCTTGGGGTCGTGGGTGGTATCCCACTCCCGCATCCGGCGGAGCCAGTCGCCCAGGCAGAAGCCGGTTTCGTCGGATTTGTAGTTGGCGGCGGCGTGGAGGTTGCCGTGGGCCTTGTAGTAGGCCTTTGCCTGCTGATAGGCGGTTCCCCACTTGGCATCCCGGGCATCCCACACCATGCCGATGCTGTTCAGCTTTTTGATGTGGGCGGGCGTGACCTGATAGGAATCCGGGCGGTTCTTGCGGGCTGCACGCAGGTTGGAGATCCACACGCCCAGCCGGACACCATCGCTGTCCACATAGCTGGCGGGGACCAGCAGATGTTTGTACTTGCGGGCGTAACGGGCGGCACTGCGGAAGTTCCGCTCCCAGTTGGCCTCGCGCACGGTGCCGTGGTCAGCGGCGGGATCACTGGGGCGGCGCTCGCCCTTGAACAGGGTGCGCAGCAGCTTGCGGCGCTCACTGCTCAGGGCGCTGCTGCCGGAGTTCAGGGCTTGCCGCTGGCGGTTGACCCAGCTGCCCAGCCAAACGCCGTCCGCGGTCTTGTAGACAGAGGGGATCTCCAGATCGCCGTGCTCTGTCTTGTAGGCCAGAGCCAGATCATAGCGCTCCTGCCAGGGGTCGTACTTTTCCCACACCATGCCCAGCTTGTCCAGCAGGGCCTTGCGCTCAGGGGTGACCCGGGCGCTGGAGCGGTCCGGGTTCAGGTAGGCATAGCGCTGGCGCGCCACCCACTTGCCCAGCAGCACTCCGTCCGGCGTGACATACTCCGAGGGGACGTTCAGGTTGCCGTGCTCATGGTAGTAGGCGGCGGCAACATCGTACAGGGACATCCACTTGCGGTCGTTGCGGTTGGTCCAGTCCATGCCCAGAGCGTCCAGCCGCTCCACCTGCTCCTGAGGCAGCTCGCCTGCCTTGTGAGCGGCGCGCTGGGCCCCCAGCCAGACCCCCAGACCGAAGCCGGAGGGCGTTTCGTACTTGATGGGCACTTCCAGATCGCCGTGCTCCAGATAATACTGGGTGGCGGCGGCATAGTTCTGCTCCCACAGGTCGTTGGAGGTGCTCCACACCATGCCGATGGCTTCCAGCCGCTCGATGCGGTTCTGGGTCAGGTTGCCGCCCAGATAGCGCTGGCGGTTGTAGACGATCCATTCGCCCAGTGCAAAATCATTTTTATCGCGGTAGCGCACCGGCACCAGAAGGTCACCGTGCTCGGTGCGGTATTTCTGTGCGGAGGCAAAGCCCTTTTCCCAGGCAGCTTCCAGCCGGTGGTTCCAGCGGATGCCCAGTTTTTCCAGCTTGGCGGCCTGTTCGGCTGTCAGGCGGCCCGGGCGCTGCCCGGCCTGTACCTGCCGCTGGAGCTCGAGCCACTTGCCCACGGGCACGCCGCTGTGGATGGTATAGCTCCGGGGCAGCTCCAGGGTGCCCTCTTTGACGGCGGCATCGGCGGCAGCCTGGCACAGCACCTCCCAGCGGGCCTCCATCTCCCGGCGCAGCTTGCCGTACAGGCGGTAGGTCTGCTGCATGAGGCGCTCCTGCCGGAAGCCCGGCGTTTTGCTGCCGGCCCTGGTCATGGCCTCGGTGCAGTCCCGCTGCAGGGTGCGGCCGTTGCCCAGCCCCTCGAACTGCGCCACAAGGTCAAACACCGGCACGCTGCGGCTGCCTGCAGCCACCAGCGCGCGGCAGAGCATCTGCTTGAAGGTGGACATCAGGCTGGATTGGCGCACCAGAATGACCCCGGCCAGCCCCTCCAGCGGCTGCTGGACTCCCGGCGCGTTGACGCAGAGCAGGACCTTGGGGCCGGGGGCTGTATCGGAGAGGAAAGTCTCCACGGCAGCAGAATCCGCAAAGCAGGCGTGATCTGCAGCGTAAAAGCGGACGGCAGGGTCCACAGTGCGCAGCAGCTGTTCCAGCTCCACGCCCAGCTTTTCCTGATAGGCGGCGGATTCAAACAGGACCAGATAATGGCCGCTGGTATCGCTGAGCAGGCGGGGCAGCAGAACGGTCAGGTTCTCCACCTGACGCAGAGACCAGCTCAGTTCTTCATATTGAACGCGCAGGGAGGTGTCGCCCTTGGGCATACACAGGTTTTTGATCCGGGCGCGCAGGGTGGCCAGCTCCTCCTCCTGCGGCCAGAGCAGGGCTGCATAGGCTGAGGGCACCGGCATGGTCCCGGCGGCCATGGCCTCGGCCACAGTCATGTGGGAGACGATGCAGTCGGCAAACAGCTCCTGCGCGGCGGCGCAGACGGGGGCACCGTTGGGCACACCCAGCCCCAGCACCTTTGCCTGGGGGCACATCCGCAGCAGCTTCTGCACCGACTGTGCCCAACACACGGCGCTCAACTCATGGTAGCAGTCCAGCACGACGCAGCCGGGTTTCTGCTCCCCCAGCCGCACCCACTGCTCCGGGGTGGCGGCGGCCAGCTTTTCGCAATCACAGAAGCGGACATTGCCGGGCAGGGTGCCGCCGTTGTAGCGTGTCAGCTCTGCCTGCCGCAGGGCCAGACGCTGTGCACCGGCCACCAGCCAGAAAAAGGTGGTCTGGGGGTGAGCCTCCACCACCTTCCAGGCAATACAGCTTTTGCCGGTGCCGGTGGGATGGAACACGGCGGCCCGGTTCAGGGTCTCCAGAGACTGTACAGCTTTCTGAAAAGCGGCTTCGTTGACGGGATTCAGGGTCATCGACATGGTGGTAGTGTCCTCTCCGAGTTGCATGTTTGACATCGTTGGATACAACGAAAATATTTCATAGGATTAGTTTATCGCAAAAAACATTTTTCTGTCAAGCCCTTTGAAGAGAATTTAGGGCAAAACTTGGGAAAAAGATAAAAATAGTGTGGAATCCGTGGCAGAAACTGCGAACTTTGTGCGCAGCAACGGGGATACTGAAAGTGGAAATGCGTCCCGGAGCGGAGAGAAAGTATGACCTATGGCTGGAAGAAGGCTTCTTTTGCCCCGGCAGAGCTGCCCGGGCCGCACCGGGGGAGATTTGGGCAGGAAGGCTGCTGCGGGGCATCCAAGAAGCGTTTCATCTTTGCGGCCGAAAAAATGAAAAATTCCCTCTTGACTTTATGAAAATAAAGCGTATAATGCAATCAACAAACCGATGAGGCGGAAGAGAACCTGCAAGCGCACTTACAGTGAGCCCGAATGGTGAAAACGGGCAGAGAGCGGGGCAGAGTTCGTGGGCCGCCGAGGGCCGGGCGAACAGGGCAGTGCCTTTAGTAGCTTGGGACGGAAGCCTCCGTTACAGGGCAGGGGAGTGTTGGCTCTCCGTTGAGGGGCTCCTGCAGTTTTCCATGGTGGGAAGACGAGCGGAGCAAGCAAGGTGGCACCGCAGATTCGAATTTCTCGACTCTGTCCTTGTGGTTGAACACACAGGGACGGGGCCGTTTTTATTTTACCCGTTCCGCAGGTGGAGCGGGTTTTATTTATTTTTGGGCCGCCCGCTCCGGGAAAGGAGCAACCGCTATGAAAACCATGAACATGATCTCCCGCCGCAGCTTCCTGAAGGCTGCCGCCGCAGCCGCTGTCGTATCCGCACTGGGCCTGACCGGCTGCGGCTCCTCCGGCTCTTCTGCCGCAGCATCCAGCACCGCCTCCAGCGCTGCCGGTTCCGCTGCCGCCGCTTCTGAGGCAGGCCAGACCTTTAAGGTGGGCATCGTCAACTATGTGGATCATGCATCCCTGAACCAGATCGTGGCCTCTGTTGAGAGCCGCCTGGATAAGGTGGGCGCGGAGAAGGGCGTGACCTTCGACTATGCCGATTACTACGCCAACGCCCAGGCTGACCAGTCCAACCTGAACCAGATCGGTGCAGACCTGGTGGCCGACCAGGTAGATGTCATTGTGGCCGTGGCCACCCCCACCGCCGCCACCATGCTGGCCGCTGTGGAAGATACCGACATCCCTGTGGTCTACTCTGCCGTCACCGACCCTGTTTCCGCCGGGTTTGACGGGGAGGAGGGCATCACCGGCACCTCCGATGCCCTGAACACCGAGGCCATTATGAACCTCATCACTGCAATCAACCCCGACATCGACACCATCGGCCTGCTGTACGACCTGAGCGAGGATTCCTCCACCCAGGCCATCGCCGATGCCAAGGCGTTCTGCGACAGCAAGGGCATCAAGTACATTGAAAAGAACGGCACCACCACGGCTGAGGTGCAGATGGCTGCCGAGGCCCTTGTGGCCGCCGGTGTCAAGGCAGTGTTCACCCCCACCGACAACACCGTGATGACCGCTGAGCTGTCCATCTATGAGACCTTCCTGGAGGCAGGGATCCAGCACTTCACCGGTGCGGACAGCTTTGCTTTGAACGGTGCTTTTGTGGGCTACGGCGTGGATTACGTCCAGCTGGGCGAGGCCACCGCCGATATGGTGGTGGAGCTGCTCTGCGGCGGCAAGACCCCCGCAGACCTGCCCTACCAGACCTTCGATAACGGCATCATCACCATCAACACCGAGAGCTGTGAGGCACTGGGCCTTGACCTCGACACCGTTAAGGAAGCCTTCAAGCCCTATTGCACCGAAATTGTGGTAGTGACCACGCAGGAGAATTTCTAAAAAGGAGTACATCAACCATGCTGGCGAGTATCTTTTCGCTCAACGTGATCCAGACGGCGCTGGAGCTGGGCTGCATTTACGGTCTGGTGGCGCTGGCGCTGTTTCTGAGCTATTCGATCCTGAACATTGCCGACCTGTCCACCGATGGCTGCTTCACCCTGGGCTGTGCCGTGGCCTGTCAGGTGGCGCTGACAGGCCACCCCATTCTGGCCCTGTTCGCGGCCATGGCAGCGGGTGTGTGTTCGGGCTTTGTCACCGCCTTTTTGCAGACACGGCTGGGCGTTGAGAGCATCATGGCAGGCATCATCGTGAACACCGGCCTGTACACCATTAATCTGGCGGTTATGGGCTTTTCGTCCACGATGTCCCTGGTCAAGACCGATACGGTATTCTCGCTGGCAAAATCCGCGCTGGCCTTTATGGGCGGCTGGTATAAGCTGGTCATCGCGGCGGCAGTCATTGTGCTCGCCTGTGCCGCCATGGTGGGTTTCCTGGGCACCCGGCTGGGCCTTTCCATCCGCGCCACCGGCGATAATGCCGCCATGGTGCGAGCCTCCAGCATCAACCCGGCCTTCACCATCACAGTGGGCCTGTGCATCTCGGGCGCGCTGACCGCCCTTTCCGGCGGCCTGCTGGCCCAGTATCAGAAGAGCAGCGACATCAACGTGGGCACCGGCATGGTGACCATTGCACTGGCTTCCCTTATCATCGGCGAAACGCTGGTGGGCAAGCGCACCATGGTGCGCCGGGTGCTGGGCGTGGTGTTCGGCAGCTGCCTGTATCGCTTTATCGTGGCCGTGGCCCTGCGCTTCAATGTGCCCGCCGCTGCCATGAAGCTGGTGAGCGCCCTCATCGTGGCTGTGGCCATCTCGATGCCCGCCATCCGGGCAAAGTTTGCCTTTGAGCAGCGCAAGCACAATGCCCGGAAGGAGGTGCACTGAGATGGAAATGCTGGAACTGAACAATCTGCACAAGACCTTTAACCCCGGCACCGTCAACGAAAAAGTGGCCCTGAACGGTGTGAGCCTGCACATGGAGGCAGGCGACTTTGCCACCATCGTGGGCTCCAACGGCGCGGGCAAATCCACCATGTTCAACGCCATCACCGGCGGTTTCATTGCCGACGAAGGCAGCATCGTGCTGGGCGGGCAGGACATTACCTTTGCGCCCGAGTATGAGCGCAGCAAGGTCATCGGCCACCTGTTCCAGGACCCCCTCAAGGGCACGGCCCCCAATATGACCATTGAGGAAAACCTTGCGCTGGCCTATCTCCGGGCAGGAACCGCCCCCCACGCCATCTTCTCCCGCATCTCCCGCAAGGATAAGGAGCTGTTCCGAGAAAAACTTGCCCTGCTGAACATGGGCCTTGAGGACCGGATGAAGCAGCCGGTGGGCCTGCTCTCGGGCGGCCAGCGGCAGGCGTTGACCCTGCTCATGGCCACCCTTGTCACCCCCAAGCTCCTGCTGCTGGACGAGCACACCGCAGCCCTGGACCCTGCCACGGCGGAGAAGGTGCTGGAGCTGACCAAGAGCATCGTGGCCGAGAAAAAGATCACCTGCCTGATGGTCACCCACAACATGCATCAGGCCCTCGAGCTGGGCAACCGCACCCTGATGATGGACGGCGGCCGCATCGTGTTCGATGTCAAGGGCGAGGAGCGCAGTAAGATGACCGTGGACGACCTGCTGGAAAAATTCCGCGAGAATGCCGGCAAGGCCCTGGACAATGACCGCATCCTGCTGAGCAAGGTGGAAGCCGTAGGTGAAGTTTCCTTTGGCTGCCTGTACGCCAAGTCTGCCATACCAGCTGCCTGCGTCGGCGATGTCGAAGCCGAAGGCGTCGCTTGCACCGCCCAAGCTTACTTTGTCAGTGCCGTCGCGGTCGCCGAATGTCCATACGTAGCTTGCTTCTGCCATCGGGCGGATGGTCCAGGTGCCGTTCTTGATGTCTGCGCTGTAGCGGAGACCGAGCGGGAACATCCAGACGTTAGCATCATCGCTGTCATGACGGACGCCGATACTGTCGGTGTAGGCATCCGTGCCAAGGTGTGCGTAGCGGAGGCCTGCGAACGGGGTCAGAGTGCCCATGCCAAGGCCGATGCCTCTTTCGGCTCTGACGCCGATGCTGTATGCATCACTGTCAGTGGAACCGGTGATGGTGCTGCCGCTGTTATGCTGCTTGAGGTCGTTGCTTTCATGGAGGTAGGAGATGTCGCCGAGGTATGTCATCGGTCCCTGTTCGACTCTGCCATAGAGAGCAAGGCCGTAGTAGTCGACGTCGTTCTTGGTGTGCGCTGCTTCGGTATTTCCAGAGAAGCTTCCATCCATGTACGTCAGGGCTGCGCCGACTGTCGCATTTCCCTTCTTGTAGAAGTCACTGCCGACGACAACGCCATTGAACTGTGCATCATAGGAAGCGCCCATATTGGCCAGGCCGAGACCGCGGACATTTTCCTTGGAGTGGATGAAATGAGCCCAGAGATCCTTATCCTGATCTTCTGTGTAAAGGCCGGTCAGGTGGGATGTGAGAGAGCTGTCGAAGAGGTTGTTTGCCGCATAGAGTCCATGCTGTACGCCGGCAAGTTCAGTCAGGGCTGATGCGCTGTTAAATGCGCTTTCCTGTGCTTCTTCGGTCAAATTGTCGTCAGAAGCCGCGAGAGCAAAGGCAGATGCAGCACCGCCGCTATCCATAGCAGCATTGATGGTATTGGGTGCAATGACTTTATCGCCGTATACATCATGCGCGTCTTGGGATTCAGCGGTGACGGAGAACTGTGTTTCCCCATTTCCTTCAGCGCCAACGAATTCAAGCAGATGTCCGTACGAGAAGACATTGCTGTTTACGGCTGCCCTGGCTTCTGCAAAGAGGCCGTTTCCATCTTTGTCGTTCGTGCCGGAGAGGATGTTGTATGTGGCATTGCCCTTGGCATTTGAAATGTAAATCTTTGCGGAAGGGGAAATATCGGTAGTGCTTACATCCGTAATGGCTGCCGCCTGGCTTCCGGATACTTTATTTCCGTCAATCATCAGGAGGGAATTCTTTCCCATCTTGAATGTGACAATCGCTGCCGCACTGTCCGCATTGGCCGAACTGTCGATGACAACGCTGCCATCGGAGAGGCTGGCGCTCGTTGCAACATAAAGGGCAGAGAGGATATCCGTGTCACTCCAGGTAAGTCCGCTGTTTTTCAGCAAGGGTCTTGTCGGTGGAGCCAACCGTCAGCGTAGAGTTGTTTCCTATGACGACTTTGGATCCGGAAATAGAACCTGCAGCGGCTTCTGCGCCGTCCTCTTGCGTCCCGCCTATCCAGACCGGATCGAGGTAGAGCGTACCGCCATTCAGGTTGATGCTTCTTGCGCTGAGATTAACAGATTCCTTTTCATTTCCCAGTTTCAGTATGATGCTGGAATCACCGGTGATGGCTTTGGC
>ENA-UEOR01001632-UEOR01001632.1-human-gut-metagenome-genome-assembly--contig:-NODE-1632-length-13140-cov-11.722192_pt1 | contig 13140 bp, 14 predicted proteins | sample MGYA00242887_ERZ507890 | MGnify/ENA primary metagenome ERZ507890 (study PRJEB26167, sample SAMN06115431) | human gut metagenome | host: Homo sapiens | place: China:Guizhou | collected 2014-10-21...
GCGGTCAGAAACCATAAAATCATCTTTATTATGTCATCCCGCTTTGTAAACCCTTTCACGGATCTCGGCTTCAAGATAATCTTCGGACAGCCCGCCAGCAAGGATCTGCTGATAATCCTGCTTAACGAACTGCTGTCGGGTGAGCATCACATTGAAGACCTGACGTTTCTGGACAAGGAGGACCGTTCGGAGAATATTCACGACAAGGGCATCATCTATGACCTTTACTGCCGTACCTCTACGGGCGAGTACATCATAGTGGAGATGCAGAATCGTTGGCATAGCCATTTCCTGGACCGTACGCTCTATTATGTGTGCCGTGCGGTGAGCCGCCAGATGGAGAATCCGTCCTCTAAAGAGGTATGTGTTCCCGATACTCCGTTGGAGGGGGATTGCGGTCTGCTCAGGGAAGAAGAGGCTTCTTACGGTCTCCGTTACAGGCTTCCTGCCGTGTACGGCATTTTCCTGATGAATTTCAAGGAGGATGGTCTGGAAAGCAAGTTCCGTACCGACACGGTGGTTTCCGACCGGGACAGCGGTCGTGTGGTGAACCGGAATTTCCGTCAGATTTATCTCCAGTTTCCTTATTTTACGAAGGATCTGGACGAATGTTCTACTTTATCCGATAAACTAATGTATGCACTGAAGAATATGAACAACTGGAACAGAATGCCCGATGCGCTGAAAGAACAGGTTTTCAGCCATCTTGACCGCCTTGCCGCCAAGGCTCACCTGTCTGAGGGTGACCGTATCGCTTATGATAAGGCGGTGGACCGTTATAACGTGAGCCGTATTGTGGAAAATGATATCCGTGAACAGGCTGTCGCGGAAGGAAAAGCGATAGGAAAAGCAATAGGAAAAGCGGAAGGAAAAGCGGAAGGAGAGGCGGAAGGACGTTTGAAGGAGCGTTTGGAAATTGCCCGTAAACTGAAAGAGAACGGTTTTTCCATAGCGGATATTGTCCGGGTTGCCGGACTTTCAGCGGAAGAAATTGATAAGCTGTAACGGTGTGCACGATTGATTGTACTGCTAGGTGATTTGCTTCTGTTTTGTAGAAAGATGAATGGTGGGTAGGGTAAATTAGAATGATGTCAATGTCGGTTCTCTATAGGGCTATCGTATACGATTAGTATGGTAGTCTGTAGATTGAGTAAATTCATTATTGTAAAACCTTTCTACAAAGAAAAACAAATCATACGTAAGGGCATTCTCCATGCAGTTTCCCCCAAAGAAGAAACTGCATGGTGATTGCCACTTTCTTTATTATTTCTCCAAGTACCCGAATACCCCCTCCGCATCGAAACACGGACAAGCCTTCGGGATACTTCCCGGCATATCCCTGTGTCCCCTTATCCGGACACCGGGAAAGATTTTCACCATCCGCATCAGCAACAAAATAAATTGTTCCGTCTGTTCCGGTGTCCGGGTATCTGCCGGACGTCCGTCCGCATCCAGCCCGCCCTCATAGCAGATGCCTATGCTGCAACGGTTCCAGGGGCGGCAGTGCGCACCCACTTCCAGAAGCTTGCGGTGCTGGGTCACACTTCCGTCACGACGGATATAAAAATGATACCCCACCGTGCGGAAACCTCGCGTCTTGTGGTCACGGAGCAGTTGCTCGGCGGTGTAATCCCGGGTGGAGCGTGTGGCGCTGCAATGAATGACGATATATTTCACGGAAGCGGAGGATGCCATCATCGGGCCGTCCTCTTGAGTGAGGAGAGCACGTTCGTTCGGGATCTCTTCCTCACCGATTATCATAGGGAAAGTTTCTTGAATCATGGTTGACTTGAATAGGATTAGGTTCATTAGTAATAATTTCTTTGATTTCTTTTTGCTGCTTACCTGTAAGTTCATCTTTTATAGCTTCAACAAAAATCTCAAATGCAATAGTTTGTTGTTGTGACTGATTCTGATTCACATTTACATGGATTGATTTGTCAATCATACTTGCTTCTTTTGATGCTATTGGAACTTGAGGAATAATTAAGCATGAATTTAATATACCTAACATTTTATCAAATACAATGGGAGATTTGTATGATTTTGAGAATTCTTCAGAAGTTTTCTCAAAATCATTAATGCATCTATCTCCAGGAAAATTGACAGAGAGAAATCTTATAGTCATATTTTTCCATGTTTCATATTTTTGATTATCACTTAACTGATAAGCTCTATAAGTTCTTATTACTCCAGCAGGGACATTAATATATGAAATCTGTTTTTTTATTTCGGAACCTTCTTCTATAAGTTGTTCTAAAGTTATTGTTTTCATGCATCTATGTATTTTTAACAATGCAAATTTACTAATTAATTATTAATTTATATGTTAAATTTAAGAGTATCATCAAAGAAGCAGGCTAAGATAAAGCTTGCTCTACAAGGCTGTGCAGGCTCAGGAAAGACCTATTCAGCCTTATTATTAGCCTATGGTCTGACTAAAGATTGGACTAAAATAGCCATCATAGACAGTGAGAATGGAAGTGCTGATTTGTATGCCAGTTTAGGCAACTACAATGTATTACCCCTTCAAGACAACTTTACACCTGAAACCTATATTGAAGCTGTAAAAGTGTGTGAGGATGCTAAAATGGAGGTGATAATCATTGATAGTATCTCTCAATGTTGGGATAACCTTCTGGAGTATCATGCTAATCTACAAGGCAATTCATTCACTAATTGGCAGAAGATTACACCAAGAATTAATGCCTTCATGCAGAAGATTCTACAATCTCCAAGCCATGTTATTTGTACCATGAGGTGCAAGCAGGATTATGTTCTTAGTGAAAAAAATGGCAAGATGATTCCTGAGAAAGTGGGATTAAAGGCTGTCATGAGGGATGGAATAGACTATGAATTTACTATAGTCCTTGATATTAATATGAAGCATCAAGCCATTGCATCAAAGGATAGAACAAGTCTATTCATGGGTAAACCAGACTTTACTATTACACCCACTACTGGGCAAATAATACTGGATTGGTGCAATAATGGAGTAAACTTGGATATGATAAAGCAGAAGATAAATCAGGCTAAAACCATTGAAGAACTTACCTCCATTTATCACCAATACCCAGAATGGTATCAGCAACTTACATCAGATTTCATGCAGAAGAAGATGCAGTTACAAGAAGAGAGCAATAAACCTATTATCAACTATAATCCTAATTTTATACATTATGGAAGCAATGCAGTTAATGCCAGTACACAGAACTAACATGTTGATACAAACCTTCAATCAGCCAAAGTTTGAGGTTGAAACCCCAGTTGAAACTATAGAGACTGAAATTATCAGCTCCAGAAGGGAAAACAAAAGATTACCTTTTATAGAAGCCAATACCAAAGAAGTCACTATACAGCATCTAAGGAAAGAATGTGTAGTGCCAGTATTCAGCAAGGATAATGAGATAACTATCAGTCACCCTTCATTTATTGAAACTGTTTGGGAAGCTGCCAATCAGATATTTCCCAATGAGAGGATTGAAGAACCTGCAATCAGAGTAAGCCATGTCATTAAAGGCAGAACACCCGAAGCTATTCATAAACCAGTGAAGGATTTACTTGAATCAGACAAGACTATTTACTATGAAAGAATGATGTTCTGCTTTGAGATTCCCACTATCCATGAAGATATAATAGGCAATAGATTGAATCTTACTATTGGTGGAGTAAGGGCATATAATCATGAAAACTTGTATAGTAAGAAAAGTGTAGAAAAATTCAAGGTATTTATAGGCTTTAAGAACTTAGTTTGCTGTAATATGTGTGTCTCAACTGATGGTTACAAGTCTGAGTTAAAGGTGATGAGTACTGCTGATTTATTTAGTTCAGTGATGAGGCTATTTCAAGAATACAACATAGCCAAACACCTATACTACATGAGTACATATAAAGATAGTTATATGACTGAACAGCAGTTTGCACAGTTTTTGGGTAAGAGTAGATTATATCAATATCTCCCAGTTGAACAGAAGAAAAGGCTTCCTCAAATGCTGATGACTGATACACAGATAGGGCTTGTAGCCAAGGCATATTACAATGATGATAACTTTGCTCTTCCTGAGAATCAGAATGCTGTTTCCATGTGGAATGTATATAATCTGCTCACTGGAGCCAACAAAAGCAGCTATATAGATAATTTCTTGGATAGGTCACTGAATGCCACACAACTTACAGAAGGGCTAAATAAGGCTCTGTATGGAGAAAATGAATATTCATGGTTTATACAATAATCTTATAATTCCCATTCCTTTCTGGAGTATTTGCTCTTATTTATCCATTATATTAGGAAATTCTGTAGTGTCGAAAAAACTTGTAATGTACCTTATAGGAATAAAAATAAAAATTCGACACTTCACACTTACTTGGTTATATTTATATAGGAAGTAAGCAAGGGGTATTTTCTATGGTGGCTGAATGGAGAACTGGAAAATAAGCTCCAGAAGGTAGTTTGGAAGAAAGATTGGATATGAAATGTCTTCCATCTTTTTCTTGTTATTCCTTCTGGAGTAGCTGGCTGTAGTTGGGTATTAAGGTATTTGAACTGATTATAACATGGAGATAATGGTAAAAGGCATTTTAAATATCACTATTGGATTGATATTCATGTGTATAATGGCTAAAGAGAGATAAAGGTGAACAGCCTTTGTATTGTGTTTATTATTGTTGTAAGCCTCGGTTCTTGTAAGGAATTGGGGCTTTTATTTTGAAAAGATATGAGAATCAGAGATATGTAATAGAATTAATGGTACATTTGCCACTGGTGGATATGAAGGTTATTATTACTTTTCCACTTCAAGAGCCTTAATGACAGATAAGAGAATAAGCTCATGCCTATGGTGCTAATATGGTCTGAAAACCTATTAAAAGTAGTCTTCGGATGATTGTTTATATGTGGAAAGTCTTAACTTTGCAACAGAAACAATCAAATGATTGCTAATGAAATAGAAGTTTAACAAGACATATTAGATAAAGAAGTGTTTGCTTCTTACTTGTGAAGTCCTAAAATCACCACTTTGAAGACTAACAATCACAGCAGTAAGGGAGTGAATGCTCATACCATCAGGTGTGGGCTTTCCTTGTTTGTGATTGTAGGTGTTGTGGTGATACCTTGGACTCAGCAGGAAAGTACCACACTTTCTTTTTTGTAGTATGGCTACAAAAAGAGCAAAATGAGTGACCTTATTGTCTTTCAAAAGAACAATCTATTTGGTGCAAAATATCCATCTGGGAGAATTGCTATCACTCCTAAATATAAGGAAATGTACCCTTTTAGTTGTGGCTTGTCATTAGTCAGAAATGAGAAATATCAATATGCTTATATTAATATCACAGAAAAGCAGATAGTTTCATTTGGAACATATATTTGGTGTGACCCTCAATTTATTTGTGGCTATGCCCGAGTTAAATTAATGGATAATATTCATTGGGGAGTTATTGATACCTTGGGTAAAATAGCCATTTATCCTAATCTTGACTATATTTTGCCACTTGAATCTTTTAAGATATGGGGTAATAATAATGCTGTAAAAATTGCAGGAAGATACAAAGGAACAGAAGTAGCATATATAATTGACCCAATGAGTAGAATAAACCTACCCATTGATTTTGAGTTTATGCCTAATTTTGATTTAGAAGAGTATTCATTTCCTCAGAAAGCCACTTCCACTAAAAGAAATAACTTATTTACTAATGATAATAGCAATAAATCTTCTTCATTAAATGACAAAGAGGAGTGGGAAGACCAAACTATTGATACTTTTGAAGGAGATGAAAGTAATTATTGGAATATAGAATAAACAAAATAAAAATGGAATTTCCACTAACATTTGGTCTGCAAAAAGCAGGTTTACCACTGATACTGACATCAGGAAAAACAAATAACCTTTGTTTCTTGATTGATACTGGTGCTACTCATAACACCCTATTTGATTTTGTATATGAACATTTTAAAAGTGAGTTTAAGCTACTTGAAGGAATATATAGAACAATGGGGATAGAGGGACATTACAAAGAAACTCCTATCATTGAAGCTACATTCAATTTTGAAGGGAGGGATTATACTTCCACTTTTTCAGTTTTGGATGCTTCTGGGGCAATAAGACAAGTGCAGGATGAAACTGGAATACAGATTCATGGAGTACTTGGGGTACAATTCCTCATAGAGAATAAATGGATTATAGATTTTGAACAAATGAAAGTTACAGATGAAAAAGAATAGTTGGATTATTTTTTTATTGCTTCTTTGCCTAATGGGATGCACATTGCAAAGCAATAAGCAAAATGAGAATCAAGAAGATGTTGTAGAGAAAGATACTGCATATATGATAAAACCTTTTTTGAGGGATGGCATTACATATATTTGTAAAGACCCAATAATCAAATCTTACCTCATTGACTATAATTATTCTCCTCCACAGAAATATGAGTTAAACCAAATAACAGCTAAAATACAGGGAAACAGGGTTATAGTAGGTACAGACTGTTATACTACCCATATCATAAAGTCTGGAACATTTTGGAAAATTGAAAAACAGGGAAATAGCTGTTCATTTCCTCAGACAAATTTGGCAATCTTGGAAACAGACATAGGTGAAGTTAGAATAGCAGAGGTGGATGGTATCTTAGAGGATTTTTGTGTACTTGAGATTAAGTATGGTAATTATGAAGTAATCAGCAAAGGAAAGTCTATTGAAATTAAACTAAGAGGGAACACATCTCATTTTAAATACTTAGAATTATGTCATGAAAAGCGAAATGCTATATTATGGCCAACTATTCAGAAGTGGTCAGGACAAGTCTTAAGTGGTTGGATAAAGGTGATTAAATGATAATTAAAATATTTGATTATTTATATGAAAATGAAATTGAAGTCTATTTTGTAGGACAACATAAAGGTGAGTGTAAAAAGCCATATGTTGTATTAAAAGATGATGGAATTAATAGTTCTGATGGTAAAAGAGGGAAGGGGTATATAGATATCCTTTTTTTTATACCTCAAAATAAATTTACTGAATGTCAATCATTCAAAAGTAAAGTTAAAGATTTAATGAAGAAATTTAAAGATATAAAATATACCGGAAATGAAACTGGAATAGTAACAGATAATGAAAAGAAAGCATTAACATTCTCAGTGATGTACGAATGTTATAAAAGAATTAATTAGGAGTGTGAAAAGAGATGTCAACAGAAAAGTTAACAGAAAAACCTATAGTTAATATAGTTAGAACTGAGATTGTAACAGAAGAAGATGTTCCAAAAACATATAGATTTGATACTGCATCAGAAGCTACTTATGCTGCAGTAGTAAGTGAAGGTAAGGAAACAGTATTAAGAGTTAAAAATGAAATTAAAGCAATTAATAGAACTGAAGATATTCAGTACGGAAGTGATATAAATTTTTCGCAAGTGGTAGTAGTTCCATAAAAGAATCACCTGTTATTGATAAAAAACTAATTGAAGAAATAGTCAAAATTGAAAAAGAGCATAATGATTCTTTACACCCAAATGTTAATTCAGTAGTTAATGTTACAGGGATATCCAGAAACGATATTACTCTTATTTCAGAAAAAGATCAAAGATTTTTCTATTTTCATTTTAACGATTCTTATTGCGAGAATGCTGTTGAATTGTGTAAAATACTTGCCTTACTCATATTTGGAATTTATAACGATCAAGGTGAACAGGAAACAATTGAGGAAGCAATAAACAGTACTTTGAACTATTGTCCTACATATCTGAGCAAAATTCTTATTGGTGCTGCTGACCCTATTTATGCTGTCGATACAATAAAAGATCTTTCAATAAACTCGAAAAAATATACGATTGATAAATACAGTGTACCAGATAGATCGATTATTTTTGTTGAAATATCGAATAGTACATCTTTTGATATTTTGAAATTGCTGGAACATCAGCTTGCTTCTTTTAAGATGCAGTACAATTCTTCAATAGTCATACTAAGCAGGAAAATAGATGATAAGACAGCGGATAAGCCAGAAAATGAAAACACGAACGTGCTTGAACTGATCGATAAGTTGCAAAATAATAATGTAGACGAAAAAGATGACGTTTTAGCACAACTTCAAAAAAAAGCAAATGAGTATTATAATAAATCTGACTTTTTTAGAGCTAAGTGTTTATATGATATTATATTTCAAAACATAGACTTAAAAGATCAGAATTTATATGAAGTATTTAAATATGCAGACAGCTTAAATCATTGTGATTCCTTAATGCAGTCTAAAAAGTTCTTTACAATAGCAGCACAGGCTTCCGATAATGATGATCCGAAAAGAGAAAAGAAGATCTTAGAAGCACAAACGGAATTATTTAATCTTCGCTTTTGGAGTCTTGATGTAGATACTCTTGTAGATGATATCGACAAAATGCTGGAAAAACATTCAAAGATTCTTTTGAGCAACAATGGTGAAAGGGCTTTGTACGCATATTATAACTGCCTAAACCGCAAAATGGTGACCCAGTATCTTATTGGCGATTATGAAAATGCGGAAAAAACTTTTGATAAATATATAAAAAGCATCAATTCGGATAATTATATGAACTATAAAGCGTTTGCTTATATGGATAGTGCTAGAGGACTTTATGCCAAAGACCTTAAAAAGGCAGAATGCAGATTAAAACAATCTCATGAACTTCTTGAAAAAATACATGAAAAGGGCAATGAAAATCGCAGATATCTTGATTGTAATGTTGAACTTGCGTATGTAGATTTTATTACTGAATATGAAAAAGGTAATGAACCCGATATTCAAAATTTAGAATCAGCAGTTACTCAAGTCAGAATAAACGGTTACACAAGTATGCTGATAAAATGTAACCTGAAACTGTCAGCATGCTATCTTGCTTTGGGAAATACAGAAGTAAGCAGTAAATGTCTGAACTATGTTAAAGGCAGTTGCGATTTTAACGACAATCCAAGAGTTGAAATGCTTTATAACAACTTATTCTGTGCATTATTGTCTGTAATAAACAGCTCAAATGCGAAAAAACACGGCATCGCAAAAGATTATCGAGCAAAGCATATTATTACATTTGACACTGCTGCTAAGAAAAAGATCAATATAGAACCACGTTTGTGGTAACATTTATCTTATTTTGTGACAAGCGATCGAACAGACAGCACATTACCTGATAAATCTATTATCAAGTCATTTTTTCTTTTTTCGTATTTGAACCACAAAAGATTATTTTTTACCTGAGTATAATTATTAGTAAAATATATAATATCGGCGTCATATCTGCAAAAAGCATTTGGAAGACACCGAAAGAAATCTAACGATTTTGCTCCTGAAATATAGGTGTACGAAACCATATTATCGACCTGAATACCGCAGGCTTCCAGTATAGGCGCTGGATTAGGCAGTTTTGAGAAATTCAATACAACATAATTGCTTAATTCACTCGAGGTAAGTTGAGCGGAAATAATATTATGAAGATCCTCCTTAATATTTTTGCTCCATTTTGACCAAAAGATAGCTGATTGAGCTTCCTCATTAAGTTCATATTGATTCCTTGCCCCACCTCTAATATGATAAGCCTCAGCCTCATGAGCATACCAGCACTTTTCACCATTATATGTGAGCTTTAATGTATATTCCATACCCTCCCATGCATTGTAATATTCTGCACTGAATTTTCCCATTTTTGAAAATGAAGTCTTTTTCGTTGCGCATAGGGCAGTCGTCAGCGCTTGTCTTTCGCCGCTTTTATTTACTATTCTTGAATCAATGTGTGCATTTTCGAGAGCGTGGGCATTTGTAAATTTAGTAAAAATATGTCCTGTACTTTGTACCAAATTACTCTGCGGATATATCAATTTAGGCTGTACAGCCGAAACATCATCTCTTTTCAATACAGACAGCATTTTTTCAAGACAATCGGGTTTTAGTATTATATCGTCATTCATAAAAATCAAATAGTCACAATTGGCGCTTTGTGTAGCGATATTATTTGCAGCGCCGTAACCTTGCTTTTCTGAAAGGTCGATCTTATGAACGCAATTAAGTCCGAGGTCTTTATACTGCTCTTCACTTATGGAGTATTCTCCGCCGTCATTGATAACAATTATCTCATATTCATTTATAGTGGGATATTGTGATAAATGAAATAAAAAGTTTTCAAAAAGTGTACGGTTGCTGTTTGTTGAAATTATGATGCTTGCCTTCATTTTTTAACCTCCGATAATTTATAGTTATCACTACTTGAAAAACAGCTCATTGTATCAATTTAAAAGATACAATGAGCTAATTTTATCATCAATTTCTCTGATACCTCACCGCCTTTTCAAAATTAATGATACCATTGATCCTCTTGACCTCATCCGTACACATAGTCCGAAGCTTGATCATAGTATCATCATCAATCTCATGAACCGCCGCAAGCATATGTGATACTGCACCAAGTTCGACAGCAACCTTAAATAAGGCACGGGACAACCTCTGTTCCGTGCCTTTTACTATGCCCTCGGTTATTGCAGTGATCTGCGTAGCGGCATATTCCGCTGCCACGCTGTCCTTGTTAAGCAGATACCCACAGTAAAAACGTATCGCCTTCTCTATAAACTCCGTCTTTGACTTGCAGTTGTCAGCCTCATAAAGCATATCGATCTTCTGCATCGTCTCAGGGAAAACATAAAGCGGAAATTTCACCTTGACATCATCACAAATGCCTGAACGTTCGCTTTTTTCTGATGATTTTCTATTCTTTGACGCCATAAAAAACTCACCCCTCGCTTTCTGACTCCATTTTTCAGATCTCTCAAAACTCTCGCAAATACGGCGAGCTTTGCTCGTCCGTTGTGAGCATTTTGGCGGCTTTGACGCCAAAATTTTAACCTGCAAACCATCCCCACCTCTCCGCTCTCCATTCCTCACCCCTGAATTTCTCATTCTCATACTCCCCAAACTCGCCGACAAATGCCCCACGTTCGTCCAAACTTCTTTAGGGTAAACATATCCCACCGATAGCCGAACCTCTCCACACAGGGCGACACACTGCGAATCGTGGCGAGTTACTGCTCAGACTTACTTCCATCTCTGTAAGTCTGAGCATTTCTGTGTTTTACCGCAGGTCTTTTAGCTGAGGTCATCTCAATATAGTCCCTCACATTCTGCGGCACTACTTTGCTGTAAAGCTGTTCAATGTACTTGTCAAGCTCTGCTGCAAGAGTTGTACTTTTCTGCTCAAGGTACATTTCAATAGCCGAGAGCTTTTCTTCGTTTACATTTACCGTAACTGATCTTTTCATTCTATCAACCTCCAATCTGTTATTCTGATGAACTTTCACCGCTCAAACTTTCAATAGCGTCCTCCACCTCCTGAGGATATTCTATCCCCTCATAGGTGCACCAGCTTGTCCAGCTGCCATTTGAAACAGGCTCTTTTGTGACATAACCGCAATCGGCAGAGGAGAAAATCACCTCTCCGTTCCCAATATAAATTCCGTGCTGACTTCCGTCAAACACCCCTATCCCGACAACTTCAGGCATAGTATCTATACCGCCTTGTTCGGTATAAACCAATGTGCTGTAAGCAGAATTAAACACCTTTTCCATAGGATCGTAGTTTAAATACCCCAGCACAAGCCCTGCGTTATCCGCATAACGTATTCTGTCAGTTTCATTCCTTTCACCAATAAAACCGTTCATATATCCCCAGCCTGAGATGTAAGCATTATCAGCCCAAGCCGCAAGATCAGCACAATTTTTCGTGCCTGTATCAGTAAACATAAACGCATTTATGGTGCTGTTCATTACAAAAGTGTATGTGCGGACAAACTCATCATAGTCAATATCCAAACCGTAAGTTGAGTTTATCGCCGCAATTAAATCACTGTCATTTGGAGCAACGACAAACAGATTGGCATAGGATTCGGCATTGAAATTCTGAACATCTTCAAAGTAAGACATATATATCAGCTGAGCCTTTATGGTCTGAACCTTGACACCCTTTTCGTCCATAGCGTTGGCAATGTCATTACCTGCTGATCGGATATCATCGAGCCTTTGCCTGCTTTCACTGTCAAGAGAACTGTAAAAATCATTGGCATTAATGTGGAGTTCAGGCACTTGAGCTTCCTCGCCGACCTCCCCAAGAGAAGAAAGCATCACTGCAGGAGCACACAGCAAAAGGAGCATACCCACCGCAGCACTAAGCACCACAGTCACAAGCTTGCCTCGCTTTTTTTTATCGCCAAGAATATATACGGCTGCCTTTTTAAGAGCCGCCGCAACTGTCGCCGACATTACATCACCTTCCTCCCGCCGAACCAAACAGTGCCGCCTTGTAGGCAGGAGCAATGACCTGCAAAAGATACCTCTCATTACCGCACCTGTAAAGGCAAGTACCTCGTTCGGGATACTTGATAAGGCTGTACTCCGATTCCTCCAACTGTAGGGTATCAATAAATGCAGTCGGAGAGATATTACCGGGATTGAACAGAAAATGATGTGCAGGAATAGAAAACAGCGGCTTTGTGAACTCCTTTATCTCAGGCAGGAGAAAGTCCTCGATATTTTGCGAAGCTAATATGAAAGACGATTCCTTTTTTCGAACACGTTTCATACCGTTGCGAATATATTCGATTGCCGTCATATTTGTAAGGAATAAATATAACTCATCGACTGCCGCAACAGTATTTCCGCGCCCTAAAAGCTGATTGCTCATGTAGCTTAGAATGTTGAACAGCAGCGTATCTTTCAGCCGTTTGTTTGTATCCATAAGACCTTTTACTCCGAAACAGATAAACTCGCTGTCTTTGATGTTGGTGTGTCCATTGAAGTATTTGCTTTCCGCTCCTTTACACATACTGTGTAACCCCAGACAGATGTTCTGTAAAATTTTTTCTGTGTAAAGCTGCTTTTTAGACTTATCAAAAGCGTAAAACTCCTTTTCCACAAGGTCATAGAGATCTGACATCATGGGATGATCCTCGCTTTTCAGCGTACTGAAATCCGTAAAATCATCTATGCCGAATCTTGCGTACAGCTTCATCAGCATAATTTCGATCGTATCTATCTCTGCGTCTGTGAAGTCCTTGTACGCTCTGAAAAAGTCTTTTAGATAGCTGATGTGCTGACTTAAACGGGTTACTTTTCGGAATGTTTCAGGGCTGTCATC
>ENA-UEOR01001634-UEOR01001634.1-human-gut-metagenome-genome-assembly--contig:-NODE-1634-length-13127-cov-44.757548_pt1 | contig 13127 bp, 10 predicted proteins | sample MGYA00242887_ERZ507890 | MGnify/ENA primary metagenome ERZ507890 (study PRJEB26167, sample SAMN06115431) | human gut metagenome | host: Homo sapiens | place: China:Guizhou | collected 2014-10-21...
TCCGGTAAATTGCTCTTATAGGCCAGTCGTTTAACTTTCACTTGTTCGGGGGTGATTCTTCGATGAATTCGGCTTTTGCCCGAATTACAATTCGGCCCCGTCCTGTTTCGAAAGCATCTTTTACCCCTGCAAAACCATAAATAATACCTCCTGTGGGGAAGTCGGGAGCCTTGATATATTGCATCAGGTCTTCCACCGTCAATTCTCTGTCGTCGATTAGGGCGACAGAAGCATCTATACATTCCGACAGGTTATGAGGGGGCATATTCGTTGCCATACCCACAGCAATACCCGAAGCTCCATTGACTAGTAAGTTGGGGATTCGGGTCGGCAAAACAGTTGGCTCTTCTAATGTGTTATCGAAGTTTGGAGTAAAATCGACCGTATCTTTTTCAATATCTCGAAGCATCTCTTCTGCGATACGAGAAAGGCGAGCTTCGGTATAACGCATGGCAGCAGGGCTATCGCCGTCGACAGACCCGAAGTTACCTTGCCCATCGACCAAAGGATAACGTAAAGACCAGGGTTGCGCCATACGCACCAATGCAAAATATACCGACGAATCGCCATGCGGGTGATATTTACCCAGCACATCTCCCACGATTCTTGCTGATTTCTTATAAGGCTTATCCGATGTGTTACCCAATTTGTCCATACCGAACAGAACTCTGCGGTGTACCGGTTTAAAACCATCTCTTACATCGGGTAAGGCACGAGCTACAATCACCGACATAGAATAATCGATGTAGGCCGATTGCATCTCTTGTTTGATGTCTATTTTTAAAATTCTATCTTGATCAATCATTTATTTTGATGAAAATTGGTTATACAAATTATGCTGTTTAGCGTACAAAGATAACCATTTTTTGAAAAATCGAGATACCAAATTCAAGAAATAATCTTTTGTGAATAGGAATTTTCGGCATATTATTTGTTATATATAATAAACTAATAAATACCCGCCATTATTCGGCTTAAAGGTGGTATATTTGCTAAATCAATAAAAGGAGACAGATTGTTTATGGAAAGAAACTTCTCACAACATGTTAAGGAAATTCTCGGTTATAGCCGGGAAGAGGCTGAACGCCTCCAAAATTCCAACATTGTTCCCGAGCATTTATTGTTAGGAATTATACGTGACGGCGCAAATCGTGCTGTCGATGTATTGGTCGGGCTCGGAGCTTCCCTCCGAACACTGAAAAGTTCATTGGAAAATGAACTGTCCGCTTCCAATAATCACATGGAACAAACGAATGAGTTGACTATTAGTAAAAGCACAGATAGAGTTTTAAAGATGAGTATGCTTGAAGCTCGATTTATGAAAAGTTCGGAGACAGACACCGAACATTTATTGTTGGCTATATTGAAAGAGCCGGACTCTTCTGCTGCAAAAATTTTAAACACGAATGACATAACTTATGACGAAGTGGCAGCTTTTTTAAAAGGTAATGAGAAGCCGGATTTCCCTTCGCCGAGAATGGGCGCCGGATTTACGGACGATGATGACGACGAATTGGAGGAAGACCGAAATTATCGGAGGGAACAGCAAAGCGGAAATAGTACGACTGCTCAGCGTAGTAATAATGAAACTCCCGTATTGGACAACTTTGGGACCGATATGACAAAGGCTGCCGAAGAAGGTCGGCTCGACCCTGTTGTCGGACGTGAAAATGAAATTGAACGATTGGCACAAGTATTGAGCCGAAGAAAAAAGAATAATCCGGTTCTTATAGGGGAACCCGGCGTAGGAAAATCTGCAATAGTAGAGGGTCTTGCTTTGAGAATCGTGCAACGTAAAGTGTCGAGGGTGCTATTCGATAAGAGACTTGTCTCTCTCGACATGGCCTCGATTGTAGCAGGAACAAAATATAGAGGACAATTCGAGGAACGTATAAAAGCGATTCTAAATGAGTTGTCGAAGAATCCGAATATTATTTTATTTATCGACGAGATTCATACTATTGTCGGTGCAGGTGGAGCCACAGGGTCTCTTGATGCCGCCAATATGTTAAAACCGGCTCTTTCGCGGGGAGAGATTCAGTGTATCGGAGCTACAACACTCGATGAATATAGGAAAAACATAGAAAAAGATGGAGCTTTGGAACGTCGTTTCCAAAAGATTATGGTCGAGCCTACAACTCCCGAGGAGACTCTGCAAATTCTCAATAATATAAAAGGTAGGTACGAGGATCACCATAATGTCACCTATACCGATGATGCATTGGAGGCGTGTGTCAAATTGACAGACCGTTACATAAGTGACCGTAATTTCCCGGACAAAGCCATTGATGCATTGGACGAAGCCGGGGCGCGAGTGCATGTTTCTAATATTATTGTCCCCAAAGAAATCGAAAGTTTGGAGGCTCAAATAGAGACTTGCCGGGAAGATAAAATAAATGCTGTTAAATCCCAAAACTATGAGCTTGCGGCGAGTTTTAGAGACAAGGAAAAAGAATTGCAACTTTCCCTTGAATCGGCGAAAGCAAACTGGGAAAGGCAGATGCAACAACATAGAGAGATTGTCAATGAGGAAAAGGTTGCCGAAGTTGTCGCTATGATGACTGGTGTCCCGGTGCAGCGTATCGCACAAGCTGAGGGAAATAAACTTTTAGCTATGTCGGGAGAGTTGAAGCGCGAAATTATTGGGCAAGATGATGCTGTCGATAAAATTGTAAAAGCGATACAGCGAAATCGTGTAGGATTAAAGGATCCGGGGAAACCTATCGGCACTTTCATGTTTTTGGGCCCTACGGGTGTGGGTAAAACACATTTAGCAAAAAAATTGGCCGAATACTTATTTGACTCGAAAGATGCTCTTATCCGAATAGACATGAGTGAATATATGGAGAAATTTACTGTGTCCAGACTTGTCGGAGCCCCTCCGGGATATGTGGGATATGAGGAAGGAGGACAGTTAACGGAAAAAGTGAGACGTAAACCCTATTCGGTTGTGCTGCTCGATGAAATAGAAAAGGCTCACCCCGATGTCTTTAATCTATTGTTGCAAGTCTTGGACGAAGGGCGCCTAACCGATAGCTTGGGGCGCAGAATCGATTTTAAGAATACGATTCTGATTATGACATCTAATATCGGTACGCGTCAATTAAAGGATTTTGGACAAGGAGTAGGATTCTCGACTAATACTGTTTCGGAAAAGGATTATTCGAGGGGCGTTATACAAAAGGCGTTGAATAGAGCTTTCTCTCCCGAATTTTTAAATCGTATCGACGATATTGTAATGTTCGACCAATTGGATAAAGAATCTATTTTCAAAATTATCGATTTGGAACTAAGCGGATTTTACAAACGGGTGGAAACACTGGGTTATCATCTGACTATTACCGACGATGCCAAAAACTTTATTGCCGAAAAGGGGTATGATATTCAGTTTGGAGCCCGACCTCTAAAACGGGCCATACAGAAATACCTCGAAGATGAACTTGCCGAAATGATTATTCGGGCGACGGTTCAAGAAGGTGATACTATTGTCGTTGATTTCGATAAGGAGAATCAGAAGATCGAGTCTTCGATTCATAATTCCCAAACGAAATGACAAATAATAGTCGAATAAGTCAAAATGTCAGACTCTTTGAGTCTGGCATTTTTTTTGAAAAATCATAGTCAGAAATTTAAATGATAAAAATATACAATTATGCAAAAAGGTACAATTGGGGTTACAACCGACAATATCTTCCCCGTCATTAAAAAATTTTTGTATAGCGACCATGAAATATTTTTAAGGGAGCTCGCGGGCTTTTCATTTTGACCGGATTTCAGATCGTTTGGAACTGAAAGTGCATGAAACCATTTTGGAGATCAATTTGAATGCTTTGGTTGATAACTTGAATTATTATCGCAGCAAACTGAAACCGGAAACAAAAATGGTATGTATGGTGAAGGCTTCTGCATACGGTGCCGGTTCATACGAGATAGCTAAGACACTGCAAGATCATCGTGTGGATTACTTGGCGGTAGCTGTGGCTGATGAAGGTTCGGATCTGAGGAAAGCGGGAATTACCTGTTCCATTATGATTATGAATCCTGAGTTGACAGCATTCAAGACCATGTTTGATTATAAATTGGAACCCGAGGTTTACAGTTTCCATTTATTGAATGAATTGATTAAAGCTGCCGAAAAAGAAGGGGTAACGAATTTCCCCATTCATATTAAATTGGATACGGGAATGCACCGTTTGGGTTTTGCACCCGAAGAGATTCCGGAACTGATAGACCGTCTGAAGAAACAGACAGCTGTTATTCCACGTTCTGTATTCTCCCATTTGGTAGGCAGTGACGGGGCTCAGTTTGATTCGTTTACGCGCAGACAGATAGAAATGTTTGAAGCTGCTTCTGAATGTTTGCAGGAGGCTTTTCAGCATAAGATATTGCGTCATATCTGTAATACAGCCGGGATAGAACGTTATCCGGGTGCTCAGTTCGATATGGTGCGTTTGGGAATCGGTCTTTATGGAATTGATCCGTTTACCAATCAGATCATCCATAATGTAAGTACATTAAAAACCACTATTCTTCAGATTCATGTGGTTCCTAAGGAGGAAACAGTGGGGTATAGTCGTAAAGGACATTTGGAAAGGGATTCCCGCATTGCCGCTATTCCTATCGGCTATGCCGACGGGCTGAACCGACGTTTGGGAAATGGACATGCCTACTGTTTGGTGAATGGGCAGAAAGCGCCATACGTGGGTAATATCTGTATGGATGTATGCATGATTGATGTGACGGATATTGATTGTAAGGAAGGGGATAAAGCTATCATTTTCGGAGATGATTTACCGGTCACTGTCCTGTCAGAGATTCTGGAAACTATTCCATACGAGATCTTGACCAGTGTGTCTAATAGGGTAAAACGAGTTTATTACCAGAATTAACGAAAAAAAGAACGAAAGAAAAAGACTTGAAAAGGATGAACATACGTTACTTTTGCGTATCTTTAGGAAGTTACTAAAAATAGATAGCTATGAAACGTATATTCTTCCTTTTGTTATGTCTTTGTTTCTCGGTGTTGTCATTTGCCCAGAGAACGAATGAGACCAAGCAGTTGACCAAACAGGACTCTTTGCGTTTGCAGCAACTATTGAGCGGTCAAGTAGAAATTGTGATAGATGATGAAACACAGAAAGAGATTGACAGATTGTTCAATCCCGAAAAGTGGAAAATGAAATCAACTCCCTTCCCTAAAAAAAACATGAAGTTTGAAACGGAACTTCCTCGTTATTATATCTCTCAAATGGATACAATAGATGGTAGAGGGTATATCAGGTTATTGCCGTACGGACCGTTTGAAACTCCGGAAGAGGAACAAATTTATGTAGAGATTCCTATCAACAAAGAGTTGTTGGCAGGCTATGATCCTCGTTTGGAACCTGCGCCGGCAGGCAAATTTACTCCTAGCGCTTTGATGGTGGGGGCGGGTATCAGTGCTACGTTTGATGCCGATAAGCTGCTGGGAATCATTTTCAGTAAGAAAATGCGTGCAAAAGCCCGTAATGCCAAAGAGGCTGATGCCTGGAAGAGTTATTGAACTATTAAGTAAAGAAACGAATGCCGGATATATGTGGAATACACCGGGATCTTGTGAATTTCATGTTGAAAAAACAGGAGCCACGTTTGGATAGTGCCAGCCGTGGCTCGTGATTAGATATTGTTGAATTTGATTTATTCAACTGCTGATCTTATTTTATATTATTTATACTTACCTTTTTCCAAATGAAATTGTCAATCATTTCTTTGTCGCATTCCCCGTTTTTAGCTTTAATGTTCAGGTTTTCGAATGTAAAGTTAGTAAGTTGATATTGATCAGACTTTTCTACGCTGAAGAAATTATCGCATTTAAAATCAATGTTTCTCATTGTCACATGGTTTGAGTAAGAAACGGGAATGTCTTTTCTATCTTTCAGGTCGAAGAATTGTGTCCAAGGCTTGATATACAGAAAATGGTTTGCATCTCCGGTGATATCTTCCACCAGAATATATTCATATTGTTGGGGGGTGTCCGGCCTCATCTTTAACCATAACAAACGATTGGCATTGGTGATGTGAATGCGTCGCAAGATAATATTGCGATTGTGGATGGATTCGCTTCCACAAGTGAGGGCGCCGTGGCAGAAGCCGTAGGTACAATCTTCGATGATGATGTTGAAATTACCTCCATTGTTCTGGTCTTGGTCTGCCCAGGGACCTTTGCCGCCTTTTAAGGCTATGGCGTCATCATTGACAGACATATAGCAGTTCTTCACCAGTACATTGCTGCATACATCAATATCAATGGCATCCGTACTTGGAGCCTTTACCGGTTTCTCCGGTGAGAAAATATAGAGGTTCAGTAATTTTATGTGATTACATTTATAAAGATGGGTAGTCCAAAAGGGAGAGTTGATGAGGCGTACTCCTGAGAGTTGGACGTTATTGCTATGGGAGATATGAACCAGCCGAGGGCGTAATTCATCCATATTGGTACATTGGGGATTGACTTTTCGACGAAGCCAGAATGATTTCCAGTATCTTAATCCGTTGCCATCAATCGTGCCTTTTCCGGATAACGTAAAACCGTCCACTTTGTCGGCATTGACCAACGCCGCGAAATATTTCAAGCTTTGCCCTTCCATGCGGGTATCTATGATGGGGAAGTTGCTGATATCATCACTTCCCTTCAACACAGCTCCTTCCTCCAGATGCAGGTGTGTTTTGGGTTTGAAGAACAGCGCTCCGCTTAAATAGGTTCCTTTGGGAATGACGATAACTCCGCCGCCATTTTGTGCGGCAGCATCAATGGCAGATTGGATTTTCTCTGTTTGTAACAGGGTGCTGTCATTGATGACACCGTAATCTGTCAGAATGTATTTCTTGCCTAATGTGTTTATATCTACTATCTTACTGTCCTTAAACCAATCGGATACAGGCGTGCCGTCCGGAAATTTTTCTTGTGCCAAAGACGGAAGGCATAGAAAGGCGGCACATACAAAAGTTATTAATTTCATGATTCTGCTATTAAATTAATCACTAACTACTATTCGCTTGTTTATTGTCGGAAATCAAACATCAAATTCAGATGTAACCCTTCATCCCCCGATTTGATACGGATATTACCCGGCTGGCTGTTCGGTCCTTGTTGCTCGATGGGTTTAAAGGAGCAAATAGCCGGGATGTCCAGCAGGAAGGATATATCCCCTTCGGGGAATTTGGGCATGGTGTCTTTTACGCGTCCTTTCGGTTCTTCGGGAGTGAACACATGGAAGAAGATACCGTCATTCCGTGAATAAATGGTGAACGGTGTCGTGTCACTTTCCAAAGTGGCCCAATACATATTGGCATGATATCCTTTGAATTCCGGATAAACCAGATTTTCAAAACTTTCTCCGGTGATGGTATTGTTGTACTCTTTGTGCCATACTCCATAATTCGTTCCCGGAATCCGGTTTTTCCAGACACGGTACGGGCCACGGCCCATCCATTTCATGCCGGAGCAATTCTTTTCAGGATAAGAGAAAGTCAGACCGAGATTGAATACTTTGGAGTCCATGAAAGCGTCATCAAATCCACCTCCGCCGGAAGCCCGATTCAGCAGAATGGCATCCATATAGAGTAATCCTTTGTCCGTAAGACGCCATACGATGGAGTCGGCGGCACCTTTGTATTTGGCACAGTAAACAGCCCCCTCGTTGCTGTTGCGGACATAACTCAATGTTGGCTCGTAGCGCATTTTCATGCCCACTGCCACAGGACCGTCTTTGAATGGAACTTCTGTTCCTCCTGATATGATACGGCTGATCATGCCGGTAGCCGGATCAAAAGTGACGGTTACACGGTCGCTTTTCAGTTCGATGGAGGTAGCGGTTTGAGTGGCGGTTGCCGGTTGTACCGCTTCCAGGGTCATCGGAGTCTGCGCCATTTTATGATCAAAGTATTGTTTGGCCAGCCGGATAGGATAAGTCCAGTTACAGATACTTTTCCCCTCTTTGTCAAATGCCTCTAACTCCAGTACATCACCTTCCCGGAAAGAAGCAGGAAGAGTGAAGCGGGCTTTTCCGGTTTCACCCGGTGTGATGGCAGGCAGTTGTACATGGCCTTCTGCGATAACTTTACCGCTTTCCATGGCATTTTTCAAAGGTGTTTCGCAAGTACGTATTTTGTAAGTCATGCGACATTTGTCCAGGTTAGTATACGTATATTCATTAGTAACCAGGAAACTGCCGTCAAAGTGGTCGGTAATCAGCAGCGGTTTTAACTGGATGGGCGACCATTGTGTGCGGATAGCATAGTAACTTCCTTCTTTTTCTCTACGCGGACCAACTACCCCGTCAGGAGCATTGGATTTATCAGAATCCAATATGCCTCCTTTATCAGAACGTTTGGGGGCTTCGTCACAGAATACCCAGATAAAGCCTCCGGCAAACAGAGGGTTCGTGCACCAACGATCCCAAAAGTCACGTAGTCCGGCACCACCTCCCTGATCGTACATGGCATGCATGAATTCGGTAGGCATAAATACTTTATAGCCGTTGGTAAAACGTGCCACTCCGGTCAGATAAGTGGGATAATGGTGGGTGTCCAGATCATTGAAATCGGCCCAAGGGTGTACCATGTGGCGTTTCTGTAATTTATCGTATTTGGCGAATAAAGGATCCAGATTATAATTCCATCCTCCTTCGTTGCCATTACTCCAAATAATGATGGACGGATGGTTGACATCGCGTTCTATCATTTCTTTGACTAACTTAGGACCTACTTTTGAATCGTATCCGTTTTGCCATCCTGCCAGTTCGTCCATATAGACAATTCCTAATGAATCACACATATCCAGGAAATGTTCATCAGGCGGATAATGTGAACGGACGGCATTCATATTCATCTCTTTTACCAGCAAGGCATCCTGACGGCTCATAGCCGCACTGGTAGCACGACCTCCATCTACAGAAAAAGAATGGCGGTTGACACCTTTCACCACTAGTTTGGTTCCATTCAGATAAACTCCGTCTTGTGGAAAGAACTCAATGGTGCGGAAACCTATCCGCGTTTCACGGCTTTGCACCGTTTTTCCTTCGGGGTCTTTCAGTTCCAGTCTGGCTACGTACAGGTTAGGGTCCTCTGTAGACCAAGGCTGGATATTCATCCAGTTTCCTTCCATCAACTGTTCCTTGTTCGAATCCTTAATCTGATGAGAAACGGTAGGTTTGTGTCCTTGAGTGTACATTTCTTTTCCATCCTTTAATGAACGGACGGAAACAGACAATTCATATCCTTTGGCATCCCCTTCCATTTCTATTGCCGCTTGCAATTTTCCATGCTGATCGGCGTTCAGAACAAAATGTCGCATGTGGACTGCCGGGACAACTTCCAGCCATACGGGTCTGTAAATACCACCATACAGCCACCAGTCGGCTTTACGTTCGGCTGCATTGATGGATTTGTTGGCTGATTCTTTGGCTATCTTTACTTCAAGCAGGTTCTTTTTGTCGGGCTTCAATAAATCGGTGATATCATAACTGAAGCGGTAGAATCCTCCCTGGTGCATTTCGCCTGCGGGTTTTCCATTGATGAAAACTTTCGTGTCGGTCATCACTCCGTCAAAGAATATTTTTATCCGCTCACCGGGAGTTGTTGCCGGAGATTCAAATTTATATCGGTAAATACCCGTTTCGTCGCTTGGCCTTTCACCTTTTATAGTATACCAACGACCGTAAGTATATTCTCCGAATCCTTGCAGTTCCCAGTTGCAGGGTACTTCGATCTTTTTCCATTTCCCACTGTTTTGTCCTCCCGAACAAAAGAACTCCCAAGTCTTGGTGTTGTCAATACCGGTTCCCGATAAATAGATACGTTCGGGGTGCGGAGCTTGTGCCTGCACGGTTGGTCCACTCCACAGGGCAGCTATTGCTAAAGCCGTCAGTTTGGTCCATTTGTTTTTCATAATACCATTGAATACTGTTTTCATGATACAAAAATAAGGCGGGATAACCCGCCTTACAATGGAAAATCATACATTATGATGAAAAATGATACAATTCTAGGGGATTATAGTTGCGGAAGTGGGTGTGATAAGTGTGATTATTTAGGAGAAAGATTGGAACGCAAATGACGCGAATGACACAAATAAAGCCCCCTCACTACATAGAGGCAAAACCTACCGAAAGGTTAAATTTGTGTCATTTGCGTCATTTGCGTTCCAAATCAGACCGATATTTAGTTACTTTATTTCTATCCTCATGGGAGATTCCTTTTTATACTCAACCTTTTCCTGATTGGCATTGATGTTCTTGAAAACAATGTTTCCGGATCTTTCCCCTTCCACATTCACCATGATCTCTCCGGCGGGGAGTTTGAAATGTATATCCTCGAACAGGATGTATTTTCCATCCAATATGTGAATGTCATTATGCTGTGCTTCTATCGTCAGCTTCCGCATCGTAAATCCGGCGGCATCATTCAGGGCACCGATTAATTTCCTGCATTTGATCTCTCCATTTTCCACCACTACCTGGTTGAAAGGTATTTCGGGAATACCATTGGCGGTAAAGAACTGGTCGGCTGATTCTACAATGAAATCTTTGATCAGGATATTCTTTACATCAGGCGTCAGCCGGTTTACTTTTCTTGCCGGATAGCGTGCGGCCAGTTCGCCCATATAATAAGCACTGCCCAACAAATCCCAGGTAAAGGCTTTTCCTACATTGATCATGCGCAGTCTCTCATAGTACGTGTTGTCACTGCCTCCTCCACGGTTGCGTCGTGTCTTGAAACGGATGCCGGTACGGGTTCCGTCGAATACACAATCGTGTACATACAGATTCTTGATCACTCCGGCTGTTTCACTACCACAAGTTATCCCGCCATGTCCATGCTGGGCCAGCGAGTAGCGGATAACTACATTTTCTGTAGGTTTGCCTACACGTAATCCGTCTTCTGCTCTGCCGGCTTTCAGGGTAAAGCAATCATCACCACAGTTCAGCGTGCAGTATTCAATCAGTACGTTTTTACAAGATTCTATGTCAATGCCGTCTCCGCTGGGCACCTTGGTAGAGTTGACGGTAATGCCTCTTATAATTACATTCTCGCAATAAATGGGTACCACATTCCACAAGGTACTTCGTTCCATCGTGATCCCTTCTATTAATACATTGGTACAGTTGATGGGAGAGATTGTTTTAGGACGATAGAAAGTCCTGCCTTCCATACCGTCATAGATACGTTGTTCTATAGGCATGTCCCACGGAACATCTTTTTCTACCACTGAAGCACCGTTAGGACGTTTTCTGATTTCAGCATCCATAGGTGGTCCGTAAATGGTTCCTTCTCCCGTAATGGCGATGTTGTTTTCCCCATTGGCGTAAATAAAGGCGGCCGGCCCCATTATTTCTATCCCTTCATGGCGTGTGAAAACCGCCGGCAGATAATCTTCCGCGCGACCGGCAAACTCTATTTCGGCTCCTTTGGCTAAATGCAGATTGACATTACTCTTCAGTACAATACGGGCCGATTTCCATTTTCCCTCAGGAATGACGACTGTTCCTCCTCCTTGTTTGCTGACTTCGGCAATCGTCCGGTTCACTACATCCGTAATAGGGGCATCTTCTGTCATTCCTTTGTCTTTCATATTGACGATGAAATCGGGAAAAACGGGACGCTTCGGCTGAGGCATATTGAAATAGGGATTCTTGATTGGAACGATATTCCGGGGCATGGCTTGTGCACCGACTTCATTTAAATAGGGGATAGCCGGTTTCAGTTCTGCTGTCAGTTTATCCAATACTTCCGGATTCGAGTTTGCTTGTATTGTTCTGATGTTATGAAGACTTGTGTCGCTTCGGACAGTATATAAAGATTCCCCATTGGTAATTTCATTGATATGGGATGGGGTATAGTTTTTTTGATTATCAGTTTGGATATTTGTATTTTCTATCTTTTGAGCGACACTTTGTGTGCTTGCCATACATATCCCGATACACAGTCCCCAAAAAGCGTTTCTTGTCATACTTAGTCTTTTAAAAGTTAAATGGCCTTCATTTTGCGGCTCTTATAGGTAATGACGTTTATAGATCGAATTTGTAACCATTGGATTTGTTCTTATTTTTATAAAGCGGTTCGATGTCTTCTTGTTTGTCTGTAAAGGGAAGAAAAAGGTTGTTTTTATAGGAGTTAAACCAAAATATGCTGTATATTTGAAGGCGAAATAATCAAATACCTATGAAAAAGTATATTATAACTCTGCTGTTTTGCACGTTGTTCTGTCATCCGGGCATTGCTCAAGGTTTGAAATCCGTTTCTATTCTGGGGGATTCTTATTCCACTTTCGAAGGCTATGTTCAGCCCGATACTAATTTTGTATGGTATCTGAAGACGCCTCCTAAAGGACGGAAGACAGATATGGTTTCTGTACGTAATACCTGGTGGCATCAGTTTATTAAGGAAAACAACTACCGTCTTTGTGTGAATAATTCGTTTTCCGGTGCTACTATTTGCCATACCGGTTACCGTTCGGAGGATTATAGCGACCGTTCTTTCATCACCCGGATGAAGGCATTGGGCTGTCCTGATATTATTTTTATTTTTGGCGCGACTAATGATTATTGGGCAAAATCTCCTTTAGGAGAGTATAAGTATGCGGATTGGTCTAAAAAAGATTTGTATTCTTTCCGCCCTGCCATGGCTTATATGCTGGATACAATGATTGATTACTATCCTAATGTGGAGATTTATTTTTTGTTGAATGATGGTTTGGGAAACGAGATAACTGAATCAGTCAGAACAATTTGCAAACATTATCAGATCGATTGCATCGAATTGAAAGAGCTTGATAAGATGAGCGGCCATCCTTCGGTGAAAGGGATGAAACAGATTAGTGAACAGGTGAAGGCGTATATGGCTGCGCACGGAAAGTGACATGATCGTTTTTAAAGCCTGTTTAAATTTTTGTTTTCATTTCAGAATGACAATGCTGATGAAAATTTAAACAGGCTAAAAGGAATATAATTCTTTTGATAAACTTAGTCAATGGTTTTATGAATCCTGGCTTTTGATGGGCGACTGATAACAAGGGACATTCATTAAATATTACAAAATCAGCCAACTAATTCATACACAAAGTATTGCGAATTAGTTGGCTTTTTTGT
>ENA-UEOR01001643-UEOR01001643.1-human-gut-metagenome-genome-assembly--contig:-NODE-1643-length-13098-cov-16.838338_pt1 | contig 13098 bp, 14 predicted proteins | sample MGYA00242887_ERZ507890 | MGnify/ENA primary metagenome ERZ507890 (study PRJEB26167, sample SAMN06115431) | human gut metagenome | host: Homo sapiens | place: China:Guizhou | collected 2014-10-21...
GATCTTGCAAGATCCGGGCAATCCTTACAACTGTAAATTTACCACTTTGGAACCCAAAGCCGGTTGAAAAAAAGCGGGCCGGTCGGCATGGATCGGCTCGCTTTTTCGGTTTTTATCACACAGAATAAACATTTAAGGAGAAACTGAAATGCAAAAGAGAAGACTGGGCATCTCCCTGTACCCTGAGCGCAGCACCTTTGAGCAGGACGTTGCTTACATGGAAAAGGCTGCAAAGCTGGGCTTTGACCTGCTGTTCATCGCTCTGCTGGGCGCAGGTGACCGCCAGCAGACCATCGACCGCTACAAGCCCCTGCTGGCCAAGGCCAAGGAGCTGGGTTTTGAGATCGAAGCCGATGTGAACCCCATGATGTTTGAACGCATGGGCATCAACGCCAGCTTCTTCCACGGTCCGCTGGATCTGTCTTTCTTCACCGAGCTGCAGGTGGATATCCTGCGTCTGGATCTGGGCCTGAACGATATGGAAGAAGCCTTCCTCTCCAAGAACAAAGAGGGGATCAAGATCTGCGTGAACGGCTGCAACACGCAGGATCATGTGGGTCATGTGCTGGCTGCCGGCGGTGACCGTGATATGATCCTGGGCTGCCACAACTACTATCCGCACCGCTACACCGGCGTTTCTCTGGAGCACTTTGAAAAGGGATCTGCACCCATGGTCAAGCACAACCTGCGTCTGCAGTCCTTCGTTACCTCCCAAAACCCGGAGGCCTTTGGCCCCTGGCCCGTCACCGAGGGTCTGCCCACGCTGGAAATGCACCGTGACTGGCCCATTGAGATCCAAGTGGGGCACTATGTGATGATGGGGTATGTCAACGATATCATCATCGCCAACGCCTACGCCACCGATGCCGAGCTGGAAGCCATGGCCGCCGCCAACAGCACCAAGATCATGTTCCACATGACCCCGGCCGAAGGCCTGCCCGAGAGCATGAAGAAGCGCCTGCGGATGAACCTGTCCGTTCGTGGCGACAGCGGCGAGTGGATCATCCGCACCCTGGAGAGCCGTATGCTGCGAGAGGCGACCGAGCCCTTCAACACCGTGGACATCCAGCCCGGTGACGTGCTGATCGACAACAACCTCTATGGCCAGTACGCCGGTGAGGTGCAGATCGCTCGTAAGCCCATGAAAAACTACGGCAAGACCAACGTGGTGGGTCACATCGACCCCCGTGAGGTCGAACTGCTGCCCTACATGAAGGGCTCCACCCCGTTTGGTTTCAACTTCTGAAAACTAGAAAGGAAGGTGCGTCCCCATGTCTTTCCCGAAGGATTTCCTCTGGGGCGGTGCTACCGCTGCCAACCAGTGTGAAGGCGGCTGGAACGAGGGCGGCAAGGGCCTTGCCGCTTCGGACGTGCAGACCGCCGGCTCCCTGACCGAGCCGCGCTATGTGACCTATCTCGACAAGGACGGCAACCCCGGCAAGGTGATGGCCTTCCAGCCGCTGCCGGAGGGTGCACACCGTGCCGTGCTGCCGGGTTACTACTATCCGTATCATGAGGCTATCGATTTCTACCACCACTACAAAGAGGACATTGCCTTGTTTGCCGAGATGGGCTTCAAGGTGCTCCGTATGTCCATTGCATGGACACGCATTTACCCCAACGGCGTGGAGGAAACGCCCAATCAGGCTGGTCTGGATTTTTACCGGAACGTATTTCTGGAATTGAAGAAGTACGGCATCGAGCCGCTGGTCACCATCCAGCATTACGATGTGCCGCTGTATCTGGAAGAAACGTTTGGCGGCTGGAAGAACCGCAGGCTGATCGAGCTGTTTGACCGCTATACTGAGACGCTCTTCCGGGAGTACAAAGGTCTGGTCAAATACTGGCTCACCTTCAATGAGATCAACGTGCCCCTCATGATCAAGGATTTGATCCCTGGTTACCCGGCAGAGAACATCCGGCAGGATTTCCAGCTGCTGCACCACCAGTATGTGGCCAGCGCCCGTGCCGTGAAACGTGCTCATGAGATCGATCCTGAAAATGTGGTGGGCTGCATGATCGGCGGTGGACCCAGTACCTACCCACTGACCTGTGACCCCAAGGACGTGCTGCTGGTGCAGGAAAAATTGCAGGAAGGCATCTACTACACTGCCGACGTGATGGCCAAGGGTGCGTACCCATACTTTGCACCAAAGATCTGGAAAAAATACGGCGTGAATCTGGACATAACGCCTGAAGATGTGGTAGACTTGCAGCAGGGTACGGTGGATATGATCACCTACTCCTATTACTCTACCAGCTGTGCTACCACCCACCCGGTCACTGAGACGGCAGGCGGCAACCTGAACATGGGCCCCAAGAACCCCTACCTCACGTACAGCGAGTGGGGCTGGAGCCTGGACCCGGACGGCCTGCGCTACTCTCTGAACGAGTACTACGCTCGGTATCATCTGCCGCTCATGGTCGTGGAGAACGGTCTCGGCGCTTCCGACACACTGGAAGCAGACGGCACTGTGCACGACCCCTACCGCATCGCCTATGTCAAGGCGCATGTGCAGGCCATGGAGGCTGCTATGGCAGACGGCGTAGACCTGCGTGGCTATACCCCCTGGGGCTGCATCGATCTGGTAAGCGCTTCCACCGGTGAGATGAAAAAGCGCTACGGTTTTATCTACGTGGATAAAAACAACGATGGCACTGGTACGCTCAAGCGTTACCGCAAGGATTCTTTCTACTGGTACAAAAAGTGCATCGCCACAAATGGCGAGGATCTGACCTAAAATGTTTTTCTCCGCACCTCTGTGTGCGGTGAGATGATTTGAAAGGAGCTTTTTATTATGAAAGTTTTGCTCTGCTGCGCTGGCGGTCTGTCCAGCAGCATCCTGATGAAGAAGATGAAGACCTGGGCTGACGCACACGGTGAGGATCTGGAGATTCAGGCTATGGGGACTGGCGAGGCTGTGGAGACCTGGCAGAATGGCTACGAGTGCGTGCTTCTGGCTCCCCAGGTGAGCTACCGCCTGAAGCAGCTGCAGGAGGAAATCAAGCTGCCCATCGCAGAAGTTCCCTCTCTGGATTATGCCATCGGTAATGCCGAAAACGTGATGAAGCTGGCCCACAAGCTGTGCGATAAATAATCGAGAAAAACGACTGCGGAATCATGGGTGCAAGAGATTGCACGGATATGTGCCGCAGCCTGCCCAAGGAGCATCCGGAAGGCGATTGGAGCGTTATCCTCGTGGCCGATGAACAGGCACGGAATTTGCTATAAAAATCCGATACCTGTTTTAAGGGGTTGATTTTGGCTCTGCACATTTTTGCACACTTTTTGCACACCGGAACGGCTGGATAACGGATGCAAGAGAGGATAACAGGTGCAAAGAATGCAGCAGATGCAAAACGCAAATTTACGGTGAAACGATAAAAATAACGAATTTGCGTAATTCTGAAAATTGACGATTGTAGCACGCTGGCTTCTCTTAATCAGTGGGCCCAGGGTTCGAGTCCCTGGAGGTGCACCAAACCATGAAAATCCGAACCTTTTCTCGATAGGAGAAGGGTTCGGATTTTTTGTTTTCTTCGGAAAGCAAAATGAAGGCTCCTTCCCGACGGCTGTGTGTCCAAAACCTTATCAAAAAAGACGTATCACAAAAGTCACAACTGTAAAGGTGCCGTAAGGCAGAAAGGACACGAACATGAAGTACGATGCAAGAGCGTGCCATTTCAACATGGACACCGGCTGCGTGGAGCTTCTGCTCCGGGATGGGAGAATGATTTCCATCGACTGCACCGGGGTCGAGGATGCGCTGGATGTGACCATGGCGCAGCAGACGGAGCTGGATTACCTTATTTACAATGACCCACTGGGCTATGCAGATTTGATTCTGAACGGTGATCCAGAGGAATACTTGAAAAACGCATCCGGGAGCCACGGGCTGGAAATCTAACAAACGCCGGACATCACCATTTTTGAGCTGGTGTTGTCCAGCATTTTTTGGAGCCATCCCAATAGTTGCATAAACCTCCGGAGAGGTGTAAAATTGAACCAATCCATAAAAAGTAGAAAATAGACAAAAAGCCTCCCCGTGTAGGATAATAGAACTACACGAGGAGGTTTTGCTATGTCCGGAAAATACGTAAATCGCTATGCCTCGCACGCCTCCCGAAGAGCAGGCAGCAGCTCATCCAGCCGCCCGTCCAGTCCGAAGGACTGCTCTTTGATATTGTCCGCAATGTAGATCTCCCCCAGATTGATGGTCACATAAGTGGCATTTGGCTCGCCGGCCACCAAGCGCATCTTCCATGAATTTTATATATCTTCAAAAGATTTTGAGCAATAGTAGAATCTTTTGAAGAATACTAGTCTCATCTCATTCTTACTGCTTCAAATAGGCCAGCAGGGCTTCCGCCGATGCCTTGGCCCCGCCCAGGCTCCGCATATCCTCGCTGAAGGCGTGGGCCGTCTCCTTATAAGAAGGTTCGGTCAGCAGCTTGACGATAGCTGCTTTCAGTCCCTCGCTGGTGATGGCTTTTTTATCCAGAAAGGCGCAGCCAAGGCCTAGCTTTTTGATTTGGCGGGCGGTGATGGCCTGCTCCTCCATCTGGGGGATGGCAATCATGGGCACGCCATAGTAAATGGCCTCGCCGGTGCCGCCCATGCCGGCGTGGGTGATGAACACCGACGCCTGGGACAGGATATCCAGCTGGGGCACCATCTGACCGACTTCCACGTTGGCGGGGATGTCCTTCAGGCTGGCGGGGTCGATGGAGCCGAGCGCAGCAAAGACGTTGATGTCCAGGTCCCGCACTGCGTCAAACAGGATGGGGTAATAATCGGGCCAGTTGTTGAAGGCAGTGCCAAGGGAGGAATACAGCAGCGGCTTGCCGTTATCGGGGGCTTTCCAGCGGCCGAAGGCGGTCCGCTTGCCGATCTGTACCCCGGTGAACACGAAACTGTCATCGAAAGTCTCGTAATTGGGAACCAACTTTTTCTGCATCATGACCAGGTTGAAGTCCCCGTGGCCGTCGAAGATCTCCTTGACGGTCAGCAGGCGGCAGCCATATTTTTCGGCATAGGTCTGAGCCAACTGCGCCGCGGCCTTGCGCAGAGGGTGGTCCGGCGGGCAGTTCTCGAACCCGGCGGCTACCGAGTAGCTGTCGTTGGAGGGGTAGCTGGTGTAGAGCATGACGTTGGCAACCTTGAGGTTGTCCGCCGCGATTGTGCCGGCAATGCCCGCAAAGTCGTGGACGACAGCGTCGGGTTTGTCGTTTTTCAGGGTGTCCAGCACAGTGTCGATGTAGGCTCCTGCCTCGTTTAAGAACAGGAAGGGCACCGCGGCGGCCACTCCGCCGTCATCCTCTTTTTTTTCGCCGTCCTCATTATGCTTGTCGTTTTCCGCCATCCAGGAGGGTACGGCGACGAACTTTGCCCCGGTGGGCTCGATGATAGTGCGGAAGGCTTCAGTGGTGAAATAAGTCACTCGGACGCCTTTCTTCACCAGTTCGGTGACGAGGGCCAGGGTAGGATTGATGTGCCCGAAGGCGCCCAGCGATACGAATGCGATATGCATACAAAAACTCCTTTTAAACAACAAAACAGCCATGCAGGCAGCGCAGGACGTTGCCCGCACGGCTGCGGGGAAAATAGGTGATGGCTTATTCTGTCAGGCCGTTGTTGGTGATCACTTTTTGATACCAGTAGAAACTGTCCTTTTTCACCCGGGCGCACTGCTTGGGATCGGTCTCGGTGCGGTCCACGTAGACTAAGCCGTATCGTTTGGCAAAGCCCTGGTGGCTGGACACCACGTCTACAAAGCTCCAGGGGCAATAGCCGAACACCGGCAGTCCTTCGTCAATCATGATGGCCAGCTGTTCGATGTGCTCTTTGAGGTACTCGATGCGGTAGGGATCATGGATCTGGCCGTCCGGGCCCAGTGTTTCGCTATAGGCCATGCCGTTTTCGGTGACGATCATGGGCAGACGGTAGCGATTATAGACCTTGCGCATCCCAATATGCAGGCCCATCGGGTCGATGCCCTTGTCCATCCACTCGGTTTTGCGCAGGTGGGGATTATCACAGATGTCGAAGGCGTCCGACACCCAGAAGGGCGGCTGGTCGTAGTTGACGGGACCCTCCTTGGCTTTGGCGCAAATGCTGAAATAATAGTTGATGCCGATGAAGTCGGGGGTCGAGGCTTTCAGCACGGCTGCATCTTCGGGCAGCGTCTGGGGGTAAAGTCCATGACTCTTTAAGTAGCTGGCCACATAGGGCGGATATTCGCCCCGGACACTCAGGTCGAGCAGGTAGAACTCCATCAGTTCTTCGGCGTTCTCGGCAGCCAGAACATCCTCGCTGCGACTGGACTGGGGATAGACCACCTGGATAGCACACACCGGGCCGATTTGGGCTTCCGGGTCGATCTGCCGCAGCAGCGAAATAGCCCGGTGCTCGGCCAGCGAGACATGATAGCTCATCTGGTAGATGTTCTGCAGGTTCTTCTGCTTGTCCTGCTCAAAGTTGCCGTTCATGATGCCGGCGGCGGTGGCGATGAGCTGTTCGTTCACTGTGACCCACCGCTTGACGCGGCCCTTGAAGTGGGTAAAGCAGACCTCGGCATATTTCAGATAGGCGTCGATCATCTTGCGGTCGAGCCAGCCGCCGAAGGCGTCCACCAGCGCCTGCGGACACTCGAAGTGATAGAGAGTAACGAGCGGTTCAATCCCTTTTTCCAACAGATAGTCGATGAGCCTGTCGTAAAAGGCCAGCCCCTCGGGGTTGGGGGTGCAGGTGGCATCCGGCATGATGCGGCTCCAGGCAAAGCCCATCCGGTAGACCTTCAGGCCCAGCTCGGCCATCAGATCCACGTCCTCTTTCCAGTGGTGGTAATGGTCTGCGGCCACTTTGTTGTCGGCGATGCCGGGGCGGCGTGCCCCCAGATCGGTGGTGGCAACGCCTTTGCCGCCTTCGTTGTAACCGCCCTCTACCTGAAAGGCGCTGGTAGACGCGCCCCAGAGGAAATTGGTGGGGAAAATCATTTGTTTCGTCAAGTCGATAACACCAGCCTTTTTGATTTTATGGTATCACGCAGTCAAACGCTCTCCAAATCTTTTTGGGAAAAGCCAAACAGATAAGTCAGAACAGCTGCCACGATCAGAGAAGCAAAGGAGGCTACCACGCCAACCACAATGTTGGCATTGGTACCACCCACATAGCCCAGCAGAGACAGGAAGTTGGGGGAGGTCATTGCATATCCCTTGAGGTCGAATATGCCGGCGATGGCGCCGCCCACAAAGCCGCCAACGGCCATCGTTACAAAGCAACGAGTAAAGCGGAAGCAGATGCCATACAGAGTGGGTTCGGTGACGCCGCCCAGAATGCCAGAAGCGAAGGCTGCAAAGGAGGTGCTGCGGTCATCCTTGTTTTTCAGGCGGAGCGCTGCGCCCAGAGCCACACCGAAGCATGCCCAAGTCGCAAAGTTGCCCGCATTCATGGGGCCGCTGATGATGCCGGTCTCGAAGAAATCGGCCATCATGGGCATCATCAGAGCCAGGTGCATACCGCTCATAACCAGGAACTCCCACAGAGCGGCGATGACAGCCACGCCGAACCAGCCGGTGGTCATGCCAAACCAGGCAAGACCGCCGCTGATGGCATTACCCACAATGGTACCCAGAGGTGCCAGCAGGCAGAGGATAAAGGGCATGGAAATAATCAGGCTGAAGAACGGGGTAAAAACGCTCGTCAGCAGGTCGGGCATGAACTTTTTGACAAGTTTATAAATCAGGCAGAACAGGGGCACCGACAGCATAACAGGCAGAACAGTCTGGGCGTAATTGGTCACGGTAGCAGGGATGCCAAAGACCGTGAACGTTTGACCGTTGGTGGCAAAAGCCGCGAAATCGGGCACCATTAGAACACTGCCGATGAAAGAACCCAGCATACCGTTGACACCCAGCTGTTTGGCGGCATTGTAACCCACCAGAATAGGCATAAAGTAAAACGCCGCATCGTACAAGAAATCAAACAGGATATATAAGTTGCTCTCCAGGGTGTACAGTCCCAACAAGTCGGGGCCAAAGATAGAGTTGACAGCACGGAACAAGCCTCCGGCCAGCAGCACCGGGATCATGGGGGTCATACAGCCTGCCAGATAGCCCATGATATTCTTACCCACCTGCTTGGGGGTCAGCTTCCGTTTGGTGATGGCGGCATCCTGGACGGCAGCAGCATCATCCTTGACGGCGGCGCTGGCGCTGATGCCTGCCAGCTTGCACAGTTCCTCATACACTTTCGGAACATTGGTGCCGATCACGATCTGGTACTGCTGGCCGCCGCGCACAACACCCAGCACACCGGAAATCTTTTTCACCTCATCGTCTTTGGGGAGGCTGTCGTCTTTCAGATACAGGCGCAGGCGTGTCATGCAATGGGTGGCATCCTTGAGATTGGCCGCTCCACCTACCGCCGCCAGAACCTGCTCGGCGATCTTTTTATTGTCTGTCATACTGATTCCTCCTATTTTAAGTCAAATCGTCGTAAGTGACGAGCTGAACATCCTGCTCCGCCAGCCAGGCGCGTACCTCGGGCCGGCAGAGCATAGAAGTTTCTCGTAAACGGGTGGTCGTCATGCTGGAATGGTCCAGCAGATAGGCATCGATATAGCCCGGATGGAAGACCATCAAGTCACACCCGCCCTCGTGAGCATTTGCCACCGCATCCTGTACGCCAGTAAAGGGGTCGGTCTCGTATGCCTTAAAATCTCTAGGCATATAGGCGTACACTTTGGTGTGGCGGAAGGTTACTGCCTCGCCGGGACGGCCCATCGCAAAGTAGGGCAGGCCGTGCCGCTGGGCAACGATTTCCAATCCCTGAAAGAAATTGGCGCTGGCCACTGCGTGTCCCTCAAAATAGCTCGGTTCGCGGCCGGTCAAGGCTTTGAACTGGCGATACTGGGCTTCGATCTCCTCGATCGCCTCGTCCAGCACCACAAAGTCACGGCCTTCTTTGGCGGCCTCTCGGTAGGCGCGGCTGGGTTTGAACTCTCCTTCCGGCGTACAGAGACTGGGGATGCGAGCGGGGTCAGTCAATGGCCGGCCCACACAAATGTTGGTGTGCTGCCCTAGACAAAGGGGGCGGCCATACAGCAGCCCCAGTCCGTGGACAGCTGCGGGCATATTGGTCATCACCCCCACTGAGCGCACCAGTCCGGCTGCTACCGCCGCCGCAATGCCGCAGTTGATGCCTTCAGAGTAGCCAAGGTCATCAGCACGGATGAGTAATCGTTTCATGGTTTTGTCCTCTACAAAGAAAAAGTTACAGTTTTTGCTTTTGGTTCTTGCTTCATTTGTTTCAATACCAAGGTTTTCACGACTGGCCAGTCCGATTTCCTCTTTGCACTAAAATTATAACATGATTGGAACTCGATTTGGTTGCAAATATAAGTGCGCCATTTCAGATTGGTAGCGCATGTTTCAATTTCTGAAAAGCGAAAAACTTTTTTATCGTTTTTTGTGCGCTTTGACAAAATAAAAAGGCCGCAGGGCGGTTAACCCTCGCGGCCTTGCTGTATTTTTTGCTATGCTTTACTGGAACGCTTTATCGTATGCCTGCATATAGCCCATGACGATCAGGTCGTTGGCCATGAGGGCTGCATATTTGCCCACGTCGTTGCGGTTGGTGGTGCCGCATTGCAGGATGAAATCGGCGGTGTTCAAATAGGGGCTGGCAAGGTTCTGGGTGATGACCAGAACCTTGCAGCCGCTGGAAATGATTGCGTTACAGATGTCCGGGTAACGAGTCGGGTAGCTGCCGCCCACGCTGCAAATGATGGCAAAGTCGTTTTCGGTCAGGCTGCGGGCGCACTCCAGCTGAGCGGCATAATCCATGAACAGCTCGACATAGCGGCCCATAATCATCATTTTACTTTGGAAGTAGTGGCCGATGTCCCACAAAAAGTGGTGGGAGAAATAGGCCGCCTTGCCGCAGCCGTGCAACACCCGCACAATGTCGGGGATGACTTCGGCGTTTTCAGGCGTGATGGTAGCATAGATGTTGCTGATCAGCGCGTCTCGATAGGAACCGATGGCCATTTCCTGATTGTTGTGCAGCATGGTGTAGAACTGTCGGGAATAGTCGGTCTTCATGGTGAAGTCCTGCTCCAGCCAGGCCTGGAACGCTTTGAAACTGTCCATCCCCAGAAAGCGGCAAAACCGTGAGATGGACGCCTTGGAGGTATAGCACAGGTTCGCGATCTGGCCGAGAGTCATCCCTTTGAGCTGGGGGTAATGCTTGAGCAGAGTCACTGCGATATCATAGTTTGCGTCCCGTTCGGGTGTGGTGCTCACAAAACTGAGCAGCCTGTCTGCCAGAGAACCCATCATTCTTGCTTCGCTCATCGCTGCTGCCTCCCCTCGCTTTCTCAAAGTGTTTTTATTGTATCATATTTGACAGCGAAATGTCAAAGAAGCGTATTGTTTTGAAAGAAAGTCATACCAAAAATAACGGCGGGCAGCCGAACATCTGCCTTTGGTGTACAAGAACAGGTAGTGTTCAAAAAGAACACCACCAGACGGCACTCAAAAGCCTTGCAATAGGACACAAAACATGGTATATATTATACGAAATGTAATGCAGCTACATCCATCCCCATACAGAGCGAAGGGAGGCCCTCCTATGACCGCTGTAATCTACGCCCGCTATTCCAGCGACAATCAGCGCGAAGAATCCGTCGAAGGCCAGATCCGGGAATGCACGGCGTATGCCGAAAAGAATGGCATTATGCAGATTTGATTTTAAACGGCGAGCCGGAAGAATATTTGAAAAATACGGCTGGGAGCCGTGGGTTAGAAGATTGAGTACAAAATAAAAAACAGGATGCGCCCCTGAATAGGACGCACTCTGCCAAAAGCCACAGACAACAGCGATATGGACAGCAGGGCGTTCCCCGTCGGGAACGCTCTGTTTCTCTTTGCTGGTAGTGTGATGAGCTTGTTCCGCCTGCCATGCGGCAAACTCTCGTTGGCCTTCCTCGCTGTTCCAGCAGGCAAGGATGGCTGGTTGGAATGCCCGTGCCAGACGGTCAATGACTTCATCGGGATAAGGGGAAGTGTTTGTGGACTTTTTCTTTTTGTTCAAACGCACACTTCTTTGACGATCCGTAGACAGCTTAATGTGATTGTACCTGATGCATCATTCCTTTACGAATCTCGTAAGTTTTATCTGCTACGGCATCATAGTAGGCATTGTGACTGATAACGAGAATTAACTTTTTTTCCTTGAGCTTTAACAAGTAATGGATCAGGCTATGTTCAGTTTTTTCGTCAAGGTTGCTTCCGGGTTCATCCAGCAAGATGCAAGAAGAGTTACCCAAAAGGGTACGTGCTAGATAAATCTTTTGCTTTTCGCCCAGAGAAAGATTCTCAGGCTTGATCGTCACCTGCTTGTCAGCGGGAGGCAGCTGAAGAACAGTTTCAAGTTCTTGATACTGTGTATTGGAAATCTTTCGTCCACAAACAATGTTTTCTCGGACTGTACCTGGAAAAATGAAGTTAGGATAGAAAAGATAACTTGGTTTTGATTGGTCGCAGTTAAATCTTCCGTTTTCGTTGAAACGGAGATGCTTTGCGTCCGGGGCAAACACACCAGAGATTATATTGGCCTGGTCGTAAGGCAGGACGATTTCATCCGTATGTACAATACATTGTTTCAGGGGTGATTCGGGAGTATGCACCGTCACCTCCTTATTATATATACTGAACTTGGAAATGTAAACAGGCGGAAGCGGCTTTTCCTCCTCCTGAACAGTAGGATCGAACGCGATCAATCCGTCCACCCCGCCGAAATAGAACCTTCCATCCTGAGCTTTCAATGCCGATTGATAATTGAACTGATTACCCAGCAATCCGTCCTTATTGGTAAAGACACGTACATCTCCACTCTCGGGATTGAACTTGACCAATCCTTTATTGGTGCCAAACCACAGATTTCCGGCATCATCTTCCAATATGTTGTAAGCTACGTCATCCGGTAGTCCGTCTTCAATACTGAAAGTGGTAAAGTTGTCCTGCGCTTCATTATATCTGCATATACCGCCACGGTCGGTAGAGAACCATATATTCCCTTTACTGTCCTGCATGATGGAGCTGACGGAGTTGGAGCTTAGAGAGTTGTCAACTCCTTCCTTATAAGAATAATTCTTATAAGAATTATTCTTAGGATCACATTTCCAAACACCATTTCCCATAGTAGCAAGCCAAATTGTACCATCTCTAGCCTCCATTATATCGAAAACCCAGTTATATCCTACTTCTTCCACACGGTGAAATTTCCTTTCCTTAGGTTGTGATACATATAATCCCCACCCAGGTCCTATCCAAGTACGACCTTTACTATCTTTTAAAAAACTATATACACTTCCTTCTTCAATACCCAAATCCTTATCACTGACGTATTTAAGATGTTCACCAGGTATACTAATATCATTCATTCCTTGTTTAAATAATCCAACATATATATGATTTTCATAATGTTTTACTGATAGTGTAATGAGACGACCTGGAACATTATCATATATCTGATGTACTTTACCTGTTCGAGGATCCAATACATTAACACCATTATCTTCAGTACCTATCCAAATACACCCATTATTATCTTCTGCCAATCCACGGATACGTTTGGTATTTAAAGAATATGGATCGCTTCCCGGTACATATTTAGCAAAAGTCAAGATACGATTAGGCAGATAGTTGACACCTCCAAACATTGTTCCAATCCAAATTCCTCCTTCATAATCTTTATAAATAGAATAAATACTATTATCCGATAAACTAAATGAACGCATCAGGTCTTCTTTCAAATGAATAACATTATTTTCTTTCTCATTAATAATGAAAATTCCATGAAGAGAACCTACCCAAATTTCATCTCCAAAACACATTACATCTCGCAAAAATGTTTTTTTCTCACCAAGGAACGAAACTTCACTCAACTCATCTGTTCGAGTATTATATTTCAGCAAATCTCCTTCATGTATTCCCAAAATAGCATTTTCTTTCTGAAAACAAATACTTATAATTGTTTTGTCAATTAACGAACGTCCCATTCGGTCTGTCAAATATTGTTCAAAATTATCATCC
>ENA-UEOR01001644-UEOR01001644.1-human-gut-metagenome-genome-assembly--contig:-NODE-1644-length-13090-cov-5.203181_pt1 | contig 13090 bp, 14 predicted proteins | sample MGYA00242887_ERZ507890 | MGnify/ENA primary metagenome ERZ507890 (study PRJEB26167, sample SAMN06115431) | human gut metagenome | host: Homo sapiens | place: China:Guizhou | collected 2014-10-21...
ACCTCACCGGGCAGGCTTCGGACGGCTGGGGCGAAGGCTTTGAGCAGCGGGATATCCTTGTGGATGGCGGAAGTGAATTGTATGTCCACCTTTGGAACTCGGACGAGTGGAACATCCAAACGGAGCAGGAATTGTTCGCCCCCAAGCTGGCGGAGGGTCTGCCGGAGCTGTGCTTCTCCACCCTCCCCGGCACTGGTGAGCTCATCTGCATCAAGCGTGGCGAGAGCGGCTACTATCCCAGCGATTGGAACACAAACGATCCTGCGCATAACCGCGAGATAGCGGACTATAACAACGAGCGGCTGGGCGTTACCCCTGCGCAGGAGGAAGCCATGAAAACGGGCTCCATGTTCGGCTGGGACGTCCCCGGTGCGGACCCGAAAGTCTATGAGCAGAACGGGATGAAAATGGGAGGAATGACCCTTGGGTAAGAAGATATTCGAGGTATATCTTGCGAAAGAAGGCATCCCCAACAACGAGGCGTATGCCAAGCTGGACTTGCCCGCCTCACCGTGGGAACTGTGGGACGCGCTGGACAAGGTACGCCTTCAGACAGATGACATCCTGTACATGGAGATCGAAGACTACGATGCCTTTGCGTATCTCGCTCCCCATTTGGATGGGTTGGACATCAGCCTCAACGAGCTCAACGACCTTGCCGCGCTGCTGTCGCCGCTGGACGAGGTGCAGGAAGCTGCCTTTGAGGGGCTGTTTTCCATGGAGGTGCAGAGAAAAGTAAACGCCAACGGCGGCGTCATTACGCTGCAGGATCTGCGGGATCTGGCGGTCAGCGCAAAAACAGACTGCTATCATGTGGTGGATGCCGCGGATGACGCCCAGCTTGGCCGCTTCTACGCGGAAAATGAATTTATCCCCGAACTGGAGGGCATATCGGATGCGGTATTCGAGATGCTGGACTTCGCCGGCATCGGAAGAATGATGCGGTGCAGCGAAAACGGCGTTTTTGTGAACAGTCTGTATGTTCTGCGGGATGGCGAACTGACCACCGCGCCGCCCGTCCAAAAAACGCTGCCGGAAAAGCCGGGATACCTCTTCCGGCTGACCCTCGGCCTGTGCCCTGACTTTGGTGGCGACCGCACGGCGGTGCTGGATCTGCCAGCGTCAGAAGAAGCGCTGGCTGCGGCGCAGGAGCAGCTTGGCACCCTGAATTGGGAAAACACTGTTGTCCTCAACTATGACGGCATCGTCCCCAATGTGGCAACATTTGCCGACCTACCCATGGAGCTGGAGGAATTTAACGCCTTCACCAAGGCCGCGCGGGACATTCCGAGATTCGAGGTGCCAAAGCTGAAGGCTCTGTTGGAGCAGTTCGAGGTGCAGGACATTGAAACCGCCATGGGCTTGACGGAGCATCTGGCGGACTACGTCCTCACGCAGGACTTGAGTTCTCCGCAGGAAACAGCCATTGACCACCTGCGCTTCATGACGGATGACCATTCGGCGGAGCTGCTGCTCTCCCATGTGAACCTCTACGCCTACGGCTGCGACCTCATCAGAGAGGACAACGCAGTGCTCTCGCCCTACGGTCTGCTGCACCGCGCGGACTACCAGCCCATGCTGTCACCAATGCAGGAAACACAGAAAATGGAGATGAAGATGAAATAACACCGCCTTGACCCGTGAAACGGGCAAGGCGCTTTTAGCACTCCCCTTTCCGGCATCGCATCGCGGCATAGGTGATGAGATCCTCCGGCGTAAGGACGTTTCCATCACAGGGGATCTCACCCCAGATTTTCCGCGCGGCAGGGTCAGGGTTACACATTGCCATCGCCATAGCCAGACGGATCTCCCTGCGCACCTCTTCCACGGTGGTATGGTGTCTGCGGGCTACTTCCAGCAGAGCTGCTTCGGCACGAACATTCATTTGTTTCATATTGTTCACTCCTTGTTTTTTAGAACGATTATCGTTCTTGTGGAACTACAATACCACAGGAGTTTACGGGAAATATGTCGAACGCAGTCGAAAAAAACAGAGGTCTGCAAAAAGCAAACCTCTGTTGTACTGTTACTGGAATTCAGTGATCAATGCGTCCAGCACATTCATCACCTTACGCTGCCCATCCGGGGAAAGTGTCTTCAAACGCTCGGAGAGCTCCGTGGCTCGGAGCATCGTCGCCGCGTTCAAACTGTCCTGAAGAAGCTCGTCTGTCCCAACATTGAGCACGTTGGCAATGGCAACCAGCTTTTCCAGCTTTGGCGGTTTTACGCCTCGCTCTACGACGCTCACATGGTCCACGCTGTAATCCACAGCGGCAGCAAGATCTTCCTGCGTCATGCCGACTCGCTCACGAGCGGCCTTGATCCGTTTACCCAATGCGACCTGATCCATACGCAATCTCCTTTTGAACGGTATCCGTTCTTAAATTATATGGGAGATAGCGTTTGTTTCACAGGAGCACACAGGGCGATTACCGTTCCGCAAGAACGGAACATTCAGAAAAACAATCACACTTAGGGGCCGTATTCCCGGATGGGGAAAGCGGCCCCTTCTTTTTTGCGCATTGTCCCTTCCTCCGGGAGTACAGTCCCGGAAAGGAAATCACAATGCAAAACGAAAAAATTCTTGCATATCTCGAAGGTTCCTGTTTAGGAAAAGCGAACCGCGCCAGCGGAACGGAGCTGGAGCGGACCCTCCATATCAGTGGGACTTGCCTGCGAAAGCAGGTCAACCGGCTGCGGTGCAAGGAGCACCCCATTGCCAGTGACCGCAGCGGCTACTTCTATGCCACCAATGCCGGCGAGGTCTATGACACCATCCGCCAGCTGAAGCAGATGGTATCCGGACTGGAGGCGGCCATCAGCGGTCTGGAACGGTCTATGGAACGCTTCCGGGAGCGTGGGGAGGCCGGACATGGCTAAGCCGCCCTTTCCGTGGATCGGTGGCAAGGAGAAGATCGCGCCCTACATCCTGCAAACCTTCCCCCCGAAGCTGGCGCAGTATGTGGAGCCCTTCGGCGGCAGCGGCGCGGTGCTGCTGGCTCTGCCCCAGGACCCAAGCCGCTTGGACATCTATAATGACTTGGATGCCGAACTGGTGAACCTGTATTCCTGCATCAAGGAGTGCTCCAACGTTCTGCTGCGGGAGCTGAAATTCCTGCCCATCCACAGCCGCAGGCTTTTCGAGTATTACCGCGACTTTGTCGCCCACAAGGAGGTCTACTTCCAAAATGTGCAGGCGGAGATCGCGTGTCTTGGCGACCGCTCCTGTTTTACAGAGGAACAGGCCGGGGAGCTGCTCCCCATTTTTCAGGAGCGGCTGGCACTGTTCGATGTAAAACGGGCGGCGGCGTATTACCTCGCCATCCGGGGCAGCTTCAGCGCGACGGTCACCTCCTTCGGCGTAAAGGGCATGGATATTGAAAACCTTTTGAAACTGTTTCCGCCGGTGTCCGCACGGCTGAAGGACGTGCCGCTGGAGAACAAAAACGCCTTGCAGCTCATTCGGGAGCGGGACCGGGAGGACGGTCTCATCTATGCCGATCCACCCTATGTCAAAACGGAGCGGATCTATCGGATCGTAGGAAAAACCAGACGTTTCCGTAAATTCCACGTCCGGCTGTGGCAGGTGCTGTCTGCCTGCAAGGGCTATGTCGTCCTCTCCTACAATGACTGTCCATTTATCCGCAAGCTCTATAGAGACTGGTACATTTTATCCTTCCAGCGCGGCAACCCGCTGTCTCAGAAAAAGGGCGCGTCCTTTGGCGAGCTCATCATCACCAACTATGACCCCCACCCTTACATGACCCGGCAACTGAACCTCTTTGACGAGTCTCTGGGCGAATGGGAACTGAAGCTGGTCCACATTCCAAATCATCCACCAAGACGGAAAGGAAGCCCAGCCGGATGCCGGGCTTCCAACCAAAACTTATTACAATAGGAGGCAAACAAGATGAAATTCCATTTGAACCATGACCTCGCGAACAAGACCCTTACCATCCCCCGCGCCGCGCTGCAGCTCTCCGGCCTTGCAGATGTCAGCGACCTGATCCTCCATACCGACAGCGGCTGTGTTCTGCTGCTGCCGGGAGATCCCACCGTGGCAGAGCTGCTGAAAACCATTTCTCTGCTTTCCACCGTAACGCCGCAGCTGATCTCCCGTCTGGCGGAGAGAAGCCAGATGGCAATGGAGGCCGGAATGACGGAAACGGCATGCGGCACCTGTGAACACGAACCCCGCTGCTCCGGCCTTGAAATTCCACCCTGCCAGCTGGCGGAGGCAGGGATCTCGCCCACTGCCGCGCTGGAGTCCTTTGTAGAGGAGGGCAGAATCATCGTGCAGGCAGCAATGAAAACCGCCGCGGATGTGCTCATCGACGAGCTGGACGATGATGTCCGCACCATGCTGGAGGATTCCGGTGTGCGGATGGAGGGCGTATGCCGCCTGCTGGAAAAGGAGGAGATCTCAGAATGAATGACACCTATCTCTACCCCTATTCCTCCGCCGAGGCGAGAGATCGGAACGAGCTTTCCCTCTGGCGGGAGAGCCACAAGGCGAACATCGCCTGCCGCAACGCCATCGAGGACACCATCCGTCAGAATTTCGACGGAATGCATCTGGACAAGAACTGCATCACGCCGGTGCTGGAGGAATACGGCTACAAGCGCACCGCGTGGGTGCTTGCCAATACCCTGCACGAGCTCAAGTGGGACGGGCGCTTCGGCCATGCCAACAAGCAGTGGGCGGAGCGCACCTGCATTCCCAAAGACATCAACCACAACAGCGATTTTGTTGTCCGAAGCCATCCGGCTGTGCTGGATGGCTTCGTCACTTTCTACCGCAAGGCAGTGCAGGCGCTGAATCTGTTCGGCGCGGAGCATTGCGTTGGTGACCGTGCGGAGCAGGACTTCACCGGCAAGGTGCTGGTGCTGTCGCCGGAGGCACTGCAGGAGCAGTATTGGGGGCAGGATTACCAACTTCTGTATGCTCGGAGCGGCTTTGGCTGCGAGCCTCATTCCAGTGGTCGCGCAGTCTTTGCCACCTGCCTCTCGGACGGCGAAACAGCCAGATGGAACCGGGAGGATTTCATCGGCGTACTGGATGAAAAATACCTACCGGACTGGGCGCGTGAAAAGCTGGAGGAGATGATGACACAGGAACAGACGGACGCCCCCACAATGGGCGGTATGAAAATGAAGTGAGGAGGATACTTGCATGAGCATGACCTATTACACCGTGGACGATCTTCGGCCCGGAAGATCCGGTTGGAATGTGAGACGGTTCTCCGCGTTGGCGGCGGCCATCGAGCATTACCGGTCGCTCCCTATGGATGGGGCCCGCATCCTCGGCATGGCGGATGATGCCCACGCCTATGAGCTCATCCGCTGTGTGCGTCTTTTCCCCGGCGACGCCCAGGGCGAGGATGTTCTGGCGGCAGATCACTGGCGCGACGGCTTGACGAAAAAGAACGCTGCCCTGAAAGACGCGCTGGATATTTGCTTGGAAAGCCTGCGTCCCCGTTTTCTGCTGGAGCCGGAGCGTCTGATCCCCGTTCCCCAGCGCAAGAAGCTGCGGAAAGAACTGCGGGAGGCCCTTCTCTGGCAGGGCTATGAAGAAAACTATGATTCCGCCATTCGCGCTGTTTTTGTAGAAGGCGCTGGCTGGCTCTCACCCCAGGATGTGAAAAAGCAGCGGCAGCTTCCTCTGGTGTTGCGCTATCGGGTGGACGGCATGACGAAAGACGGCGCCTACCTCTCCTTGGAAGTAGAGCCTTGGGAATATGACCTCCTGCTGGAGCAGACAAGAGATCACTATAAAATGAAGAAACATTAAGGAGGAACACAAAATGAAACGAATGCTTTCCCTTTGCGCCGCGGCGCTGTGCCTGACCCTGGCGCTGACGCCCACCGCGCTGGCAGCGGACTTTGAGCCTGCGGTACCGAACGCCAAGGTCTGCTACCCCACCGCCATCGTTCGCGGTGACGATGGCACGGAACTGAAAAAGATCTATGATCTGAGCCCCGAAGACGATCCTGCCGGTATCCCCCGCTCGGACTTCCGGCAGGACGGCTTCCACTACACCCTGACGGACCTTCTGAAGCAGGAGCTTCCGGAAAATGAGAGCCGCCAGCACACAGAGCACATTTCCGTTGAAAGCGCCAAGAAAGATATGGAATCTGTGCTGGCGCTGCTGCCGCAGGAGCGGGAATTCATCACGGATGACGGGCTTATGGGAACCCTGACGCTCCGACTTGATACCGTGCAGGTGGAGCCGTCCGGCTACGGCAGCTCCACCAGGGAAATCACCACCAAGCGCAGCTATCCTAACCTTGCCGAGCAGGATACGCAGTATCTTCCCAAAACCATTACGGAAAACGGCAAGACCCTGACACTCACGGACATTCAGTGGCAGACGGACAACACCGCTAACATGGATGGTTACGCCGTGGCGGATCGCTACACGGCCGTTGCCACCTATTCCGGCAGCGCCACCAGCAGCTATGTGAAAGGCTATACCGTCACGGCGGATTATGTGGGCACGGTCAGCCGGATCGCCCTGAACCGTGTCCGCTATGTTGCCATTTTTGAGGGAACGCCCATCCAGCCCACGGAGCCTGCGGAGACACCCGCCACGGCGTCCGCGTTCCGCTGGTCCTATGTGCTCATCCCCATTGGGATCGTGGCCGCAGCAGGCGCGGGCGTCGGCGGCGCGCTGCTGGTAAAACGCAAAAGAGAAAATGCAGATGAGGAGGATACAGAATGAAAAAGATCATCACCCTTTGCCTGAGCCTTTGCATGACAGCAGCTCTGGCGGCTCCGGCGTATGCGCTGGAATACAGTATCGCCGCGCCGGACGATTATGACTTCGGCAAAGACACATCTATTGAGGTCATCCACACAGCGGACGGCGGCGCTATGAAAAACGCCGACATGAGCAAAAACGCAGCGCTCATTCCGCCTGCATTTGGCTCGGAAAGCATGAACGCCCTCCACACCGGCGAATACCTCACGCCCAACCTTGCCCCCGGTGGTATTCCCGCGTCCGGCGCGGTCATTGGCGGCAGCGCCACCACTGTTGTCACACCCGGCAGCACGGTGAATGGCGGCAGCGGCTATCAGCCCGCCGTGCTGTTCACAGAGGTGACAAGCGACCTCTACTACAAAAATGGCTCCCTCGGCAGGTTGGAGATCCCCTCGCTGGATCTGAGCGTCCGCATTTATCAGGGGACGGACAGCAAGACGCTTGCCAAGGGCGTCGGGCACTTTGAGGACACCTCCATCTGGAACGGCAACGTCTGCCTCGCCGCCCATAACCGGGGCGCCAACAGCTACTTCGGCCAGATCCACACGCTGGACATTGGGGACAAGATCATTCTGACCACCAAGCTGGGCACTCGCACCTACAAGGTAACGGATGTTTTCAAGGTCAGTGAAACGGATCGCAGCGGCCTTGCGGACTCCGGCGAAAATATGCTGACGCTCTACACCTGCGTCCGCAACCAGCGGGATCAGCGCTGGTGCGTCACCGCAGCGGAGGTCTGAATCTTTCTCCCTTTTGCCGAATCAGTTCTGTTCGACTTCTGCCCCTCACTTGTGATATGGTGAAGCTGCGAAGAAGATTTTCACACATACACAGTTAGAATGGAGGCAGAAAGATGAACGAGAGCAAAAATGTGAGAAAGAATGTCAGTATGATGCTCACCGGCATGGTGATCGGCGCGGCGCTGACCAGCGGCTCTATCGCAGTCGCAGCCGGGATCACGGCGGAACCTACCTGGCAGCCCATCTTTGTGGATGGTCAGCAGGTGGAAATGGAAGCCTACAACATTGCTGGACACAACTATGTGAAGCTGCGGGACATGGGCGAACAGGTCGGTTTCAATGTTTATTGGAGCGCCGGAGTCCAAATCGACACCGGGCATCCATACACGGGGATCGCCCCTGCCGCATCCGGCATCCGCGTCAGCAGCTACAAGGGCAGCACCCTCCGCCCCGGAGACCGCAGCGGCTTGAATATCAGTCCCAGCGCGGAAATAAAAAGTGTGGTCTCCACACGGCCCGACATCATCCGCGTTGAGAATGCCTCCGGCCTCTGGACCGCTATCGCGGTCAGCAGCGGCACATCCGACGTGGTCGTGACCAATCAGCATGGCCAGACCGCCGCTTTAACGCTGACAGTGGCCGATGGCAAACAGAGCGCAAGCGTCCCGGAATCCGGCGCCAGTCAGACAGACGCGGCACGGCAGGAGATCGTCCGGCTGGTCAACCAGGTGCGCCGGGAAAACGGTGTGCCGGAGCTGACGGTCAACACAGCTCTGATGGACGCGGCGCAGCATTGCGCGTCCCTGCGTGTCGCATACCACCAGAATAAGGTGGAGTGCGAGGCGGTTGCGGCCTCCGGATATCCCCATGGATTTGGATCGAACATCACCGCATTCGCAAATGTGCCCGCCTCTGAAACCGCAGAGCGGGCAGTGGAGAATTGGCGGAATTCTCCCGGCCACTTCCAGACGATGATAAACCCTGATTGCGACACCATCGGCGTCGGGATCTCAACTGATGAGGGCGGAACGATCTGCTTCCTGTTCGTCGGTGATCCCAACGCGCACAATCCCTACGCATAACCTATCCGCAACTCAATATGCTCACATGGCCTTCCAGCTTCATCGCCGGAAGGCCATTTTTTATGAGCAAATCTAAAAAGAAAGGTCAAATAACGATGAAAAAGACATGGCATTCATTGAAAAATCGCGTGACCGCGATGCTGCTGGCCCTGATCTGCGTTCTCGGCCTGCTCCCCACTGCCGCGCTTGCGGCGGGAGCCGACACCATCAAGCTGGAACGGTTCGGCATGAGCGGCGTTTCCTATCAGTCCGCCAGCCTTGGCAGATGCACAATGCACCAGATGTATTACGGCGTGGCCGGAAAGACCTCCGTGGGCTTCTGCGGGACGAAGGGCGGCGGCATGGGCACCTCTCTGATCGGCCAGACCTGGGGCGATCCGAAGCCCGTCACCGATCCCACCGTCAAAATGATGATGGCCTATTACTACGCCCACTCTCTCGGCATCTTCACGGACAAGGCCCACGCCCTGGGCGTGGATGACATCTGGGATTCCGGTTATAGCTGGTACATGAACGCCTGGGTACAGGCCATCGTGTGGCGGTATAAGGACGGCTCCCTGGGTGATCCCGCCACCGCCTGCGCGGAGGAATTGATGTACGTCTGGAACTCGCTGAAGGGTGCGAGCTATACCAGTATCGACCAGACCTGCGACGGCGCCACATTCCGGGACCGGGCGAACTATATCCTGGATCTGGGCAGGCAGGATGTTTGGGGCGATTGCGACGTAAAAGAGTATTCCTTCACCGGCGCTGGCTCTGCCGCCCACCCCGCCAGCACCGTCCAGAGCGTTATGATCGGCAGTATTACCGTCACGAATGAGCAGTACAAGCTGGTGGTCAAGAAGGTGGACGCCACCAACCCCACCAAGGGCCTTGCCGGAGCGCGGTTCCATGTGGAATCCACCAACGGCTCCTTCTCCAAGGACATCGTCACCGGCACGGACGGCACCTATACCCTCTCTCCCTTGGACGCCGGAACCTACGCTGTGACGGAAACGGCGGCTCCGAACGGCTACGAGATCGACAACGCGGGGCCTGAATATGTCGTCCTGCCGAACAACGGCAGCAGCACCGTGACGATCACCTTTACAGACACCCCCACCATCACCGCCAGCGGCAAGATCCGCAAGGTGGACGCGGACGATCCCACCAGAGGTCTCGCGGGCGCGGTCATCAAGATCACCGGCGTGGATAACAATTTCACCGGCACCTATACCACCGGAGCGGGCGGCGCGCTCACGGATGTGCCTTGGGATACCATGCCCATCGGCAGCTATGTGGCGGAAGAAGTGACGCCGCCTAACGGGTACTCTCTGAGCAAGGACGCCGGCAAAGTCCGTCAGGAATTCTATTGGGACGGCAAAACGGACGTATTTCTCGTTTTTGAGAATGACGCGAAGGTAAAGATCCAGCTCATCAAGCTGAACGATGCCAACAGCCCCCTCTCCGGCGCGGTATTCCACGTCCTCCGGGATGGGCAGCTGATCGGCACGGAGGTCACAGACGCCTCCGGCAAGATCACCGTCCCCCATGTGACGGAGGGGATGTACGCCTTTGTGGAGGTCAGCGCCCCCGCCCCCTACGCCAAGCTGACCGCCCCCGTCTGCGCCCATGTGGATCAGGCTACCGTCAATGGCGGCGGCACCGTGACCGTAACAGCCAAAGACCAGAAGCTTCCCAATCTGACCATCCAGAAGCTGGATAAGCAGACCAAGCAGCCCATCCCCGGCACGGTTTTTGAGATCAAGGGCATCCATTACGGCTATCATCAGGACGTCACCACCGGGCCGGACGGCAAGGCGGTTCTCACCGCGATCCCTGTTGACAGCTATGAGGTAAAGGAAACATCCGTCCCTGACCCCTATGTGGTGGGCGGCGAGACGATCCAGACCATTTACCTCGGCCCCGGCGACGATCAAAACCTCGTATTTGAAAACCTGAAAATGCCCCAGCTCACCATCTACAAGGAGGACAGCGTGGCTGGCGCGCCTGTGGAGGGAGCCAAGTTCCACATCACTTACACCAGCAGCGGCGAATCCGCCGAGGCCCCTGCCACCATCGATTACGGAAATATCCTCACAGACGCCAAGGGCGAGATCCGGCTCCATGAGCAGGGCAAGCGGCTCTATCCCGGCGAGTACACCGTGACGGAAGTGGAACCCGCTCCCGGTTTCCAGATGAAGGAACCCTCCACCCAGAAGACCATCCTCCACGGCAGTGAGAGCAAGACCCTGACCTTCCAGAATACCCCGCTGAATGCCATCGTCGTTGAGAAGTATGACAGCGTGACCCATGAGGCGCTCCCCGGCTGCACCTTCCAGCTGCGGTTTTTGGGCGGCACCTCCGGCACCGGCGGCACGACCATCGGGCAGAAGGTCACCGGCAAAAACGGCACCGCCATCTGGACGGGGCTGAAAAGCGGCACCTATATCGTGGAGGAGGTTGACCCTGCCGATGGGTACTCCATCATCAACGCCTCCGAAACGATCTATCTGGCGGACAGCGGTGAGCAGAGTGTGGTCACCGTTCGCTTTGACAACGCCCCGGACGGCATCCTGCTGATCCGCAAGGTCTGTTCCGTGAACCCCAGCGTGACCCTCGCCAACGCGGAATTCAAGATCACCTACGCGGACGGTACGCTGATCGGTGACGCCAACGGCATCTTCCGGACGGATGAGCATGGCGAGATCCGCGTCCCCGGCCTGAAGCCCGGCAAGAGCGTCATCGTAACAGAAACACGAGCGCCGGACGGTTATCTGATCGACACCCAGAGCCAGACCGTTCAGATCAAGGAGGGCCGCACGGTCAGCCTGACCTTCAAGAACCAGCCCAAGGGCAAGCTCATCATCCAGAAGCGGGACAGCGCCACCGGTCAGCCCCTTCCCGGCGCGGAGTTCCGGGTGACCACTGCCGCTGGCTGTGAGGTGGGGCTGGACGGCGTGATCGGCACCAGCACCCTGACGCAAAACGGTATCTTTACCACGGATGGGCAGGGCGAGATCACGATCACCAATCTGGCCCCCGGCGCTTATGTGCTGACTGAGATCAAAGCCCCGACAGGGTATGTGATGGATCGTGTGTCCACAAACGTGGTCATCGGCAAAAACGGCGATACGCAGACGGTCATCGTGAAAAACTCCAAGGCCGGAACCCTGGTGATCGACAAGCGGGATTCCCTCACCGGGAAGCCATTGCAGGGCGTGACCTTCAAGGTGACGACCTCTACCGGCGAGTTTGTACCCGCTGAAAATGGACAAATCAGCAGCAACGGCCTGTACTTCACCGACAAGGACGGCAAAATCACCATCCATGGTGTGGTAGGGACGCTGGTGGTGACGGAAACGGCCACCATTCCCGGCTACACCATCTCTCAAGACCAGCCGCAGGTACGTGAAATATCCCTACAGTCCCAGAATCTTCTTCTGCATCAGAAGAATATCCAAAATATCTACTTTTCCATTTCTCGATACCGCGCCGCGATTTCTTCTGTAATCGGCAGTAGCTGACAATCTTCAATCGAATACACCTGATCGCATAACTGCTCAATATCCTTATAATGGTGTGAAGTCAGAAAAATGGTCTTGCCTTCCGCTTTCAGCATACGGATGATTGTCTTTACATCCTCATAGGTTTTGTAGTCCAGCGCGTTAAAAGGCTCATCCAAAATCAGAATATCTTGCCCTTCCATAATCGCCTGTGCAAGCCCTAATTTCTGCTTCATGCCAAGAGAATATTGGGAAAACAACTTCTTGTCCCGGTAAGGTAGATTAACAAGTTCCAATGCATTTTTAATATATTTGGGGCTCCTTAATCCTCGAAGTTCAGCAAAGATTTTTAGGTTTTCCGTTCCTGTCAAATTGGGGTAAAAGCCCGGCGACTCAATCAGACAGCCTATATGGGGCAGGATATTCTTTTCGTTGCCCTGAAAGGGCTTTCCAAATATCTTTACCTCGCCAGACGTGGGAGCCGTCAGTCCTAGCAACATCCGCATGGTCGTGGTCTTACCTGCACCGTTGCGTCCCAATAGCCCGTAGATACGGCCCTTTTTCACATGAATATTCAGATGGGAAACACTGGTCTGACTTCCATACTTTTTTGTCAGATTATGTGTTTCAATAATGTAATCGTTCATCACTTATGCCTCCTTTTTTGTTTGTGTACTCAGCATAACATATCAACTTTGAGATAACATTGAGCCAACCTTGAGTTTACTTTGAGATTTCAAGGTCAGAATAGGCATTTTACCTATCTTGAGGTATAATAAGAGCAACAAATAAAAGGTGGTGCCTTATGAACGATAAAAGAATCCTTGTAGTTGATGATGAAACAGATTTGTTGGAGATGGTAAAATCTATTTTTACAAGAGCAGGATTTACACAAATATTGACGGCTTCGTCTGGCGAGGCAGCCTTAAAAATGTGTGAGGAACAAGAACCTGACCGCTGATACCGATTTCCCCATGAGTCAGCACCAGAACGCTTGGGGAGTCAACGATGATATAACCTTC
>ENA-UEOR01001645-UEOR01001645.1-human-gut-metagenome-genome-assembly--contig:-NODE-1645-length-13082-cov-23.856286_pt1 | contig 13082 bp, 10 predicted proteins | sample MGYA00242887_ERZ507890 | MGnify/ENA primary metagenome ERZ507890 (study PRJEB26167, sample SAMN06115431) | human gut metagenome | host: Homo sapiens | place: China:Guizhou | collected 2014-10-21...
GCATAACAAATGAAACTTAACCTTTCACACCGCCCGCCGTCAGGCCATTCACCAGCCAGCGCTGGGCCAGCAGGAACACCACGGTAATCGGGATGGCAGAAAGTACGGCCGCCGCGGCAAAGTCGCCCCACAGGTAGTTTTGCGGGTTGAGGTATTGCTGCATCCCCACGGCCAGGGTGTAGCTGTTTACGTCACGCAGTAACAGCGACGCGACCGGAACTTCAGTAATGGCAGCGATAAACGACAGGATGAACACAACCGCCAGAATCGGTACTGACAGCGGCAACAGGACAAGGCGGAAGGCCTGCCACGGTGTCGCACCATCCAGCGCCGCCGCTTCTTCCAGCGAACTGTCGATGGTTTCGAAATAGCCTTTGATGGTCCAGACATGCAGCGCAATCCCACCCAGATACGCGAAAATTACGCCGCCGTGAGTATTCAGGCCAATGAATGGAATGTACTCACCCAGACGATCAAACAACGCATACAACGCGACCAGTGAAAGTACTGCCGGGAACATCTGGAAAATCAGCATTCCTTTCAGCAGCGTCGCTTTGCCTGGAAAGCGCATACGGGCGAAAGCGTAGGCGCAGGTGGTGGAGAGCGCCACAATGCCAATCGCGGAAATCCCGGCGACCTTTACCGAGTTCCACAGCCACAGCAGTACCGGGAATGGCGGTGGCGTAATGCGACCATCAGCCTGTTCAACGCTAAAACCTAACGCCAGTTTCCAGTGATCCCAGGAGATTTGCTCCGGGATCAGGCTGCCGGTCGCAAAGTTTCCCTGACGCAGCGAGATAGCGACGACCATCAGCAGCGGGAACATAATCGCCGCGATAAAAAGTAGCAGTAGCAGGTGAGTAATAAACAAACGTGCTTTTTGCGATTTCGGTTGGACCATTGCCATTTTTGTTATCTCCCTTAATCAAACTTCATTCGCGTGGCTTTCAGGTTCACTATCGCCAGCGCGCCCACCAGCAGGAAGATCAGCGTGGCAATTGCTGCTGCCAGACCATCACAGCCCGGATATCCACATCCACCACAGTTGTTTCCCGGAAGCTCTGCACGGATTGCCAGCTCTTTTTCGTCCACTTCAACTTTAAATTTCTCACCGAACAGCCCCAGACCGATACCAACTACGATACCAGCTGCCGCAACTACTGCTGCCGCGATGACTACTGCCATTATATCCATCCTCGTCTCTCCCTCCTACAATAATCCGGAAAAGAAAAAAGCGGAAACGCCTGCTGCTCCTCCTGCACCGCCCGCACCAAGTAAGGAAGAAGTGTTGTTGACGGAAATTCGCGATATATTGAAAGAAAAATAATTACGTTTTTTTTATTTAAATAATAAAGAAATTCATATATAAATATCCTCGGAAGATGGTAATGCTTCTTTCGAGGATATTTGATTTTATAGGATTAAAAAAGGATTATTGCCTAGTCTTCTTTCAGGTTGTACTTCAATCTCTGATATTTACGGATTGTCTCCCGTTGAAGACTTTCAAGTGTACTGATCTCTATGGATAGTTGGTGGAGCTTGGGATCGGTCTCTTTGAGAATTCGTGCTGTTTTATAATCATAGATTTCCGGTACAACTTCCCGGTTTCTTTTACATTCGTCCAGTAGATAGGAAGCACAGGCTATATAATGCTCTTTGAAGGCTTTGCGCTTTTTTTCGAGCAGCGGACGGTAAGTCTTATCTTCATTGTATATGCGTTGATAGAAACCGTCCAAGGCAACTTTGCGGTCTTTTTTCTGTTCCGTATTGATGGCTCTTTTATATAAAGAATCGAGGGTGATATACTCTGGGTAGGATGTCAATAGTGCTTCAAGTTCTTTTTTAGCCTTTTCGTAGGCTAATCTCTGAGGTTCCAGTTCTTCCGGTTTTATGGTAGTGGCAAGTTGTATCAACCGGGGTTCGCGGTTGAAGTTGGTGATTTTGTAGAGTTTCTTGCAATATTCAATGTATTTTTCTGTTATTTCCCAATTGTACTGCAAAGTTTTTTCTTGCAAATCAGTCTGTATGCTTGTCTGTGCATTTTCTAATTGAGCAATTTCAATTTGTAGCGAATCTGCTTTGGAAAGGGTCTGTGCTGCTATCGGCAATAGGCAGTAAAGTGTAAGGACCGCTGATAGGATGTTTCTTTTCATGATGCTTAGATATTTGGTTTAGTAACAGAGACAAATATAAATTCTTTATTTTATAAATCCAACAAATCCTTTAGTTTCTTGAAAGATAAGAGGTGCAGGTGTTTTCCGTTCTCTGTATATTGCCGTATTTTGTTTTTTGCTCTGAACAAATTTTGCCATATTTTGCTTTCTGCTCTAAACAAATTCGTATCTTTGTGCTCCAAATTACTAACACCTCTGTTTCTATGCAAGAAAAGATTATTATTCTTGATTTCGGCTCACAGACCACGCAGCTTATCGGTCGCCGTGTTCGCGAGTTGAATGTATATTGTGAAATTGTGCCTTACAACAAATTTCCTCAGGGAGATGCGAGTGTAAAAGGAGTTATTCTTTCAGGTAGTCCATTTTCCGTATATGACGAAAGTGCGTTTAAGATAGATTTAAACGAAATCCGTGGTAAATATCCTATATTGGGAATCTGCTACGGTGCACAGTTTATAGCCTATACCAACGGCGGTAAGGTTGAACCTGCGGGTAGCCGTGAATATGGACGGGCGCATTTAGCTTCTTTTGATAAAAACAATGTGCTTTTTAAGGGAGTAAAGGAAAATACTCAAGTGTGGATGAGTCATGGCGATACTATTACTGCCATTCCTGAAAGCTTCAAGACTATAGCTTCTACGGATAAAGTGAAGATTGCCGCTTATCAGGTGGAAGGAGAGAAAATGTGGGGTGTACAATTCCATCCGGAAGTATTCCATAGCGAGGACGGTACACAGATGCTGAAAAACTTTGTAGTGGAAGTCTGCGGTTGCAGGCAAGACTGGAGCGCAGCTTCGTTTATCGAAACTACGGTTGCCCAGTTGAAGGAACAATTGGGGGATGATAAAGTCGTGCTCGGTTTGAGCGGTGGCGTTGACTCTTCTGTTGCTGCTGTATTGCTGAATCGTGCTATCGGAAAGAATTTAACTTGTATTTTTGTGGATCATGGCATGTTGCGCAAAGATGAATTTAAAAATGTATTGCACGATTATGAATGTCTTGGTCTGAATGTTATCGGAGTGGATGCAAGCGCTAAATTCTTTGCGGAATTGGCAGGAGTGACCGAACCTGAAAAGAAGCGTAAGATTATAGGTAAGGGTTTCATTGATGTATTCGATGAAGAGGCTCATAAGATTAAAGATGTGAAATGGCTGGCTCAAGGAACGATCTATCCGGACTGCATCGAGTCGCTTTCTATTACCGGAACTGTAATCAAGAGTCATCATAATGTAGGTGGACTTCCTGAAAAAATGAACCTGAAATTGTGCGAACCCTTGCGACTGTTGTTTAAAGATGAGGTTCGCCGTGTAGGACGTGAGTTGGGCATGCCGGAGCATTTGATTACCCGTCATCCTTTCCCCGGTCCGGGATTGGCTGTTCGTATTTTGGGTGATATAACTCCGGAAAAGGTGAGTATCCTGCAAGATGCGGATGATATTTTTATTCAGGGATTGCGCAATTGGAAAGTGAAAGATGCCGGAGGAAATGAGACAACTCTTTATCATCAGGTATGGCAGGCAGGGGTTATTTTACTTCCTGTGCAGTCTGTAGGTGTAATGGGCGATGAACGTACATATGAACGTGCGGTCGCTTTACGTGCTGTTACTTCTACAGACGCAATGACTGCAGACTGGGCGCATTTGCCTTACGAATTTTTGGGCAAGGTTTCCAATGACATTATTAATAAGGTGAAAGGTGTAAACCGTGTAACCTATGATATATCGTCAAAACCGCCTTCCACAATTGAATGGGAGTAAAAACGGTTGCTGAAGATATATTAAAGCAAAGATTATGAAGTGAACCCCGAAAGTTATTTAATTTTCGGGGTTCATTTCATTTTAATAATCTTCTTGAAGATATTTGCATTTTATGTACTTGGTCAGTTTATCAAATTTTCAACATTAGGCAGTATGATTTCTCCGCGGTGTAATTCAACCAATCCTTTTGTTTGCATAGTATTGAGGGCTTTTGACACTCCTGTTCGGGTTTCGTTGATGATTTGAGCCAAATCCTCCATTTTTATTTTCAATATTTTTTCGCCCGACAGCCGTTCTGTATGACTGAGGATGAAATGGATAATGCGGCTTTCGGGACTATTGCCGAATACAGCCCATAAGCGGTTGTGCAGCATTTGAGTGCGGTTACTGATGATATTCATGTAATTCAAGCGGAATATTTCGTAGTTGAAGAGCTCTTTCACTACAAATGCTTTGCTGATGCTGACCGTATGCACTTCGGTTCTTGCCCGATATGTAGAAGCATAATGCGTTTTCATGCCGAATATGGAGTGAGCCTCAATCAGGAAAGGGGCTGGAAAATATTCGGTGAAGCAGTAAGAAGAATCGGCGGATGATGTGGAAGATGCAATTTCTCCTTTTAGGACGAAGACCAGTTCATGACAGGCGCCCCCCTCTTTTAAAAGAAGCTCACCTGGCTTATATTTTGTGAAGTGCAATTTGACCTTTTCCAAAATACGGGTGAAGTCTTCTTGGGCAAGTCCCTGAAACAGGGGTAATTGTAATAACGTATCAAACATTGTTTCCATATCATTCTCATCTTCTGGTTTAAGAACAAAAGTAGATATAATCGAACTCTGCCGTAAACACTTGCCCTTTCTTTTTGTTTTTTTTATTATTTCTTAAACGTGCTACTCATTCACTTTTAAGAAATTTTGCGAAATACATAAAAATAGATTATTTTTGTAGAAAAAAGGAGGGACATATGTTTTCAGCATTTAATTGGCAGCAGATGACCAGTGCTTTTATCGTGCTGTTTGCCGTGATAGATATTATAGGCTCTATTCCTATTATTATTAATTTGAAAGAAAAAGGGAAAGATGTAAATGCGCTGAAAGCTACATTAATATCGTTTGCCTTGCTGATTGGTTTCTTTTATGCGGGTGATATGATGCTGAAATTGTTTCATGTGGACATTGAGTCATTTGCGGTGGCCGGTGCGTTTGTTATTTTTCTGATGTCGCTGGAAATGATTCTTGATATTGAAATCTTTAAAAACCAGGGGCCGATTAAAGAAGCAACGCTGGTTCCGCTGGTCTTTCCGCTATTGGCAGGAGCGGGAGCCTTTACAACTTTACTCTCTTTGCGTGCAGAATATGCCAGTATCAATATTATCATTGCATTAGTCTTGAATATGATATGGGTATATTTTGTTGTCAGCATGACCGGGAGGGTAGAACGTTTTTTGGGTAAAGGCGGCATTTATATTATCCGTAAATTTTTTGGCATTATCCTGTTAGCAATTTCAGTGCGTTTGTTTATGGCAAATATTTCATTGCTGTTGGACAGCTTCCGTCATTAGTTCTTCTTTTCTTTTTCCTGTGTAGAAGGAATTGTAACAGCTTTCCATAAAGAAAGATATTGAAAGGCATCATAGGGCAACTTGCCGTGTGTTGAAATTCTCGGTCTATCCCTGCTTCTAAGAATCCAAGCGTGGATGAAGCGAATAAATAAAAATAGTGGTATACCATCGCCAGAACTATTTGTAGCCCGTCATGCTTCCTATATTGTACAGGGATTTATCATTTTCGTACAATGCTTTGGATTATTTGCTTGAAAAGCGAAAAAAAAAAGACTTTTTATTTTGCGTGTAGGCTTTAATTCGTATTTTTGGGCATTGCTACAAGCTTTGTAGCGCATATACCTGAAATAATTAACCTTTAAATAATGCACAACTATGAGTTATTTACGATTTGACAAGACCTTGATGGTTAATCTGCAAGAATCTTTGCCAAGGGAGATACTTCGGACTAACAAATCAGGAGCCTATCATTGTACAACGATTGTAGATTGTAACACACGCAAATATCACGGCTTGTTGGTAATTCCCGTTCCCAACCTGGATGATGAAAACCATGTGCTGCTGTCTTCTTTGGATGAAACAGTGATTCAGCACGGTGCAGAGTTTAACTTGGGATTGCACAAGTATCAGGGAAATAATTTTAGTCCGAACGGACATAAGTATATCCGTGAGTTTGATTGCGAGCATATCCCGGCAACTACTTACCGTGTGGGAGGCGTTATTCTCCGCAAAGAGAAAATTTTTGTACATCATGAGAACCGGATACTGATTCGTTACACCTTGGTCGATGCCCATTCGGCAACAACACTTCGGTTCCGTCCCTTTTTGGCATTCCGCAGCGTACGCGAATACACGCACGAAAATGCACAGGCAAGCCGTGATTACCAACCGGTGGAAAACGGTATTAAAACCTGTATGTATCCCGGTTATCCGGAACTTTATATGCAGTTGAACAAAAAGAACGAATTTCATTATCAGCCGGATTGGTATCGTGGCATTGAATACCCGAAAGAACAGGAACGCGGTTACGATTTTAATGAAGACCTGTATGTACCCGGTTATTTTGAAGTAGATATAAAGAAGGGTGAAAGTATCGTTTTCTCTGCGGGTATCTCCGAAATTTCACCGCGTAAGCTAAAACAGACTTTTGAGGCTGAGGCAGAAGACCGTACTCCACGTGACAGTTTTTATCACTGTTTGAAAAATTCGGCTCACCAGTTCCACAATAAACAAGGAGAAGAACATTATGTACTTGCAGGCTATCCCTGGTTTAAATGCCGTGCGCGCGACTTGTTTATCTCTTTACCGGGCTTAACTTTGGCCGTGGACGAGCAAGATGAATTCGAGGATGTTATGAGAACGGCGGAAAAGGCTATCTATGCTTTCATTGAGGATAAACCGGTTGGTTATAAAATATATGAGATGGAACATCCTGACGTGCTTTTGTGGGCAGTATGGGCTTTACAGCAGTATGCCAAGGATACATCGCGCGAACAATGCCGTTTGAAATACGGCAGGTTATTGGAGGATATTATGAATTATATCTGCGCTCGTAAGCATGATAATCTTTTCTTGCATGAAAACGGTTTGCTTTACGCAAATGGCAAGGAAAAGGCAGTTACCTGGATGAACTCTACGGTTAACGGGCATCCTGTAATCCCTCGCACCGGGTATATTGTTGAGGTGAATTCGCTGTGGTATAATGCTTTGCGTTTTGTCGCGGACATTGTGCGTGAGGGTGGAAATGACATTCTTGCAGACAAATTGGATGCTCAGGCAGAAATAACAGGAAAATCGTTTGTGGAAGTTTTTCGTAATGAGTACGGTTATCTGTTTGATTATGTAGACGGTTATATGATGGATTGGAGCGTTCGTCCCAATATGATATTTGCTGTTGCTTTTGACTATTCTCCATTGGATAGGGCACAGAAGAAGCAGGTACTTGATATTGTGACAAAAGAATTGCTGACTCCGAAAGGTCTGCGTACATTGAGCCCTAAGAGTGGGGGATATAATCCAAATTATGTCGGTCCTCAGATTCAGAGAGATTACGCATACCATCAAGGCACAGCTTGGCCATGGCTTATGGGCTTTTATATGGAAGCGTACCTGCGTATATATAAGATGAGTGGTATTTCGTTTGTAGAGCGGTATCTGATCGGTTTTGAAGATGAGATGACGAGCCATTGCATAGGTTCTCTGCCCGAGTTATTCGATGGAAACCCGCCGTTTAAAGGAAGAGGCGCGGTATCGTTCGCCATGAATGTGGCGGAGATTCTGCGTATCTTGAAATTGTTGTCTAAGTATAATTTATAGGAGGAGGAACGAAGATGAAAGTTTTAATGTTTGGTTGGGAATTTCCTCCCAAAATATATGGTGGCCTTGCAGTTGCATCATACGGAATCACGAAGGGTTTGAGTCAGCAGGGAGATGTGGAGACTACTTTCTGTATGCCTAAGCCTACAGGTGAAGAAGAGAAATTCTTGAATATAATCGGTATGAACCAGGTGCCTATCGTGTGGCGTGATGTTGATTACGATTATTTGAAGTCTCGTTTGTCGACAATGAGTCCGGAGCAATATTATGCTTTGCGCGACCATATTTACTCGGATTTCTCCTATATGCACGTCAATGATCTTGGCTGTATGGACTTTGCCGGCGGTTATCCCGGAAATTTGCACGAAGAAATCAATAACTTCTCGATTATAGCCGGAGTTGTGGCACGTCAACAGGAATTCGACATTATTCATGCGCACGATTGGCTGACATATCCGGCTGGTGTACATGCGAAGATGGTGAGTGGCAAACCGCTCTGTATCCATGTGCATGCAACAGATTTTGACCGTTCGCGGGGGAAGGTTAACCCCACGGTCTATTCCATGGAAAAAAACGGAATGGATTATGCCGACTGCATTATGTGTGTGTCGGAACTTACCCGTCGTACTGTTATCAACGAGTATCATCAAGATCCGAGAAAGGTATTTGCCATGCATAATGCGGTGTACCCGCTTTCGCAAGAATACCAGGATATTCCGCGTCCTGAACATTCGAAAGAGAAGGTCGTGACTTTCCTCGGACGTATCACTATGCAGAAAGGTCCGGAATATTTTGTGGAAGCTGCTGCACTGGTGTTGCAACGTACCCGCAACATCCGCTTTGTGATGGCCGGTTCGGGTGATATGCTGAATGCCATGATTAATATGGCTGCCGAACGTGGCATTGCAGACCGTTTCCATTTTCCCGGCTTTATGAAAGGTAAGCAAGTGTACGAAGTTTATAAGGATAGTGATGTATTCGTTATGCCTTCCGTTTCCGAGCCTTTCGGTATCGCCCCGTTGGAAGCCATGCAGTGCGGAACTCCCTCTATCATTTCCAAGCAGTCCGGATGTGGTGAAATCCTCGATAAGGTAATTAAGACCGATTATTGGGATATTCATGCTATGGCGGATGCCATTTATTCCATCTGTATGAATCCGTCTTTATTCCATTATCTTCAGGAAGAAGGAAAGAAAGAAGTGGACGGAATTACCTGGGAAAAGGTGGGCTTGAGAATCCGTGCTCTTTACGAGGATGTGTTAAGAAACTATGGTAAATAATAAAACAACAAATACTAATGAGAACTATCTGTCTTTATTTTGAGATACATCAAATTATACATCTGAAACGTTATCGTTTCTTTGATATTGGTACAAACCATTACTACTATGATGATTATGCCAATGAAACAAGTATTAATGAAGTTGCCGAACGTTCGTATATTCCTGCACTGAATACGCTTATTGGAATGGTGAAGGATTCGGGTGGTGCGTTTAAAGTGGCTTTATCCATCTCAGGTGTGGCATTGGAGCAACTGGAAATCCATGCACCTGCTGTAATCGACCTGTTGCACCAGCTCAATGATACGGGATGCTGTGAGTTCTTGGCTGAACCGTACTCTCATGGACTTTCTTCTTTAGCTAATGAAGATTGCTTCAAGGAAGAGGTGATGCGTCAGAGTGCTAAAATGAAACAAATGTTTGGCAAAGCGCCCAAGGTGTTCCGTAACTCCAGTCTGATTTATAATGACGAAATTGGTGCCATGGTGGCAAGTATGGGTTTTAAGGGAATGCTGACTGAAGGGGCAAAACATGTGCTTGGCTGGAAGAGTCCGCACTATGTGTACCATTGTAATATGAATCCGAACTTAAAGTTGCTGTTGCGCGATTTTAAACTGTCGGATGATATTAGTTTGCGTTTCTCGAATTCCGAGTGGAACGAATATCCGTTGTTTGCCGATAAGTATATCAGTTGGATCGATGCATTCCCGCAAGAGGAGCAGGTTATCAACATATTTATGGAGCTTTGTTCATTAGGGATGTCACAGCCTTTATCCTCCAATATTCTGGAATTCTTGAAGGCATTGCCTGCATGTGCTAAGGAAAAAGGCATTACTTTCTCAACTCCTACCGAAATTGTTACCAAGTTGAAATCCGTTTCACAATTGGATGTACCTTATCCTATGTCGTGGGTGGATGAAGAAAGAGATACAAGTTGCTGGTTGGGTAATGTAATGCAGCGTGAGGCTTTCAATAAACTGTATAGTGTGGCCGAGCGTGTACATATCTGCGATGACCGTCGCATCAAGCAGGATTGGGATTATTTGCAGGCCAGCAACAACTTCCGCTTTATGACGACCAAGAATAGTGGAGTAGGGTTGAACCGCGGTATCTATGAATCACCGTATGATGCTTTTACTAACTATATGAATATTTTGGGAGACTTTATCAAGCGTGTTGATTCTCTTTATCCGGTAGACATTGATAACGAGGAGCTGAATGCTTTGCTTACTACAATCAAGAATCAGGGGGATGAAATAGAAGAACTTCATAAAGAGTTGGAAAAAGCGCAGAAAAAGTTGGAAAAGGAAAAAGCCGCTGAGAAGAAGAAAGAGCCGAAAGATGCTTCTAAGCCTGCTGCAAAGTCTACTGCAAAGAAAGTTACAGCAAAGAAGCCTGCTGCCAAGTCTGCCAAATAGCACTATCCGGCTTTAGATAATGTTAGTCCTCCATGCTTTATTTGAGAGTATGGAGGACTTTTTTTGTAGCTTGGATTAATTCTATTCTGCTTATGTCAGAACCTTCTCTTTCTTTAAAGTAAACTATACACCAAAATCTTCATTTATAAAAACTAAACTTCGGTTTTTATAAATGAAGATTTTGGTGTATAAAGATATAGAATCTAAGTTCCTGCTTTTTTTACTTATTGAAAGAAGTATATGTAACCTCTATTTGCAATTTGGTTCCACCCTGTTCCGGGTCTCCACCTTTCAGCTTGGCATACGTAGGCTTCAAGTCATGCTGAATACCAATTATGGAAGGAGTAGTGCTGTTTGTATCGTAGGTCACAACTACGGGGATTATTACTACTTTATCCCAATCCTTTCCTTCGCCTTCGCTCCATTCTGTTTCCCATGCAGTTTCATTCCACGATGTACCTGCCGCTTCTTTGGCTTTCTGTTTGGCGGCCTTTTTTTCATTGATGCAAGCAGAAACCAGACGGGCTATATTCATAAAGGTGTATTGGTTGGTTTCGATACTGTTGTGAGTTGCGACAAAAGAGGTTACATTGTTTGCAAGCTCATTGTTGACAAAGAAAGAGTCCATGTCTTTTTTACGCAGCAACAGTACGGTTTCCGGTGCACTCATGCTGAATTTATACTTGTTACTTTCCTGATTATAGTTTGTGAAAGTCAGCTTGACGGCATTCAGCGTGTCGTTTGACAACTCTTCATGTATTTTATCATAGGGCAAGGTTGCCTCTGTAAAGATACCTGCAGGCGATTTGAGATAACTCCAACCGGTTTCATTCGCTTTCTTGATTAATTCCTCGGAGCTTTCAAACTTATTGGCTTGAATAACTTCTTTGGTGGAGGCAAACACTGTTGCCGTACTATAATATAAAGAGTCTTTACCGTCTTTTTTGGTGAGCTTCACTCCTAAACTGTCTACGTAATGAAAGCGGAATTGCATTTGCAGGTCCACACGGTCAACGTATAAAATTGTTCCGTCTCCGTAATCCGTCTTAATATAGACTCCTTTCAATACATTGTCAATAAACTTCTCCGAGTTTTTGAAGAAATCGTTTTCTCCTCTTTGGTAGGCTCTGTTCAACTGCAGGAGTTCATTTCCAAACTGCTTGCTTAGAGGCAGAGTTACATTGGGATAAAAAAGACTGTTTCCATTAGAGTCGGTAGCATTTCTTACAGAGTCGGGAACAGAGGTATCGTAAGCAGTATATGCTTTGTGCAACTCAAAATAACCGGTTTCTTCAAAATGCGGCTTGTCAGTTTCATTTCCGTAATATTCTTTCGGATTAATATCGGTATAGTGCTTGTTTTCTAATCTTTTGTCCAGCTCATATACCGACATTCTGCATGGATTTAAGGAATCTCCGAACCATGAAGAGTAGTATATTGTCAACTGTGCTGAAACGACGGTATCACCCGCCATTGTTCCCACATGCTTTTCCGGGTCGTATACTGCGGGGAATTTGAAGTCATCCGTACAGTTCAGCTCAGTCAGGAAGCTGGCTTCGTAGCTTCCAAAACCTTCGGGAGTAGGATCTGTGAATTTACCTACATATCCCGTACTTGTCTTGGCATAAACTTTTTCTGCAAGGAGAGATTTGGTGGTGACATCAAAAGTCGTAGTTGTGGCTGAAATACCGTCAGAATCAGGTAACATGCTCATGCCCAATGTGCCGGTATTGTCATCGCATCCGTAGAAAGCCAGAATTGCAAAAAGCAATATCCCTAAATATTTTACTTTCATAATTCTTCGTATTGATACTTTATTTTTATTCTGCTCCCCAAACCTGGTCATAGAAGTCGTTGCAGGCATCTGCAAAGATTTCGGGAGATTGATAGCCTAAGACAGGCTTGCCGATTTGGCGGGCATATGCTATTACTTCCTCATTCACGTGTTCGCTTTGCTGGATGACACCGTCGGAATAATCCACCGCCAGTTTGCAGAGAGCTGTATAGTCAACCGGCTCTTTCAAATCGGCAACGTCTTTCTTACTGATACCCTTCAGAAGAAGCTTGTTGGCAAAATCGGGATGGAACGGTTCCTTGAAGTCATTGTCATAAAGTGAAAAGACAACTTTTGCATCTCTGAATGACGGTTCGTCTTTATACGCTTTCTTGATATACAGCGGTGCTAATGCAGTCATCCAGCCGTGGCAGTGGATGACGTCCGGACACCAACGCAGTTTCTTGACTGTTTCCAATACACCGCGTGCATAGAAAATAGCGCGTGCATCGTTGTCTTCATATTCAACGCCGTTCTCATCAACCACTTGCAGGCGGTTCTGAAAGTAATCGTCGTTGTCGATAAAGTAAACTTGCATGCGGGCAGACTGTATGGAAGCTACTTTAATGATAAGCGGATGGTCGGTATCGTCAATGATAAGGTTCATGCCGGAGAGACGTATCACTTCGTGCAATTGGTTTCTGCGTTCGTTGATGTTTCCCCATTTGGGCATAAACGTTCTGATTTCTCTGCCTTTTTCTTGGATTGCTTGCGGCAGGTTTCTGCCAACAAGGGACATTTC
>ENA-UEOR01001647-UEOR01001647.1-human-gut-metagenome-genome-assembly--contig:-NODE-1647-length-13071-cov-8.703709_pt1 | contig 13071 bp, 11 predicted proteins | sample MGYA00242887_ERZ507890 | MGnify/ENA primary metagenome ERZ507890 (study PRJEB26167, sample SAMN06115431) | human gut metagenome | host: Homo sapiens | place: China:Guizhou | collected 2014-10-21...
GAAGAGGGACACATTCTTGCCATCCTCGGCCCAAACGGCATCGGCAAGACCACTTTGCTCAAATGCATGATCGGTCTGCTGCCGTGGCACAGCGGCAAGACCCTGCTCTATGATAAGGATATCCACACCCTGAAGCCGAAGGAAGTGTGGAGCACCATATCCTACATCCCGCAGTCCCACGGGTTTGCCTTCTCCTATACCGGGCATGGAATGGGTTTGCTCGGTCGCAGCTCCCATCTCGGCATTTTCCAGCAGCCCGTTAAACTGGAAATGGCCGAAGCCATGATGGAGCGGGTGGGCATCTCTCACCTTGCCAACAAGGACTGCAACCGGATGAGCGGCGGCGAACTGCAAATGGTGCTCATTGCCCGTGCCCTTATCAACGACCCCAAGCTCATTATTCTGGACGAGCCGGAGACCGGTCTGGACTTCCACAACCAGATCCTTGTCCTGAACATGGTGGAGCGGCTGGCGCATGAGGAAGGCATCAGCGCCATTATGAACACCCATTATCCTACCAACGCCATGAGCGTGGCAGACGAAGCACTGATGCTCAACCGCAAGGGTGAATTTTTCTACGGTCCGGCCGCTGCCATCCTGAACGAACAGAACATTTCCTATTCCTTTGATGTTCAGGTCATCGTGGACGAGTTGAATTATCAGGGACGCGCCGTGCGCAGCATTGTGCCAGTGGCCTTGCGGGGGAATGCCGTATGAAGATGCCATTTACGCTTTCCCAGCTGCGTCCCATCCGGGAGGCCATGACAGTTTCCCGCCCAGCAAAACTGGGCGAGAGTGTACCTGTTACCTGGTTCTCGCTGGGCGGCGGCACCTCCATCACCCCGGAGTATTACGACTGCACTACCCTGTATCTGTGCGGGGAAGGTTGCGGCATATTTCTTCTGGGTGGAGAGAGCCGTACTGTCCCGCTGCATCCCGGCCAGCTGCTGGCCGTTCCGCCTAAAATGCTCTGCGGCTGTCTAACCGACAGCGGCATGATCTATACTGAAATCATTCTGAAAAAGGAGAACTTCACCATGAACAACATTCTCAAAGCAGGCCAGCCCACCGAACTGAAAGATCTCATTTCTTACGAGGACGGCAGCATTGCAAACCTCGACCTCGTCCACGCCGACAACATGAAATTCGTGCTGATGGCCTTTGACCAGGGCACCGGCCTGACCCCGCACCGTGCACCCGGCAACGCCATCCTGACCGCCCTCGAAGGCAAGGCCATTATTGGCTATGAGGGCAAGGATTACGAGCTGAACGCAGGCGAGAGCTTCCGCTTCGATAAGAACGGCCTGCACAGCGTTACCGCACAGGGCAAGTTCAAGATGAGCCTGCTGCTGGTCATCGAATAAGCGATTTTCTGTTTCATAACAGACGCAAAGAACCCGTCCGGACGTACCGGACGGGTTCTTTGCGTCTGCCAGATTCAGCAGTAGTAGAGGAACGAACGCAGGCGGCTCCATGCAGTCTCATCCCAGTCATTATCAAGGGAAAGCTGGAACAGTGGGGCACTGCAGGCATCGTGCAGGCCGCGCATATCCAGAATCATCGCTGTATTTTCATACCGGGGTGCAAGGGTCAGCACTGCATTGGTACGGTTAGAAAGCTCCACGGCCTTGGCGTACCGATATCGACCGTTCCCGCCTGAAAAATTCGGCAAGGCAGAGTCCGCAATGAGGAACAGTGTTTCAGCGTCTTCCGCAAAGGCACTGTGCGCTCCAAGTTCATTACCAAGGGTCTGCATCTGCCTCTGCATCTGGTCAAGCCAACCAGCCGATGGTTTGTTTTCATCCAAATTGTCTTTCCACAGAAACCAGAGTGCCTCGCTGAGTGGGGCGCGAAGCACCTGTTCGCCTTCGGCTTCCAGCGCGGCAAGTACGCCGCTGTCCAGTTCTGTCAGGCAGAGCGGCGTACCAACAGCGGCAATGCGGCGGCCTTTGGTGAGAAGTGCTCCGATCTCTCTCGCCGCTGTGTGCAGCTGCTCCCAGCCGGGCAGAGTATCCCAGCGTGCTGCCATGTCTGCCCCTTGCTGTTTGAAATATGCGGCCAGATAGGGCGTATAAGCCCCCATCGCCGGAAGATAGAGTGGCACATTGGGGGATGGTGTCTGTGCCAGACGACAGGGGTGAATATCGACCTGCTCGATGTTGAAATCTGTCGGCAGAGCCACCGCCGGGCGGTGTTGCAGGCTGTTCAGGAACGCTTCAATGCGGGTGATGACACCCACATTGGAAAAATGCTCATCCACTTCGATCTGCAAGTAGGGCTTATCCCCCATCTCCTGCTTGAACAGGTGTGAGAGCATGGTGTCCGGGCCGCAGCCGTGGTTGGTCAGATAGACAGCGTAGAGGTTCGGGTGATGAGCGATCAGCTTTGCTCCGGACAGGATATGCTGCCCGAACGGATAATAAAGATTATCGTATTCATCGGAGATGTCCAGCGCATGACCGGGCAGGTGGCTCAGCGTGATGACTTTATAGCCGCGTTCCAACAGCAGTTCCGGGATGCCCATGTTCAGGATGGGGTCGGAAACGCCGTAGTTGCGGGTGATGAGCACCAACACTTTATCGTCCGGTCTCAGGGTCGCCAGCAGAGCTTTGCCCTGTTTTTCCACGGCGGCGGTATGGCGGCGCACCGCCATGGCACCACTGAGCAGAGCTTTGGCACAAAACGGCTTCGGGATTCCTAAAATCTTGCTCAGTCCCAGCATTGCAGATGCCATAGCTTCCTGCCCAAAATCGAGATCGAATACCGGACTGAGCAGAGTGATGCCCTTGCTCTCAATGTCCAGAGCTTTGGCAATGGATGCGGCTGCCGTCTGCATATAGACGCAGCCGTAGTTGTGTTTCACACGGCTCTTTTCGTGCTTCATCGTGTGGATGGTGGGCAGGAAGATATAATCTACTTTTTGGTCGATGAGCTGCTGCATATGGCCGTAAATAAGTTTGACCGGGTAGCAGGTCTCCCCTTGTGCGGTCTGCTGAGCCAGCCGGATCGTTTCCTCACTGGTGGGGTCAGTCAGGACGACATTGAAGCCCAACGAGGTAAAGAAGGCATTTGCCATCGGGAAGAATTTGTGGATCATCAACGCAAAAGGCACACCTACGGTCTTTTTACGTGGGTCACGTTTGCCGGTGTAACCCTCCAAAAGCAGTTTGTCTGCCTGCTTGTAGAAGTCAATGTTCTTCTGGATCTCCGCACTGCGGCTGTCCTCTGCATCCTTTGCCGGGCTGTCAAATCCCACAAATCGGCTGGGTGCGTCGCCCACAGCTTCCTGTGCCAGCAAAGCCGCGCCATACGCACCACTGATGGAAAAGACCGGGCTGACCTGTACGCGGTCGCCGTAAGCGGATTGGAATGCCGCCACAATGCCGGGGTTGTAATCGACACCGCCCTGCAAAACGATGTGCTGCCCCACAGGTTTAGAACCAACAACTTTATGCAGATAGTTCTGTACGATGGAGTGACACAGCCCGGCAGCGATCTCTGCCTGCGAAACGCCTTCTGCGGCGGCTGATGCAATGGCCGTTTCGATGAATACGGTACAGCGTTCGCCCAATGCGGCCGGATGTTCGGCAGAAAGGGCCAACGGGCCGAATTCTGCCAGCGGGATGCCCATACGGGCAGCTTGTTCTTCCACAAAAGAACCGGTACCGGCAGCGCAGATCTTGTTCATCTGAAAATCCACAACTTCACCGTTCTGGATGCTGATGTATTTGCTATCCTGTCCGCCGATCTCAAACACGGTATCGACTTCCGGCACCCAATGAGCAGCTCCCTTGGCTTGCGCAGTGATCTCATCCCGGACAACATCCGCGCCAATGCGCTTGCCGACACGCTCACGTCCGGAGCCGGTCACACCGACTGCGGTGAACCGGATATCACCAAACCGCTGGCGAATACTTGCAAGGCCTTTGCGGACAGCTCCTTCCGGGTCACCTGCGGTGCGCAGATATTGAAAGTCTACCAGTTCACCGTCAGCACCGACCAGAACAAGATCGGTACTGGTAGAACCGATGTCGATGCCCAGCGCACAGCCCTTCTCCGGGAGGATACCGGTGGCCTTCGGCTCGGAAAGATCTGTACCGGGCAGCAGTTCCAGTCTGGGAAGCCCGGTCGTCGTGGAGTGTGCTGCCATTGCATCGTTCAGCAACGCATCCAGCTGTGCCAGTGTAAATGCACCTTCTGCCTTGCATGCTGCACCGATGGCCGCTTCAAAACGCGCTTCTTCCGGGACGATCAGTTCCGCTTTGGTCAGGCCGAACACATCCCGGATAGCCCGTATCACACCGGAGTTGCAGGTCACGCCGCCGCAGAATACCACCGGTTTGCAGACCGGCAGCCGCCGTACAATGGTCGCCTTGTAGTTGCGGATCATTGCATAGCACAGACCCAGAAGAATATCCGGCGTAGTAGCTCCTTTCTGTTGACGGTGGATGATGTCGGTCTTGGCAAAGACCGCACACCGACCGGAAAGGCGGGGGACACTCTGTGCCTGCTCGACCAGTGAAGAATAATCTTCTAGTTTGCAGCCTACGCGGGACATCTGATCTTCAAAGAACGAACCCGTGCCGCCTGCACAGTGTTCGTTGACTGAAAACTGAGGTGCACGGCTCTGCAAATCCGTGATGAATCGCGCACCCTGACTGCCGATTTCAATGACCGAACCCACCTGCGGAATGATCCAGCGCACACCCTCGACGATAGCTGGGATATCGCCTAAAGAGGGAATGGCTGAATCTTGCTCCAGCAGAGCCTCCGTGTTGCTTCCGGTCACACAGAGTGAAAACGGAGTATCCATCGCCAGTTCCAATGCAGAAAGTCCTTTTTTCAGGCAGGCGAACGGCCTGCCGTGATGCACCCCCATCCACTGCTTTGCCATTGCACCATCCCGCAGCAGCACCAACTTGACCGTCGAAGTACCGATATCCATTCCCAACGAAAGCATTGTGTCACTCCTTCGATATCAACCCTGAACGTTATAGGGTTTGACATTTCAAACTTTATACCGTATAATAATGATGCCTTTTAATTAGACATCTCTAACCAAGAGTTTAACACAACTACCTCGGAGTGTCCGTTGTTATGGCAACGGCAAAGTAAATTTTAAGATGGAGCAATATTATTCAATTTTACAGCAATGCGGCATGTTCAACGGCATCCAGCCACGAAAATATAGGGAAGTCCTTAGTTGCTTGAATGCGACTGTCCGTGAATATCCTCGTGGTGCGCACATCGTCGAGCTGGGTGAGCAGAGCCACAATACGGGTGTTCTGCTGGATGGCACGATAGAAGAATTTTTGTATGATGAAAATGGCAATCAAATCAGCATCTGCCGTTTTTGTCCCGGAGAAGTATTTGGTGCAGAACTGGCCTGTACTGGCTGGACGACAAGTCCGGTCTGTCTGCGTGCCAGTTCGGACTGTACCGTAATGCTGCTGGATTTCAGCGCATTGATGTCACAGAAAACGCTGTCCTGTCCCTGCCGGATGCAAGTCACAGCAAATCTTATGCAGGATATGGCGCAGCAGCTTCTCTTTTTTAACACCAAAGTGCGTATTTTAGCACAAAAACGGCTTCGAGATCGTCTGAAGATTTATCTTCAAACCTTGACACCCGATGAAAAAGGCTGTTACAGTCTGCCCTACACCCGGACAGAACTGGCAGATTTCCTCTGTGTGGACCGCAGTGCTCTTTCCCGTGAGCTGTGCCGGATGCGCGATGAGAGGATCCTTGATTTTTCCGGTGCAAAGATTCACCTGTTGAACCCAACGTTTTTGTATGGTTGGAACTGACAGTACTTCTAAATCTATGAAAAAAATTGTCTGCCGAATATTTTTGTTCGACAGACAATTACTTTTTAATCTTCTAGTGTACGACTACCGGACACATTTTTCAAATATTCCTTCGGGTCGCCGTTCAGAATCAAATCCGCATAGCCCAGTGGGTCATTGTAGATAAGGTAGTCCAGTTCCGTCTGCTGCGCCATGGTCACGTCCAATTCATCCTCGACCCCGGTGCAGTCAATGGAGATCATTCTCCCATCCCGGAGCAGCAGCTCCACGCAGCCGGTGTCCATGTTAAAGTGACAGGTCTTTGCATCGTACTTCATAATCTCGTCCTCCTGAAATCATCATCTGGTTTGTGTCGGTCAATCTATGATTTCGGATTTCATCTTCCACGGGCACCTGCATTGAATTTTCCGAAGAAAACAAATAATCCGAACCCATCTCCTATCGGAAACAAGTTCGGATCATTTTTGTTTGGTCCGAGTGGCGAGAATCGAACTCACGGCCTCTTGAACCCCATTGTGCTTCCATTGAGAACACAATGTACGATCCGATACTGTCTGGACTCAGCATCGTTAAATTTCAAATGCATTATACCATTCTGTTTCATTGGATGTCAAGAAGTTTCATTCCTTTTGTGGTCAAATTGTGGTCAAACGACCCTGACAAATGACCTTTCTCCCCCGGTTAAGTTACATCGCGCAATTTCGATTTTCATCAATCGAAGTTGCGCTTTTTGTTTGCACGAATTATCTATAAGGAGGATTTGTCAACCATGTCAATGAATCATCGCCGTTTTTTCACCCTTGACAGAATTGTATGACCCTTGACTACTTTTACGGACAGGCCGGAGAACTCTTTTCGTTCTTCCGCATTCCAAAGGCTCTTTTTCAGGAGCAGCGGTTTCAAAATCTGTCAACCGATGCAAAGACCCTGTACGGCATCCTGCTTGACCGCATGAGCCTTTCTGTTAAAAATGAATGGTTTGACAAAAAAGGCCGAGTGTTCATCATCTTCACGATTGAGGATGTCAAGAGGACTTTGCGTTGCGCAGACAACAAAGCGACCAGACTGCTCCGGGAACTTGAAGAATTTGGTTTGATTGAACGAAAACGTCGAGGGCAAGGAAAGCCATGTTTGGTGTATGTGAAAAACTTTTCGGCAGAATCTTCAAAGGAGAGTGTCAAGAATCGTGATAATGACGATTCTTGTGGCCCTAAAATCGCTTGTCAAGACCCGGTAAAATCACGAGGTATTAAGAAGAAAGAGAATAAAACAGAGATGAATAATACGAATCCTATCCTTTCCGACGAATCGGAGAAGATGAAGAATCGCGAACTGCTCGAAGAATATTTTTCATGCTCTTTGGAGATAGACCTTCTTCTCCGGCTTTATCCGGATGATGAAGATACCCTCTATCAAATCGTGAATTTGCTGGTGGATACCTGCGCTACCAACCGTAAGCTACTGCACATTGCCGGGGACGATAAGCCCGCCGAGGTGGTACGCAGTCGCTTTATGAAGCTGAACGCTGACCATATCCACTTTGTGCTGAAGTGCCTTGCAGAGAACAGCAGCCCGATCCGAAACATGAAACAATACCTGCTTGCTTCTCTGTATAATGCACCCACCACGATGCAGCTTTCCTACCAGAACCAAACCAACCATGACTTAGCGATGCGGAGGTGATGAAAATTTCAAAGAAAGCAACTACGATTGCCATCGTCAACCAGAAAGGCGGCACCGGCAAGACTACTACCTGTGAAAATTTGGGCATCGGGCTGGCGATGGAGGGCAAGAAAGTTCTGTTGGTGGACACTGACCCACAGGGCAGTCTTACCATCAGCATGGGCTGGCAGCAGCCCGATGAACTGCCTACCACCCTTTCCACCCTGATGCAGAAAGCCATGAACGACCAGCCCATCCAGCCCGGCGAGGGCATTCTGCACCATGCGGAGGGCGTTGACCTGATTCCTGCCAATATCGAACTGGCAGGGCTGGAAGTGGCTTTGGTAAACAGCATGAACCGGGAAAAAATGCTGAAACAAGTGCTGGACTGTGCCAAGCGGGAGTACGATTTTATCCTGCTGGACTGTATGCCCTCGCTGGGGATGCTCACCATCAACGCACTGGCGGCGGCAGACGCTGCCCTGATTCCTGTGCAGGCGCAGTACCTGTCTGCAAAAGGCTTGGAACAGCTTTTGCAGACCGTGCAGAAGGTTCGGCGGCAGATCAACCCGAAGCTGAAAATCGAGGGTATCCTACTGACCATGACCGACAGCCGCACAAATTACGGAAAGCAGATTGACACCCTGATACGCCAAGCATACGGCAGTAAAATCAAAGTGTTCGACCAGACCATTCCCCGGTCTGTCCGTGCCGCTGAAACCAGTGCCGCAGGCAAGAGCATTTTCCAGCACGACCCCAAGGGCAAGGTGGCAGAAGCCTACCAATCTTTAGCGAGGGAGGTGTTGGCAGATGCCGAAAAACAGCTTAAACGTGTCGCTGAAAGGGGCAGATGACATTTTCTCCACCGAGGAATCCCGGCAGGAACAGCAGAGAGAGCAGGTGCAGCAGATTCCCATCGAAGAACTGTTTCCCTTCAAAAAACACCCCTTTAAGGTCTTGGATGACGAGTCCATGCAGCGCACCGTAGAAAGCGTAGAGCAGTACGGCGTGCTTTCTCCGCTGATTGCCCGCCCTCGCCCGGAGGGTGGCTATGAGATCATCTCCGGGCACCGCCGTCAGCACGCCGCACAGCTTGCCGGGCTGGATACCCTGCCGGTCATCGTCCGGGAAATGTCAGATGATGCCGCTGTGATATTGATGGTGGACAGCAATCTCCAACGAGAAAACATCCTGCCCAGTGAAAAGGCTTTCGCCTACAAAATGAAACTGGAAGCGATAAAAAATCAAGGTGCTAGGTCAGATTTAACTTCTGCGCAAGTTGCGCAGAAGTTGTCTGTCGAAAAAGTTGGAGATGATGCGGGTGTGAGCAAAGATACTATTCGCAGGTTTATCCGCCTGACCAACCTCGTTCCTGAACTGCTGGACATGGTGGACGAGAAGAAAATTGCCTTCAATCCCGCTGTGGAGCTGTCCTATCTGGACGAAGCCCAACAGCGGGATTTTTTAGAAGCCATGGAGGACACCCAGAATGCGCCGTCCCTTTCCCAAGCGCAGCGGCTCAAAAAGCTGGCGCAGGAAGGGCACTTCTCGTATGACGTTGCCTTTGCCGTCATGGGAGAAGAGAAAAAGGACGAGCTGGACAAGGTGGTCATCAAAAACGACACCCTGCGGAAATACTTTCCCCGCAGCTACACCCCGAAACAGATGGAGGACACCATCATCAAGCTGCTGGAACAGTGGCAGCGCAAACAGCAGCGGCAGAATGAACGCTGACTTATACCGTAACGAAAGACCCGATGGGGTCTTTTTCTTTTGCAACCAAAAGGAGAAAAAGCCTATGAAAAACAACGCTACCCGTACCATCCGCTCCGAGGAGATCACCATTGATGTGCGCATCTGTGCTGCACTGGCGGCAAACCGGGGCGGCGAGGTCTACCTCGCAGCCATTGCCCCGGATATGGAGCTGACCGTCATCACGCTGGACGAGGCTCCCGGCATCCTGCCCTGCTTTGAGGAGGACGATGCCTGCCTGAACCTTCCCAACACCTCGCTGCTGCTCTGCTACAACCCGGCGCAGGTGCTGAAGATGGGCGGCAAACACTACCTGACCGGCCCGGTGATTCTGGCTCGCACCAACATGGATGGCGAGACCATCTCGCTGACCATTGATGAGGTCTACCTGTTCCAGAAGTATCTGGCAAGCCACAGCATCACCCTGATGGCAGACGACCAGAAACTGCCCTGCATCTGCATTGACTGAAGTGTGCCATGCTGAACTTTTTTATCGGTTTCGCATTTTTTGAAGCCGGCGCTTTTTTCGGCTTCTTTGTGGCAGCTCTGTTGAACGCCGCCCGTGCCGGGCGAGAGATCACCATCAAATTCGAGGAGGAAGATAATGGAACAGAGCGAGAACACCTTGTCGGTGCTGAAAATTGCACCGGGACAGTATCCGCAGCAGGTCGAGATTGATAACGACCTGAAAGCCTTGCAGCAGGCAGTGGGCGGCTCGATTGATGCTGTTTACCCCTTTGCAGACCCGGTGGTTATCATCTGCCATGACGAGGGCAAGCTCATGGGACTGCCCCTGAACCGTGCCTTGCGGGATGAGAATGGGCAGATGTACGATGCCGTTGCCGGGACTTTTCTGGTGGTGGGGCTGGGCGAGGAGGACTTTGTATCCCTGACCCCGGAACTGGCGCAGAAGTACGAGCAGCTTTTTCATCAGCCAGAAGCCTTTCTGAAACTGGGCAACCGTCTGCTGCACGGATGATTTCATCAATATTGTCAATTCCCTCTGAATTTTCAACTTTTGCAATGATCGGAATGAACGGTGCTCCGAGAGACTTCAGATAAGCCCGGATCTCCAGGATACACTCTGCATTTCTCACAAAGGATGCTGCAATAAAATCAATTCCCTGCTCTGCACCAAACTTGATATCTTCTTTATCCTTCTCTGTGATCGCCGGAAGATGGATCGGTACATTCGGCACATTCACACCTTTTCTCTCACCAAGCTCTCCACCGTTGATAATCTCACAGATCAGTTCTTTTTCTTTCTTCTCGACTACTTTCAGTCCGATCAGTCCGTCATCGATCAGGATTGTCTTTCCCTTGCTCACATCATTGATCAGTCCCGGATAAGAAATAGATACGATGTTCTCATCTCCTGCCACCTCTTCTGTCGTAAGCGTAAATTTCTTTCCGGCCTCCAGCATGATCTTCTTTCCGTCCTTCAGCAGTCCGGTACGGATCTCCGGTCCTTTGGTATCCAGCAGGATCGCAACATTAGAATGCTCCTCCTCACGAAGCTCCTTCAGAAGATCCATACGGCTTTTCTGCTCTGCATGATCTCCGTGGGAAAAATTGAAACGTGCCACATCCATTCCATTCCGGATCAGCTTTCTCATCAGTTCTTTATCATTCGTATTGGGTCCCATCGTACATACTACTTTCGTCTTTTTCATAGAAACTCTCTCTCCTTTTCATAATTAAATTACTCTTTTATTTGTATCAGATTCTGTATCATCTTCATGGAGCCGGTTCTGACAACAGCTCAGATTTCAGCTCCATCTCTTCTGTCGGTTTCTTACTTTACATGCTCATGCGTAAAAAGATGATCCTGACAATATTCATAATTTCCATTACACTTGGAGCAGAACCGGAACTCAAGGTTCGGATCATCCAGTTCTGTCCTTCCACATACTGCACAACGGTGTCTTGCCCCATTAGAATAAGTCATATGCGGTCTGGACTGCTGCCGGAACTTTGCCTTACGTGCCTGTTCCTTCGGTCCAAATCTTTTTATATTTCTGCTGGAGCAGAAAAAGATCACAAAATTAAGTAAAGAAGCTCCGATCGCAACTTTTACTGCAAGGCTTCCTGTGAAGAAATAATACAGTGCCATTGCTGCATAGACAAGTGCCATCCACTTCATCTTAATCGGCAGAATAAAGTAAAGCATCACTTCCATATCAGGATAAATTGAAGCGAATGCCAGGAAGATCGACATCGTAATATAATTCGTGCTGATCAGTCCGATGCTGGACATCGGAAGTGCAACTCCATAAATAAGATAAAATACTCCGTATAAAATAAATACAGCGATCACAGTAAAGAAAATACCGGAAAAAATATAGACATTATACCGGAATGTCCCCCATGTCCGCTCCAGGGCTGTCCCCAGTGAATAGTACAAAAGTACTAAAAAGAAAAGCGAAAAGAGACTTCCCGTCGGTGGAATCAGTACCCATGAAATAATCCTCCAGATCTGCCCGTGCAGGATATAATACGGTTCTAGTGTAAGATATCTAAGCAGATTCGGTGCAAGATAATAAACCGCAAACCCGATGACATATCCTGCCAACAGATAAACCGTCAGGTTTGGAATCGCATAACGTCCGAATTTTCTTTCTAATTTGTCAAGCCAGTTCAATACATTAACTCCTTTTTTTACCAAAATTGTTCTTCTACCATACATCAGTCATTGTACCGTCCGGGCTTTATTTTGTCAAACCAATGTTATTATTTTCCTTAAGATTTAACAAGTTCTTTATGAATATTTCAGAATCATGAACAACAATTACAATTGTCTTTTCCCTTCGGATGTCGTATAATGTTATGTATTGCGAATCTGTAAACGCATTTAATAAGAAGTAACTCATACATATATCATAGACCATTACGAAAGATTGGGGATAGTAACATGAATTCAAAAGAACTCTATACTTTGGGAATCGATATTGGTTCCACGACCGTTAAGATTGCCATTCTGGACAACGAGAACGAAGTGCTTTTCTCTGATTATGAGCGTCACTTTGCCAATATTCAGGAAACTCTGGCAGGCCTTTTAAAGAAAGCCTTAAACCAGACCGGCCCCATTGATATTATCCCGGTGATCACCGGCTCTGGCGGCCTTACACTTTCATCTCATTTACACGTTCCTTTTGTCCAGGAAGTTGTAGCAGTTGCATCTGCTCTCCAGGACTATGCGCCACAGACCGACGTAGCCATTGAGTTAGGCGGCGAAGATGCCAAGATCATTTACTTTACAGGGGGCATCGACCAGCGTATGAACGGTATCTGCGCAGGAGGAACCGGGTCTTTCATTGACCAGATGGCATCCCTTTTGCAGACCGATGCTGCTGGACTGAATACATATGCAAAAGATTACAAGGCTATCTACCCAATTGCAGCCCGCTGCGGTGTTTTCGCGAAATCGGATATCCAGCCGCTGATCAACGACGGCGCTACCAGAGAGGATCTGGCTGCCTCTATTTTCCAGGCAGTAGTAAACCAGACCATCAGCGGTCTTGCCTGTGGTAAGCCCATCCGTGGAAATGTTGCCTTTTTAGGAGGACCTTTGCATTTCCTTCCTGAACTGAGAAAAGCCTTTGTTCGCACGCTGCATCTGACTCCGGAGCAGACCATTGCACCGGATCACTCCCACCTGTTTGCAGCTGTAGGCGCTGCCATGAACCCAAAGGAAGGCCAGGAGCCGGTAGCTATTACCGACATGATCGACCGGCTTTCCAATGGCATTAAAATGGATTTTGAAGTAAAGCGTATGGATCCTCTGTTTAAGGATCAGGCAGAATATGACGCCTTTATCGAAGACCACGGCCACAACCACGTGCGTTCCGTT
>ENA-UEOR01001654-UEOR01001654.1-human-gut-metagenome-genome-assembly--contig:-NODE-1654-length-13030-cov-6.009033_pt1 | contig 13030 bp, 6 predicted proteins | sample MGYA00242887_ERZ507890 | MGnify/ENA primary metagenome ERZ507890 (study PRJEB26167, sample SAMN06115431) | human gut metagenome | host: Homo sapiens | place: China:Guizhou | collected 2014-10-21...
AGAGATTTCGGTAGAGGCTACTCAGACAACTCTGGAAAAATTAAAGATCATCAATAATCATATTTTGAGTGTTGCAGTAAGACCTTCATCAAGAACTGTGGATGGAAGAGATGTAGAAAAAACTGCAAAAAAACAGACGAATCTATTATTAAAAAAAATGAAAATCGCTTATCGGGTAGATGAAGACTGGAAGATTACATATAAAAAATTATACACTTATATCAAGAAAAAGGATGATATGATCGATGAAGGTTCCGTATCTAATATTTCGAATGTCAAAAATCTTCTGGTATGGTATATTACATTATCACCAGAATCGTCGGAGGATGAAATAGTGAATCTTATTATGGATGCGTATACGGATCAGATTTTAGCGATTGATGTGTACTCTTATGATTACACAAAAGATTGGAAAGATATCGCAGATCATTTGGAAGATATTCCGGCTGGATTTTTGTCTTATCTGAATCTGAAACAGTCAGAGTATAATTTGAAGAAGCTTCAAAGGTGATAACGTCAGCGTCCATATCGTCGATATCCTTGATGATGTCGGCGAACTCGCTGTAGCACATATGGGTGTGTATCTGTGTATCAGCCTTTGCACCGCTGTGTACAAGTCTGAATGCAGGGATAGCCCAATCGAGATACTCGCTGTGCCAATCAGATCTTCTCAGAGGGAGCTTTTCACGGAGAGCGGCTTCGTCTACCTGAATTATCTTTATGCCGTTGGCTTCAAGGTCAAGGACTTCATCACGGATAGCAAGGGCTATCTGCATTGCTGACTCTTTAAGGGAGATATCCTCTCTTGGGAAAGACCAGTTAAGGATAGTTACAGGGCCTGTGAGCATTCCCTTAACAGGCTTATCTGTGAGGCTCTGTGCAAATTTTGACCACTTCACTGTTATAGGCTTTGCTCTTGAGATATCGCCCCATACGACCGGCGGCTTTACACATCTTGTGCCATAAGACTGCACCCATGCTTTTTCTGTGAAGATATAGCCGTCAAGGCACTCGCCGAAATACTCTACCATGTCATTTCTTTCAAACTCGCCATGAACGAGGACGTCAAGACCTATCTTCTCCTGAAGTCTTATACAATCTATTATTTTCTGGCTTATGAACTTATCATAGTCAGCTTCGCAAAGCTCGCCTTTACGGAATGCCGCACGATTTTTTCTGACCTCAATAGTCTGTGGAAAAGAACCGATAGTTGTTGTTGGCAGGAGCGGCAGGCCAAATTCTTTCTTCTGTATCTTTTCACGCTCTGCAAACTCAGGAAGTCTTACAAAGTCCTTATCAGTGAGCTTTGCAACACGCTCTGTCACCGACTTATCAGCGCCGCTTCTTGGCTGTGAGAACAGTGCTTTATTTGCTTCCAGCTTATCACTGCACTCGCCCTCTGTGATGGCTTTAAGTTCTGCAAGCTCGGAGAGCTTTTCTTCTGCATAGGCAAAATACTTTTTATAGTCATCAGAAAGCTTGCTCTCGTTCTTGAGAGTATATGGAACGTGGAGCAGTGAGCAGGAAGTGCCCAGGACTATCTCGCCGCACTTATCCTTTATATCGTCAATGATAGCCAAAGTTTTTGCATAGTGGTTTTTCCAAATATTCTTACCGTTCACAACGCCTGCGAAAAGCACCTTGTCTTTCGGGAAGCCGTTCTTTTCAACAAGTTCTGCGGTTTTGATGCCCTCGATAAAGTCAAGACCTATGCCGTCAAAGGCAAGGGCGCAGATATCGTTATAGCAATCACGAACGTCGCCGAAATATGTCTGGAGGAGTATTTTTGCACTGCCCTTTTTATCCAATATCTTTGTATAGATATCCTTGAAGAATGTGATATCCTCGGCGGTCATATCCTTTACAAGGCAAGACTCGTCAAGCTGAATCCACTCTGCGCCAAGGGCTGAAAGCTTTGCAATAACGTCTGCATACACGTTCACAACGCTCTGTGCGATATCGCCGGCGTTCTTCTTGCCTGTAAATCTTGCAAGCTTAAGGAAAGTATATGCGCCTATGATAACAGGTTTTGTTTTCACGCCGTTTGCAAGGGCTTCGCTGAACAGGTCGAAAGGCTTTGTATCGGAAAGCTTTATTTCTGTATCGTCATCTACCTCGGGAACCATGTAGTGGTAGTTTGTGTTGAACCACTTTTTCATTGCAAGCGCCTTTACGTCGCCCTCGCTGCCCTGATATCCTCTTGCCATTGCAAAATATGTATCGAGTGGAGAAAGTCCAAGGGCGGTATATCTTGCAGGAACTGCACCGAGGAGTACGGCTGTATCGAGCATTCCGTCATAGTAGGAAAAATCGTTTGAGGGGATAAGGTCAAGACCGCTCTGACGCTGAACGTCAAGGTTTTCAAGGCGGAGCTTCTCTGCTGCTTTTTCAAGCTCTGCGGCGGTTATTTCTTTTCTGAAATACTTTTCTTCAGCGAATTTCAGCTCACGGAGAGAGCCTATTCTAGGATAGCCAACTATTGTTGTTTTCATATATCAAATTCCTTTCTTGGTTTTATTTCATAAGCTTATGATAATATTATATCGGTTTAATAGGAATTTGTAAAATACTAAAACTATTGTGTTTGCTATAGTTTCAGGCTATATCGGCATATACAAAAAAGCGGCACAGCATACACTGCACCGCCTGTTTACACATATTTTAGTCGCCGAATGCAACGCCCAGAGCCTTTGCGGTCTTGACGAGCTGGTGGTCGGCAGGGACGAATTTTGTTTTGCCTGCGACTTCTGAAAGTGGGTTTTCTGACACAACTTCATTTATCATTGCCACTGCATAGCCGTATTTATCGGCTGCGATAAGCTCTGCGGCATGGACACCGAACTTTGTGGCAAGCACTCTGTCATAGGCTGACGGACTGCCGCCTCTGAGCATATGACCAGGAACGCAAACTCTTGTTTCTCTGCCTGTAAGCTCTTCTATCTGCTTTGCAATTCTAGGGGTAGCAGTTGTAAGACCCTGCTCTGCACGGAGTCTTGCTCTTTCCTTCTTTTTAAGCTTTGCCTCTTCTTTATCAAAAGCACCCTCAGCTACGGCGAGGATAGAAAATCCCTTTGATTCTCTCTTTTCGCAGGCAGCGGCAAGCTTTTCGATATCATATGGTATTTCAGGAATGACTATCATATCTGCACCGCCTGCGATACCTGAATAGAGGGTGAGCCAGCCGGCTTTATTGCCCATTATTTCTGCAACGAGTATTCTTCCGTGGGAATTGGCTGTGGAATGAAGTCTGTCGATAACGTCTGTGGCTGTGTCAACAGCTGTATGGAAGCCGAATGTTACGCTTGTGCCCCAGATATCGTTGTCGATAGTTTTTGGCAGGCCGATAACGTTAAGTCCCTCGGTTGAAAGGAGGTTAGCGGTCTTATGAGTGCCGTTGCCGCCCAGGGTGAGCAGGCAATCGAGTTTCTGCTTTTTATAGGTTTCTTTCATAGCCTTTACTTTATCCACGTTATCTTCTTCGATGACCTGCATTTTCTTGAAAGGCGTTCTCTTTGTGCCGAAAATAGTTCCGCCTGTGGTAAGGATACCGGAAAAGTCAGACTGTTTCATTTCTTTGCACATATTATTGATAAGTCCGTAATAGCCGTCCTCGATACCTACTATCTGAACGTCCTCGCCAAACTTTTCATAGCAAGCCTTTGCAACGCCTCTGATAGTTGCGTTAAGTCCCGGACAATCTCCTCCGCTTGTGAGTATGCCTATTCTTTTCTTCATTTTACCAAGTCCTTTCAATGAAATTCTATCATTATCAACGATATCAATACTTATCGCTTGTGCTGAAATCTTCTATATCGGCTTCGTCGGAAGGAGTGATATCCTGCTGAGTTTCCTCAGGGGTGGCCTCGCTTTCCGGCTCATCGTCAATATATGTGAACCTTGAAGTCTGATGCTCTTTCTTATCCTTTTCACTGTTCTCGCTAAGTTTGAAACGTGCTATCATATTCTTTAGTATAAGCGACTGGCTTGAAAGCTCTTCACTTGCGGAAGCTGAACCGACTGCAGTCGAGGTATTGGCTGATACAACGGCTGATATCTGGTCTACTCCCGTATTTACCTGAACGATAGCTTCTGCCTGTGCCTCAGAAGCGTCTGAGATATTCTTTACGAGATCCTTTATAGTATTTGAATTGCTTACGATATTGTTCAGTGAATCAGCAGTTTCTTCGGCTATCTTAGAGCCCTTTGAAACAGCGGCAGACTGGTTTTCGATAAGTGAAGCGGTCTGCTTTGCGGCTTCGGCTGATCTTGACGCCAGACGTCTTACCTCGTCTGCTACCACGCCAAAGCCCTTTGAACCCTCTCTTGCGGCCTCTACGGCGGCGTTAAGGGCAAGGATATTTGTTTGGAATGCGATCTCGTCAATGACCTTGATTATCTTTGAGATCTCATCGGAAGCTGTATGGATAGCATTCATGGCATTTACCATGTTGCCCATATCGCTGTTGCAGTTGTCAACGGCTTCGGTATTCTTAAGCACGATATTATAAGCGTTCTTAGAGTCCTCAGAGTTCTGAGTTATCTGCTTTGAAACATCACTGAGGGTAGCGGAAAGCTCCTCGATCGCAGAAGCCTGCTGTGTAGAACCCTGTGATACAGACTGTGCGATATTTGACACCTGAACCGCTCCTGAGTTCACCTGCTCGGCTGACATATTGATAGAAGCAAAGGTATCAGACAGTGAGTCGAGTATCTCGTTAAACGTACTCTTTATCTTATAGAAGTCGCCCTTGAAAGTACCTTCCATTCTATGGCAAAGGTTGCCCTCGGATATCTGGGTAAGAGCCACTGTGATAAGGTTGATATACTGTCTGAGGCAGACGATAGTTTCTTCCAGAGAGTTTGAAAGGACGCCAAGCTCGTCCTTGGAATACCACACGTCAACAGGGTCGGTAAGGTTGCCCTGTGCGAGAGAACGAAGTCTGTTTGTGGTAGAAATGATAGGCTTTGTTATCCTCTTTGCAAAAAGCAGAGAGAACAGCACCGTCAGGCACATAAGCACAACGCCCATTACAATGATATTAGTAAGTGCGCTGGAGCTTGCAGTGGTGAAGTCGGCAACATTTGTGACCATGACGACAGTACCGTCAAAATATGACGAACCATAATAGCCCACGATATAATTGTTATCCTTAAATTTATACTCTGTTGTACCGCTATTATTTGCAAGTATTTTCTCAACGGCATTTGTCACTTCCGTATATTCTTCATCTTTCTTACCGATCTCAAGGGCATTTTTACCTATCTGATCGGTATCCTTATGAAGAAGGATCTCTCCGTCTTTACCAACAAGATAAACATAACCGGATTTGCCGAAGGTATATTCATTAAGAGCATTGACAAGCATATCGCTCTGAATGGTAATACAAGCGACTTTTTGTTCTGTGTTGCCAGACTTTGTTGAAGCAAGTATAGAAAAATAATTCTTACCGCCAAAGGTATATATATCGGTTATATAAGCCGAGCTTCTTTCGCAAGCGCTTATGATGTGCTTCTTTTCAACTGATGACGATACCATTTCATTATCTGTTGCAAGCACAATGCCGTTGCTGTCAAAAACCGTAAAATTCAGATAGAAGCCTGTGTTGTCTGCAAAGCCACTTTTTACCGCCTTTAGTCTGTCAGCGTCAGTTTTTGCCCCTAAAAAAGAATCAGACTTTACGGTCGAAACTATATTATTCGTATAAGAGCTGATAGTCGAGTCAAAATTCTTAGCCGCCTGAACAGCCAGTGGTTCAGCGGTGCTTTTGAGCGTATCCTTTGCAGAAACGTTTATAAAATACACGGAAACCAAGCTAAGCAGCACCGTGATGATAAGTGCGATTGAAAGCATTGCCAAAAGCAGCTTTGAACGCAACGTTTTCATATACAGTTCCCCCTTATGAACTTGTTTTTAACGCAGCACACAACACTGCGATATTACGTGTTTATTATATCATAATTGCACAATTATTTCAAGTACCACAAGCATATTTTTTGTGAACTTATGATGCAATTAATGATATGGAGGTGAATAAGAATAGGTAAAAAAGGGGGTAAATAAAATATGTACATAAGTCTAAGGATAAGAAAAAGGGTGATGCTTTGCGTTATAGCTGTGCTTTCTATGCTGGCGGCGGTGGCTGTTATGCCGACCTTTGCAAAAGAAGAAAAAACAGATGGGATAAAGCTTCCGATCATAATGTATCACAGCATCGTAAAAAACGAAGATCGCAGCGGTGAATATGTCATAACGCCTATCGAGCTTGAAAAGGATCTGCTTTATCTGAAGCAGAACGGCTACACTACTGTTTTTGTAAATGACGTTATAAGATATGTAAAGCGTGGGGGCGAACTGCCTGAGAAGCCTATCATACTGTCCTTTGATGACGGCACTTACAACTACAGAGAATATCTTCTGCCTCTTCTTGAAAAATACGATATGAAAGCCACTGTATCTATTGTGGGGGCTTACACTGACGCTGCCTGCGAGGAGGCTGAGCCTGATCCTGCTTACTCTTATCTTGACTGGCAGGACGTTTCGGTGCTTCGTGACAGCGGTCATGTGGAGATATGCAATCACTCTTACGATATGCACAATCTTGAGGGCAGGCGTGGAGTCGGTCAGCTGGAGGGGGAAAGCTACGAGGATTACCGAAAGGTATTTCTTAACGACACCACGAAGCTTCAAACGCTTTGCGATGAACACTGTGGTTTTCAGCCAAACGTTTACACCTATCCTTTCGGCATAACCTGCGAAAGTGCAAGTCGGCTCGTAAAGAACATGGGGTTTGAGGCTAGTCTTGGAGTAGAGGAAAAAATCAATATAATAAAAAAAGAAGATGAGCGCTGCCTTTTTGGTCTTTACAGATACAATCGCAGCGGGATCATCTCCACAGAAGAATTCATGAAAAAAGTTTTTGGAGCATAAAAAAAAGCAGCCCCTATTGGAGCCACTCTCTAAACTGAATCACCATCAGCATATTCACATTATACTCTGGCAGGTGTCGAAATTATACTTGTTTTTGTGTGATTTTTGTAAAAAAAATGTGTATTCGTGTAAGCAGAGTGAAAAATGCTGTCACAAGCAGCCAAAAGCACGTTGATACGCCTCTTTTGGCTGTTTATCATCTCTTTACACAGAACTTATTTATCCTTTTTGCCACCTTTGATCTTTCCTCTTATCCAGATAATTATTACGACAAGTGCAATAACAAGGACAATAAGGACGATAGCAAGGGCGGTATTGAGCATCTTTTTATACTGGTCCATAACGTTTGCGTTTTTGGACACGGCAGATGAAGTATCGGAGCTGTCTTTCTTTTGGGCGGTCTGGGTCTGCTGTTCATCTCCGCCTGCGGCTCTTATTATGGTGACAGTATAGGTGGCGGTATTGCCATCAACGTCTGTGACGGTTATGGTTCGTACATTTTCGCCCACCTGACACTCGCTTGTGCCTGTATACCATATATAATCAGAGGGGCTTGCTGTTGTTCCCTCTATCTCAACATTGGTAACGGAATTGTCAACGTTCACTGTATAGTTATAGACATTATAGGCAAAGGCAGGAGAAAGCTCGCCGTTATCCACTGTCAGGGCTGTAAGAACGCCTTTATCGGGTATGCCGTTTGAAGGTGCGGTCTTAGTGGTAGTGGTGGTAGTCTTTTCGGTGGTGGTCGTGGTTTCTGTTTCGGTCTTGGTTTCCACCTTATCGCCTCCAACTGTTATGACACAATAGGCGGTAGGCGAGCCGATAAGCTCTGAATCAGGGGAATATATCTGACAGCTTTGCAGGCTTATATTTGCATTTCCTGCCGACAGACCTTTGAACGTAAAGCTGAAATCCACTTCTGAAGAGGGGGTATCAGGAAATCCGTTTACTGTAAGGACTCCTCCACCGCCTGAGGCATTGTCGCTTGACACAAATTCTATAACGGAATCATCATAGGCGATATTTGCCTGAACGCTTCCTATCTCTGAATCTGCAGAAAATGTCACGGAAACTTCAAACTGCTGATCGGTCATGACGGGGTTTTTAGGCGGATAGAAGAAAGCCTCCCCTGTAGCATGGGCAGTGAGAGCCGTCATTGGAACTGCAAGTGCGGCTGTCAAGAGCGATGAGAATATTCTTTTTACAAGCTTTGTTTTTGTGATCATTGCTATCCCTCCCGATAACATGGATAATTATTTGGTATAAACTTTGGCTATATCAGACCACTGTCCGAAATAGGTCTTGTTCCCTGTGGCTGTATAGCTTCTCACACGGACAAAATATGTCTTTTGGCTTTTAAGATTTGTTACGGTCTTTTTGTCGGTCTTATTTGAGGTCACCTTAACTGTCTTTGCACCGCTGAAAGATATATTTTCAGCGTAGGATATCTCATAGCCTGTAGCAGAGCCTTTCTGTGCATAGTCTATATAAAAGCCTTTTTTCACTGGCATGAGCTTTTGTATGGTCTGCTTTGCAGGGGTGATGACAAAAGACTTCGTTATCACTCCGCCATACGAGCCTTTTCCTGTTACTGTTACCTTAGCTGTGCCTATATTCTTATTGGCGGAATATTTCACTATATAGTCTGTGCCGTTTTTAAGGGTCTTGCCCGAATATGTGACTGTTATGCTTTGGGTGATGTTCTTGCCTGTGAAAGACTTGTTTTTTATGCCTGCTACCTTAGCTTTGGCAATATCATATTTTGCGGTGGTCACGCTCTTTGTATCAGACCATGCGCCGTTATAACGCTTGCCGCCGATTATTGTATACGAACGCACTCTTACATAATATTTCTTCCCTGCCGTCAGGTTTGAAACTGTCTTTTTATCCGTTTTGTTTGAGGATATGATCAAGGTTTTTGCACCTGCAAAGTCAGAGCGTGTACTGTATTGCAATTCATATCCTGTGGCTGAGCCTTTCTGAGCAAAGTCGATAAAAAAGCCTTTATATCTTGTTTGCAAAGATTGTATCTCCTGTTTTGCAGGATAAATGGTAAAAGTTTTTGTTATCGTACCCTGATAGTTGCCCATGAAGCTTATGATCATTTTTCCAACGCCTATTTTTGTATTTGAGCTATAGGAAACAGTATAATCATGTTCAGGAAGAAGAAATTTTCCTCCGTCTGTTACCATAACGTCAGGTCTTATAGGCTTGCCTGTGTAGGAGAGCGCATCAACATAATAGACGCTTGTCAATTGGGCGGACTTTGGAAGAATGTCGAATGCTTTGGCTATAGTGCCGCTGTATCCGCCAATGCCTGTTATTATCATTTTGCCCTTGCCTGCGGCTATATTATCGGCATAGTCAATGGTATAGTCTTTATTATTTGTCAAAGTGGTATCGCCATAGGAAAGCGTTATACTGCTTTGAGCAAGCTCATAGCCTGTGAATGTCATATGTGTTTTAAAGCCTGATATCTCACAGTCTTTTATAAGCTTTCTGTCGGTATAGACCGCCTGCACTGTCATATGGGATGTGACTTTTGAAAAGTCTTTATCCCAGCCTGTAAAGCGTTTGCCTTTTATGGTCGGTGCTTTGGGCGGATCGGCACTTTTGCCGTATTCTACGGTCTGAGATGACAAAACTGTGCCGTTTATATCGGTGAAATCGACCTTGCAGGTATTGACTTTCCAGCCTGCATAAAGCGTCTTTGAGCCGTCTGAAAAGCTCACGGACGTTATAGGCTCGCTCTCAAGCTGTGAGTCGGCATACCAGCCTGTGAACTGTGCGCCCTCTTTTGTGGGGGCGGAAAGCTGTGCGGTTTCGCCCTCACCAAGCTCATAAGTGTTGAGGGGGCTGTTTTCGCCACCGTTAAGGATATAATCTATCTTCGCTTTGTCACTTGGGGTGACTTTTGCGGAAACTGTGGTGTTTTCTGTGAAAACTGTGTTGCTGTTCACAGGTTCACCTTTACGATACCAGCCGAGAGTGTAGCCCTGCTGAACGTTCACATTCGGGAACACGGCTTTGCCTGCATAGTCGGTGCAGACTTCTATGGTCTGTGCCACAGCGGAGAATGTTATCTTATGGGAAGCCTGCTCGGTATATGAGGTCTGGCGCACAAGAGTGCCGTCCATTGTCCACTTTGCGCTGTCTTTGAACTTTTCACCGTAGGTATTCATTGCATATGCCCCTTGAGAAAGTGCATTTTTTGCAGAGAGGCTTGAAACCAAGCTGTCGCTGTCATTGCTGTAACAGCCGTATGCGTTCACAACGGAAACGGCAATATCCCTGCCTCCTATAAAGGCATTTGTAATGGCGGAGCTGTTTTCCCTTAGGTTTGAAGAACACTCTGTTATGATACCGCAGGATTGTCTTCCTATGACGCCACCTGAATAGACTTCTCCTGACACTGTGCCGTCAAAGGTGCAGGCTTTTATGGCTGTTCCTTGATAAAAACCCACTATTCCACCTGCGTAATCGCCTTTCACTATACAGTTTTTCAGGGAAATGTTATTTATCTCTGCACCATTTTTTATGTACGCGAAAAGCCCTGAATACTCCCCCGAGGAGATAACTGCGTTTTTTATAAGGTGTCCGTTGCCGTCAAAATAGCCCATGAATGGGTTTTCAGAATCGCCTACAGGTGAGATAGTTTTTCCGTCAAAGTCAAGGTCAGCTTCAAGGGTGACTAGCTTGCCCTCGAAGCTTTCGCCACTGCTGACACGCTTTGCAAAGCTTCCCCACTGGGCTTCTGTGGTTATAACAAGGGCTTCGTCCTGTTCTTCTGCGGCGGAGATAAGGAGCTTTTGTGCGTTTGAGATATCGTTCTTGGAAGCAGTTTCATCTGCAAGCACCGTTCGGGCGTTGTTTGCTTCTCTTTCACAGCCTGCAAGGGTGCCGTACTTCGCAAGGGTGGTTTCAAGTGAACTTTTATCGGGCTTTGCAGTATCATCAGTGTAAGCGTAGATAAAAAGACTTCCTATGGAGTCGGTCTTATCTGCTCCAACGTCAGACCAATATTTGCCGTTAAGGGAAACATAGCTTTGCCCTGACTGCACCTTTGATGTTCGGTCGCTTTCTGCAAGGAGATATCCCCTGCCGCTGTCGCCGCTGAATTTTACTGAAATGGAATATTTCTCGCCCTCTTCAAGGAGGATATCCTCGGGAAAGTCAACTGTATAAAAGCCGTTTGCGGACACTGAGCCGCTTATCTGCGTTTCAAGGACGCCTATAGGGTCGCTGTCGGAAACGTTGGTATAGACGCTTAGGGTGTAATCCGCACTGCCAGTTTTGCCCACATACATAAAGCCTGCTTTATCAAGCTTTTCATCGGCTTTAGCGGTGAAAACATTTGCACCGTAAACAGAGCCGTCGTTGCTGGCGTTCACAACATAGCCTGTCATTTTGCTGTAGTGATATGTATTATCACAGCTTTCTTCAAAGTCATAGCAGCAAAACTGTCCGAACTCTGCTTCGTCATAGGACACCCAATAGAAGCCGTCATTGTCCTGATCTGCGCCCCACGAGCCTTTCACAAGCCATGCGCCGTTATTGGCAGGCTTATATCTGAAATTATCCTTACTGTAGTTATCGTCCCAGCCCACCACTGTGACGGAATGATTTATGATAGTGTTTTTTGAGGCGTCGGGATCATAGTAGGCAGTATTGTTATGATTCATATAGCCATTTCCTGCAAAATAGCTTGCGGAAACTGCTCCAAGCTCCATTATTTTACGCTTCACCTGCGTGGTGCTTGAAAGCTCCATGACATAATTCAGCCTGTATTCGCTGACGCTTTTCTTATTTTCGGAGACTATCATATTCTCTGTGCCGGATTCTAAAAACGGCTCGTAATCCTCATAGCATAGTCCCTGACCATTTGCAAGGGCGGAGGCCGCAAAGAGCCAGTTTCCCCCTGATGAAAAATCGTCTTTACCTGTGGCTGTGCCTGAATTTGAGGACAGCACCAAGGCAGGCACGGAAAATTCTGCAGAGGGGTTTTCAAGCCCCTTTTTGATAAGATCCTGCTCTGCGCAGGCAAGGGCTGAGAATGCCCAGCAAGCACCTGTTGAAGCCTGATCTTTTACTGTTGTGATCTCTCCTGAGCTTCTTGGGTCATAGGTGGATGGGAGCTTTCGGGCGGCTAGTCTTGCAGGGGACTTTATCTGATAGTCGCCGTCTGTGCTTTTGGCCACGCCCTCTATCTCATAGCTATAGCCGTTATGGGTAAAGTTTACGGGAACGACTTTTATGCCGTTATCCTCGTTGGCAAGTGCAAAAGTCTGCGCCGAAAGCTGAAAAGCCAAGAGCAAAGCTGTCAAAAGCCCTGCCGCACCTTTCATTCTTCTCATGTTCCGCCCTCCTGTTTATCTCAGGTTATGGTTATCTTTCTTGTATACTCGTTTGAAATACATCTGCCGTATGCCGCTGTTTCTCTAAGTCTTACTGCGTTCTTTTCAAGGAAAGCAACACGCTTTGCATAGTCGGAGATATCCTCAAGCTTTTTCAGCGAGGTATCATACTCAAGAGTTCTGTTCTCAGCCTGCGCAAGTATGCGTGTGCCTGTGCGGTTAAAGGCAAGTATCCTGCCGTATGGCACTTGTCTGATATCGTCCTTTCTGATGCCGAGAACAAGGTGCAGGACCATTCTTCTTACTCTTGCCATGGTGATATTCTTTGACTTTATACGCTGTTCAAAGATATCCATAGTTTCAGGGCAGGAGCTTACGACAGACATAAATCTGTTGGCAAGGTGTTCGTCGCAGTCAGGTAGGGCTAGAAAATCTTCTCTTGAAGCTGTGCAGAGCTTGAAAAGCATTTCTCTGCCTGCCTGCCGGGTAAAGGACGGCTTACAGCCCTCAAAATCATATGGAACAAATTTCTGCCACTCACCGCCCTCTTTTATAAGCTCTCTTATATGAGAAGCCGAAGCAAAATTACCAGACTCTGCCTGAGAATCATGTGCAACAGCTTCACGCTTTACGGCATAAGGCACTAGCCATGGGGCTATACGCTTTGCCGCCTTTATATACTCAACTGCAAGAACGTTATTTGGTGTGGAGAATATCTCTTCGGCGGTTCTGCCATAAAGACCTATGG
>ENA-UEOR01001658-UEOR01001658.1-human-gut-metagenome-genome-assembly--contig:-NODE-1658-length-12995-cov-33.583140_pt1 | contig 12995 bp, 12 predicted proteins | sample MGYA00242887_ERZ507890 | MGnify/ENA primary metagenome ERZ507890 (study PRJEB26167, sample SAMN06115431) | human gut metagenome | host: Homo sapiens | place: China:Guizhou | collected 2014-10-21...
AGTAGCGGAAGAAATAGCTAAGATACACTTGTTATTCCAATATTGCAGCCTGCGCCGTGGTGATAAAATATCTATTAAGTGTAAATTTAGAGCAACTTCCACTCGAATGTATGTTTTCCGGCTTCTAACTCTATGACACGTTCTCCTTTCACAGTATCGGGCACATATAAAGTGGCGCTGCTGTTGGCAGGGATCGTCACGCTGTACACAACACTCTTTTTCTTACGTACCCATTGGGAATGAATCTCTCCGTAAGGTGAATGGTGCCTGGCCTCAAACTGTTTTAAATCACTGGGGAAGTTGGGGCGCAGGAGGATATGTTTAAAGCCCGGTTGCTGCGGGTCGGGGAAGATACCGCCCAAGCCTTTATAGAACCATCCTCCGATTTCTCCGAACATCATGTGGTTGTCCGAAATGTCACGTGTAGCATTCAAATCCCAGTTTTCGAGCAGGGTGGTGGCTCCGTTGGCAATCCAGCAGCCCCATGACGGGTAGGTGTCTTGTGCGGCTACTTTATAAGCGGTTTCGGCTTCTCCGTTTTCACTCAGGGCGTTCAGTATGGCTTTGGCTCCCAATACACCCACATCCAGATGGAAACCGGCTTCTTGCACCTTCTTCGCCAGGTTGCGGGCTACTTTTGCTTTCATATCCTTGGGGACAATTCCCCACATCAGCGGTACACTTAGTTCCGTCTGAACACCGCTGGCGTATATACCGGTTTCCCTGTTCAGATATTTGTCATTGATCGCTTGTCTGATCTTTTCCGCAAGCGCCTGATAATGTTCGTAATCTTCCTGTTTGTTGAACAGCTTCGCGGCATTGGCCAGTATTTTAGTATCTACGTAGAAGTATACCGATGAGGTCAGTTCTTTGGACGAATGCGATTTCACGGGAACCCAGTCTCCTCTTCCCCATGAAGTCAGTCCGCTTGGGCTGGTACGGTCTACGTAGTCTACATATCGTTTGATGTTTTCGTAGCAGTCGGCTAATAATTTGCTGTCTCCGTAGAACAGATAAATATTCCAGGGAATAATGGCGATTGTACTCGTCCAGTCCAGACCGTTGTCCGTGCCATACGAACCATATTCGTTTTCCACCTGCACCATGATGATGTTACCACCACGGGTAATCTGCAAATCCTGCAACTGCTTGCCCACTTCATGCATAAAGGCTCCCACGTGCTGCATATAGAAAGGATCGAGAGTACGAAGCTGCACGCTGTCGTTCTTCAGCAGCCACCAAGGCAGCCCACCCATTTCCCATTCCGCACATACATACGGACCGGGACGCACAATGACGTACATACCATGCTTCTGAGCCAATTTACAGAAAGCTGCAATATCTTTATTACCTGTAAAATCATACTTACCGGGAGTTTCCTCATGCAAATTCCAAAAGACATACAAACAAAGCGTATTCATGCCCAATGCTTTACACATTTCAATACGATGTTCCCAGTATTCACGGGGAATACGCGGATAATGCACCTCTGCCGCTTTGACCACGAACGGTTTCCCATTCAGCAGAAAGGTATTCTTACCCGCTTCGAATGTCCCGGGCTTATTGCCGGCACATCCTGCCAGCAGCAGGACCGCCAGCAACAAAGTCAGTAATTTCTTCATCTTCATTTATCTATTATTATTTTTCATTCTTATTTATCCGGATTACCGTAAATGAATAAGCCGGCAATTCATACCCGAATTTCTTGCTTACCTCTATTGTACCGGATACAGGACGAACCTGTTGGTCTGTCGGTTTTCCTGCCAAAACCGTCTTTACGGCAGTGGTGTTCATTCCTTCCAAAGAGGGGAGCTCCACTTGCGCATTCACCGCTACCGGCAGCAGATTCACCAGTTTCACGATCATATTTCCTGTCTTTCCGTCGCGAACTACCGACACGCCTATCCGTTTCTTCACCGCATCTTGTGCATTATCCAAAGTCACGGAAGAAGCGATGTATTCACTGCCCGCATTTTGTCCGTACATCTGCTGCGCATAGTAACCTACGGTGGGTTTTACCTCCGTATTATTGAAATAAATCAAATCCGGATTCCACTGGGTATGTCCCTCCTTAGCCAGTAACGGAGCGTAAGAAGTCATGGTCACCACATCGGCATTACGCTCCACGGAAGTCAGGTACAAGGCCTCGGCCAAAGCTGTTTCTATATTGTTGGGACGTCCCGGCAAATGAGCCGCATACTCTCCCAAATACACTTTCGCCTTGTTACGGTCATAACGGTCATAGAAATCCTGATTGTTGATAAACCATCCCGGGGTGTTATAATAATGTTCGTCCACCATCGGAATACCCATCTTAGTGGCGAATTTCCAGCCTTCCTCATAATCACTGCCCTCATAGAACGGACCTACCGTTCCGATAACGGTCACTTCGGGATATTTCTCCTTCACCGCATTGAAAATCATGGTGAAACGTTCTTCAAAGATATCGGTAATCAAATCCTCGTTACCAATACCGATGTACTTCAGATTGAAAGGTTTGGGATGTCCGGCTTGCGCACGCTTCTTTCCCCACACGGTCTTCTTCGCATCTCCATTCGCATATTCTATCAAATCCAGTACATCCTGCACGTACTGCGGCATTTCCTCCATCGGGATTCCGCCTTGCTGACCGCCGCAACCCAGTTCGCCTACCGAGTGATGACTGCAAGTACCCGAATTCTGACAAGGCACTCCGGCTGCCACTACAGGAACAGGTTCGGCCCCCATATCCTCGCAGAACAAAAAATATTCATGATATCCCAGACCGCGGGTCTGATGATACCCCCACAAATTGCGCAGAGGCTTGCGTTCCTCCAACGCTCCTATAGAGCCTTTCCAATCATAAATATTGTCCACACCATCTCCGTGAGCCACACATCCGCCGGGGAAACGGACAAAACGGGGATGAAGGTCCGCCAAAGTCTGTGCCAAATCGGCGCGCAGCCCGTTCTTCCTGCCTTTAAATGTATTCTGTGGGAAAAGAGAAACCATATCCAAGGCATACTTCCCAGCCATCTGCGGACAAACGGACAACACGGCATCCGCAGCATCCGCCGTTGCCGTCAGTACAGCCTTTTGTTTTTTCCACTCTGTAGATGAAACCCGAATAGCAGCCTGCGCAATCTCCTTGCCATCTTTGGTAGTCAGCCTCACAAGCACTTTTCCACCTTTCGTATCATCCAGCACTTTGGAAAACACAGAGAAGTCATACTTCTCACCTTTTTTCACGGCAATACCGTCAAAACCGTTATTCACCAAGGCAGCACCCGGGCGGTGTACCTCCAACACTGCATAATGAGCATTGTTAGCATGGATGGGACTGTCCTCACTGACAGACAGTTCCGCATCAGTACCCTGTATACTCCACGCATACGTGCTGTTCCAGTTCTTATCTCTTGCACCGTCTTTGGCAGAATATTCAAAATCACGGTTCTGAACCAGCTCCGCATAAAGTCCACCATCGGCTCCATAATTGATATCCTCAAAGAAAATACCTATCAGATGCTCACTAATAGGCTTCACCCGTCCGGCATCCACCCGGATGGTGGCAGTGACCGGTTTCAGTCCGGCAAAGCGGACGGCATCCTGTTCGGTACGCTCATTATTCTGTATATCGCGGAATTTCTTATGCTCAGCAAAACGAATCAACTGTTCTATATCCGCATAAGGTACTTTCTGCATATAACCGTTCAAGGTATCTTTATCAAGGACAATCTGCCGGGCAGTGACCAGTCGGGGCACGGCAGGCTTCTCCGCATTGACATATTGTTGAGGAGCCCACTTCAACAAGTCGGAAGAATGGGAAGTACCCCATACTTTTCCGCTGGGGGTAAGCTGCCACCGGCAATACCAACGTCCATCTTCCGCTTTTTCCAGAAGAGGTTTAATCATTCTCTTTTCCGCCCCCCAACGCCCGAAATCACATTTCAGATAGGCAAAGCCGTCGGATACACTCAGCCACTTGTCGCCATCGGGACTCCATGCGAATTTCAGTCCGCTGCGTCCCTCGTCTTCCGGATGGGCGTAAGAGAAGATGTAGACCGAATCGGGCTCATTATATACTTTTTCCACGGCAGCACAGACGGATTGGCCTGCTGCCAATGAGGCGATTGCCAGAGATAATAAGGTCTTTTTCATGGTATATGCTTTATTGTCATGTTTCTTTTATAACGTGGGAACAACCTTCCTGATGGTTCCGTCCGGATTAAATTCCATACGGTCTATACATACTTCACGATGCACGCCAGGACCCTTCTCACGATCTATAAAGTTCTTATTAATACGATGATATACAATGTACCACTCATCCGTACCCGGAATTTGTAGGACTGCATTGTGCGCAGGTCCATAGATTTCCTTTGCAGGATCCTGAATCAGTACCACCGGTTTCTTAGCAACCTTTATAGGACCTAGCGGAGATTTCGACGTACCGTATGCCACATGATAGTTGGGCGAACCGGTATCATCCACCGACCACATAAAGTAGTAAAGACCATTACGATAGAACACATATGCCGCTTCACGGAAAGCGTAATCTTTCAGACTTCCTCCTTTCGGTGTCAATACGGTCAAGGTATTCTTTTTGATGGAAACCATATCCTCATTCAGTTCGGCGCCCGCCATATAACCATTGCCCCAGTACAGATAGGATTTTCCCGAAACCGGATCGGTAAACACATCCACATCAATCTGCTGTCCGTGGCCCACGGGAGATTCAGTAATAATGGGATGTCCCAAGTCTTTGAACGGACCAATGGGTGAATCGGCTACCGCCACCCCAATCTGCTTGCCGCCTCCGGCTACAGGATTACCACTGAAATAGAAGAAATATTTATACTTTCCATCCACCATTTTCTCTTCAATGCACGGAGCCCATGCGTTTCCATCTGCCCATGCCACCTGATCGGATTTCAAATCAAGCATCACCCCTTCATCTTTCCAGTCCTTCAGATTATCCGAAGAGAAGACACTGAAATACCATCCGCCCCATCCGGGCTGTCCGTCGGTGGTGGAATAGATATAATATTTTTTAGTCTGATGAGAATACAATATCTCGGGGTCAGCATGGAAACCTTGCAGCACGGGATTGTTGGGAATCGTCATATTGCCCATTTCCTTTGAAGGCCATTTGTCGGTGATGCGCTTCAACTCGGCACGGGTAATGGGGATGATAGTTCCGTGACGCGGATGAAAATTCATCTTCACCTCACTGTCTATCACTTTAAAGTTTTTCAAATCGGTCGTTTCGGTAAACTGGTATTTACCTTTCATATAGACATCATACATCAAAATGTATTTATTTTGGCCTATCAGTTTGAAAGTTCCCGCACCTTCCACCGCTTCCGGGGTCTGCTGCTTGTAGTCGGGTTCTTCCTCCCATTGTCCCGAAGTCAGTGAACGGGTAGTTGCTACCCGGATGCCGTTTCCATGTCCTTCAGTTTTATAAAACAGGTGGTAGATTCCATCTTTATATACGATATCACCGTCTATGCAAGATTTCTTGTTTTCAGGGATGAAAAGCGGTTTCGGTTCACCTTCCAGGTCGGTAAATTCTTTATTGGCATAAGCATAATAAATCACATCTGCCCCATCACCATATTTCATTGACCAATAGACCAAGTATTTTCCGGCTTCCGCATCGAAGATAGTCTGAGGAGCCCATACCCGTTTCAGTTTTTCCTGTCCGGCATAACGTTTCTGCATATTGATGACAGAATGGTTCCAGTTCACCAAGTCTGTAGATTTCAGCAACACCATGGCACGATTGGAATCCCATCCATTGTCAGAAACCATATCGGTAACCACCATATAGAATGTCTTTCCGTCTTCGCAACGCAGGATATGCGGATCGCGCACACCACCGGTAGAACTGATGATTTTGGAATCAATGACAGGTTTGTTGTCATTCAGTGCCCAATAGGTATATCCGTCCGTACTTACCGCATAGCATACGGCTTCCTCGCTGATGTGGTTACCTGTAAAATAGGTAAAGAGATAAGCTATGTAATCTTTTTCGGCTACATTGTTTTGTTTGGAAATAATCTGCTGCGCCCCTGCCATCCAAGGTAGCAAACAGGCAAATAAGGTGATAAAAAATTTGTTTTTCATATAATTAGTCCTGAATTTGTTTGATGCAAAGATATAGTATAGGAACCTATTTTCAGGTATATAAATCTTTCAAAAGAGGGACTTTATTCGGTCAAATGGAGGAAAAATGGAAGTTTATGAAAGACTGGCATAGAAAAAAACAAAAAGTTCTTCCCTATTAAACTACAGTTTCAGTAAAAGAAAAAAGCAAAAGAATCAGCTACACAATAAATTCTGATTATTCATTATAAATGATAACTATTAGCGAAATATATTCAGTTTTCATCACACCTTTTGAGAAAGATACAAAAATAATCCTTAGAAAGGACATATTTAACATTTCTATCCATATGAATTTCATTGTTTGATTTCTCAAGCAATATGTACCATTCTACTTCCTCGCTAGATACAAAATAACAAGAATAACCCACAAAAAACTACAGCAGGTTAGTCATAACCTGTAATTTATTAAGAATAACAAAAAAAAATAAAAGAAAAGATAGCGTTATATTCTTATAAAATAATACATTTGCAGCAACTGAAATAGAAAGGGAATAAGATCCCTAAACCAAACTATTTACTAATTTAACCTTATTAATCTATGCAATTCTACCAGAAAAGAAGGGAAAATTGTGTAAAGACACACGTAATTTTGAAAAAAGCCTCTTTTTATGCGTGTCTTACACTATTTGCCGGAATGGCTTTCCCAATGCCTTTGTGGGCTTCGCAGTCAACTGCCATCGTGCAACAGCATGTCAAACAAATTACAGGTATCGTAAATGATACAAGCGGAGCTCCTGTAATCGGTGCCAATGTAGTAGAAGTGGGAAGCACCAACGGTACTATTACAGATGTGGATGGCAAATTCACATTAAATGTATCCGTAGGGGCTAAACTGAAAGTTTCGTATATCGGTTACAACGACCAACAAATTACCGTAGGCAACAGCAACAGTTACACCATTATCTTGAAAGAAGATACAGAATCTTTAGATGAAGTGGTAGTAGTAGGATACGGTACTCAAAAAAAAGTAAACCTGACAGGTTCTGTGGCAACCATCTCATCCGATAAGCTAGTCAACCGCACCAGTGCCAATGTCACCAACATGCTGGCAGGACAAATGCCAGGTGTCACCATTATCCAAAATACCGGTCAGCCGGGAGCTGATGCCGGAGTACTGCGTGTGCGTGGTCTAGGAACTATGGGAGATGCCAGTGCCATGGTTGTGGTGGATGGGGTAGAATCTACCATGAGCAGCGTGGACCCCAACGATATTGAAAACATCTCGAAGGGTTCCAAGTACGTTTTTACTTCCGTTCCGACTGTTTCCGAGCGTTTTACGTTTTATTCCCGTATGATTCCATCTGTAAATAAACAGAATGACATAGACAGAAACGCAATTATCTATAAAGTGACGGGAAGGGATAAATGACAAGTTTGCTGTTTTACAGCGTATTTTTCCTCTTTTCTTCTACAAAGATAGGTCACGGCCGCCCGTCAGTCAAGAACCGCTACGCTATTTCAGATAAAAATATCCTGCGCTCCTACGTCGTGCGGTATTTTTATCTGAAATTTCTTGTCTGCCGTTCATCCATGCCCTTGGAGAGGTAGATGAAAAAAGGAAAAAAATGTGTTCCTGTGCAGTGTGGGGCGGATAAAAGCGTGTATTAGTCTTAGGCCCAATATCCGCCGAAGTGATTGTGCTTGATTACTTTATCCAACTTCAATTGCTTGCGGCGAAACTTGTTGATTGCCCGTTTGAGCGATTTACGTCCCGATGTGCTGCAGTTCTTTTTTTTCATTCGGCATTGGTAGCAACGGCAGATACCAATACCTGTATGTGATTCTTTCATTTCTTAACGGATTTTGATTAAAACGGAAGGTCATCTCCAAGTGCCGGGCGGCAATCTCTTACCGTAAACTTGTTTACTTCAAAGGACTTGATGGAGCAAAGAACATAAGCTTTTCTATTCAAAGATTCTGCTAACCGTTTAGCCTCTGTTTCTGCACTTGTCAGGTCGCTGTGTTTATACGCCGGGGTATGTTCACCCTCTACGTATACCATAAAAAAGAAATCTTCTTTCTCGCTCATCATATTTCTGTTGTCTTGTATAAGGCTTCAAATTTACATTTTATTTTGTGACATTGGGGCAATTGTCACGGATTTCCTTTGTCCGGTACTTTCGGTGGGGCGGGACGCCCCGCTTCGCGAAGCGGACGGCGAAGCCGACCGCCGATGACTTCCGGCATTTTGCAGGAAATACAGGCATCCGTAAAAGATCGAAAACCCACGTGGATTGGGACAGACAGGAGTAACTACGGGGTGGTGGTCGGGGGCGGCTGCGCCTTTTGCGCCCGCCACCCCGAACACTACGGAAAGGGCGGTAAAGGCGCTGACCGCTGTGGTGGCGTTAACCGTCCGCATGGCTTTTTTCGCCCGGGGGCGGAAAAATAAAACAATCCATATTAAACATAACCACGCATTATGCACCCGCCTTGCCTGAATGGCAAGGCGTGCGGGCATAATGACCCGTTATGTTTAATATCGCTACCCCTTTGTTTTTCTGCCGGTCTCTTTTTGGGTGTCCCCCAAAAAGGAAGGCGGAAGGAAAACAATTGCTGTCACGGCGCACGCAGCATCACGTCTGCACGCGCCCGAAGGACGGCGAAGGGTGCTTACTTCCACAATACAAACTTGCTCAACCGTAAACCCGGGAACCCCGCACCGCAGGGCTGCACTCCTGGCTAACACTTCCGTTCCTATAGTCAGCCGAAAAGAGGTGGCGGATTCTCGCCTTAGTCCCGGCGTTAGTGCCGGGCGGAGCGAAACCGCACCGGGCATCACAGCTGTCACCCGTTCTGCAGGGGATACCCTTCCGCAAGGGTTTCCACCGCATAGGCTGTCGCTTGTAGTCCGGCTGTGCCGGGGTGTGAGCGGAAGCCGGAGCCGTATGCGTCAGGCGGTAGTAACTTCCGTAATCACCCACTTTGCCAGCCTCGACTGTTACACACAGGAGTAACTTTTGGGAAGACTTCCCCCAAGAACGTTCCATAGAAACACTGTCAGAGGGCGGCTTTCTTTGCGCCCATTGGGCAGCTACGGGAAAGCAAGGAAAGCGGCACGGTGCACAGAAACACTGAACGTCCGAGAAACGCTGCCGGTGAAGGAATGTTCCGATTAAACACTGACGGAGTGCTGCTGCGGGGGACGGGGCTGTGTGGGCGGCGGTATTCCCGCTGCACGCATTGCCACGAACCACACGGCGGCACGGTGAGCTGTCAGACGATAAGCCGCTCGCAAAAGCAATCTGCTTGGTTCGGCACTTGCCCATTACCTTCACTTGCTATCACATACCTGTCGGGATCCCGGCTTCATCAACCTGATATCCCCGTTAATTGCTAGCAAATTAGTTGTTCCGGAACGAACCGGGAACAAGAATCCGCTAGCAGAATCCGGCAGCCGGCTTCTTCCAGGATGAAACAGTTGCTAGCATTATTCCCGATCTGTAGCACACGATCCGGAAGAATCCGCTAGCACTTTTACGCAGCTCGAGCACACGATCCGGAAACATCTGCTAGCAAATATTTCATTGGCCAAGATCTTCCGGAGCGTATTTTGCTAGCAATCGTTTCCCCCTACTCTTTCTCCCTGCCCGCTTTCTCCAACCTGTCGAGTGCCGACAGAAAACCCCGCACTGCTTCGCCCTGCTCCCGATACTTTCGTTTCAGTTCTCCGTGTTCCTTCGCTTCCTGCTTGTAGTGGGTACAGAAACGGGGGTACTCCCGCACAACGTGTTTGATTGCTTCGCTGGCCGTTCGCTTTCCTGTAAGATTCTTCAAAATTTCAAGCTGTGTGACTTCCTCGGCAGTCAACCGTAGCGTGATGGTGCTTACTTTTTCGCTCATGATCGTTCACCCCCTTTCTCGCCATCGGAGGCGGACGGTTCCAGCGAACCGGTGGTTTCTCCGACTTGTGTTCCGGCGCGCCCCGCTTCCGCTTCCACCTGTTGTTTCCGGTTCATCACTTCCGCCCGCCGGTATGCTTCCGCATACGTCTGGCAGTGTATTCCGTATCTCTCGATAGTGACGCCTGCGGCTGTCACTTCGTGCGCCACGCACCACCCTGTACGCATTTTGCGGGGGTAGTAGAGCGGCGTGTCGGTTGCTTTTCTGTTTTCGCTCATCGTTGTTGCTTTTTGTGAGGCTATGAAGCCGATTTCTTTTTTATTCCGTCATCTCCGTGAGTGCTGCCCGCTATCAACCCCACGGCATCCCGTAGCCGCTTCAACAGGAACAACCGGGGCATCCGCAGGCGTTTGTTTCCATGCATTTCGCCTAGAATTTGCCATACGGGATTTCCTATTTCGCCGTGTCCGGACAGTTTGAGCACCTCCTCAAGTTCCCGGGGGGAAAGATTGTAAGGGCTTAGGGCCTCTATCAACCCTTTGGGATTGCGTGGCTTTTGTTCGCGCGCCGCCGCCTCCACTTGTGGCGGGCGTTTCCCGGTAGTTGTGGAAGCAGTATTGCCACCTGTTGCAATGGTCGTTTCAGGCTTGTTTCTCCCCAACGGAGTGGAAGAAAGCAAAGCTCTCGCTTCCTCCTCCGTGAGTTCTCCGATAGTCGGTAGGGGGATAGAGGAGGACTTTTCTTTGTTTTCTTTTTCTTTGCTTTTCTTTTCTTTGTCGATTTTTTCCGGAAGGTTTCCGGAAGTTTCCGGAAAGTTCTGGAAATCTTCCGGAACTTTCTCGAAAGTAGGTTCTACCGTTGTCGGTGACACCGACACGTCCGGTACGTTTTGCCCGGTCGGTTCCGCGGCTGTCGCAGCTTCAAACAGAGGCATAGTGACGGGTTCCTTTATGGGCTGCTCCGGTTCTACGAGAAGAATATCCAGCGGGATATACATTTTCTTCTTCGCCAGCTTGCAGATGTCTATATATCGGCTCTGAATGGCCCGGGAGGTGAGAATACATTTCATCTTCCACACGACGGGGTCGAACAGGCAGATTTCAGCGCAATAGTCTACAATCTCTTTCACCCGTTCCTCGTTCATGCCCCAATAGTCGGCACAGTCGAAAAGCTGATCTTCTGTCCAGCGGATATACGAACCGTCGACACGGTAGATTTCGTTCAATGCATATTGGTATACGGCATAGCCGTCGCACCCGTATTTCTTTTTCAGGCGTTTTATTTTGATGTCCTGAAAGCGGTCTGTTTCCGCTTTGTAATAGGAAAATCCGTTCTTGCTCATATTCTTCTGCTGTAATTAGATGCCAGGTAATTCATGATTTCTTCTTTGCTGTATAGGAAAGTCCCACCCAGTTTATAGAACGGGATAGCTCGCTCCGCGCGCAGGTTTCTCAATGTCGAGTTGCTGATGTTGAGCAGCTTGCATACATCGGCCGATCGGATGAATACAGCATCTTCGGGCACGGTGTCAAGCATAACGGGCGTAACGGGCTTGTATTTCGATTTTTCAGGGTCTTTTTCCTGTTGTGGAGTTCCGGCTGTATCTGTCTTTTCAGGTTTCACGATTCTCATGCTGTTGGTTTCTGTTTTCATAATTCTGCTTTTTATATGGTTAATATTCATTCAAGTGATTAATGTTCATTCAGGTATTCAAAAGTAATCCGGTCGAGGTCCTTCAGTTGGTTACTGTCGAGAGCGTAGATCGTCTTTATAATCCACCCTTTCAGGACAATTTTCCGGTGTCCTTCCCTGCTGCCATAATGCCGCAACGCATCACTAACCGCCTTCTTCATTTCTGAATAGGTGATGAAGCTTTTCTCATACGCTATCATGCTGTCGATAGCTTTCAGTTCCAGTTCTTCCTGATTGATAATTACGGTTGCTTTCATTCGTTTGCGGCTTTATTATTGGGTGATTTATCTTCTTTATGTGAATACATATCTTTGAGTGTTGCCATATCGCGCATTACCTTCGTATCGACTACTCGTGCATATACCTGTGTCGTTGTGATTTTGGTATGTCCCAGCATTTTTGATACGGTTTCGAGTGGGATTTCATGTTGCAGGGTGATTGTCGTTGCGAACGTGTGGCGGGCAACGTGATACGTAACTCTGTCTTCTACTCCGGCGAGTTTGGCTACTTTTTTGAGATAACGGTTCATGATCTGATTGCTGACATAAGGGAATAGCGGCTGGTTCTTTTTGCCGCCTTTGTGGTAGGTGTCATATCTATTGATAATTTCCAATGCAGGTTCTAGTAATGGCAATGATACACGGACACCTGTTTTGACCCGTTTGTAATGCAGCCACAGGCTTTTGTCTATGCCGATAACGATGTTCTTTTGCGTTAATCGTGTCATATCTTCGTATGAGACTCCGGTATACACGGCAAAAATGAACAAGTCTCTGACAATGCCCAGATTAGGAGGTAGTATTACAGTGGAAAGTCGTTTTACGGCTTCTTCGTCCAGTTCGTTGATGTCGGTTTTTTCTTTATGTGCTTTGAGTGCTTTTACCGGATTTCGATTTATCCATTCGTTATTGAAAGCCATTTCCATGACTTTTTTGAAGCGTTCCATGTGCTTCAATGCTCCGTTAATATCGCATCGTTTCATGTTGTCCTGTCGCAAATAACCTTGCAGATAGGCGAAAAACTCATTGACAAAAGCTGCGTCGATGATACTTATATCGTAGTCGGCCACTTTGTGTTTGATTCGCACGTAGCTTAGTAGATATTTCAAGGTAACTCCGTATTGGTAGCATGTTGACTGGGAGAGTTTTTTCCCTTCCATAATCATGTGATATTCGAACAGCGTTTTAATGGTAGAATATTCGTTATCCTCTGATTGGAACATGAGTTTAAAGTTCTCGATGAAAATCGGGGACGAAGTTGCAGTTGGTATTTCTAAACCACTCGATGAGTTAAAACAGAGATTACGTACA
>ENA-UEOR01001659-UEOR01001659.1-human-gut-metagenome-genome-assembly--contig:-NODE-1659-length-12976-cov-4.443290_pt1 | contig 12976 bp, 10 predicted proteins | sample MGYA00242887_ERZ507890 | MGnify/ENA primary metagenome ERZ507890 (study PRJEB26167, sample SAMN06115431) | human gut metagenome | host: Homo sapiens | place: China:Guizhou | collected 2014-10-21...
TGATCCATTTTAAGTTTTCTAATTGCAAGTCTGTGATACCTATATGTCCCACAAAACCTTTCTTTTGAAGAAATTCGACCGCCGTCTGAATTCCTACATTCAAGTCTCTTGCTACTTTATTTAACCTTATCGACATACTCAGTTTTAGTTTATAAATAATGGAAGAATTAAAGATGCCTCCGACAAAGGCACAAAGACCGCATTGTATCGGTCCCGAAAACGGATTACTCTTCAAACTCCGCTTTCAAAATAGCGAGAACTTCGTCCACGGTGTTCTCTTCGAGGTCGGCTTTCTCGATCAATGTTTCACGAGGCAACGCAAGCACACTCTTCGCAGTAGCGCATCCGATACCTTTCAAGGCCTCGATCACCCAGTCGTCGATTTCGTCGCTGAATTCGTCGAGGTAAATGTCCTCCTCTTCTTCCTCGTCTATATCTCTGTAAACATCGATATTGTAACCCGTAAGCATGCAAGCCAACTTAATATTCAAGCCGCCTTTACCGATAGCCAACGAGACCTCCTCAGGTTTAAGAAATACCTCTGCTTTCTTCTCCTCTTCATTCAACCGAATCGAAGAAATCTTGGCCGGACTCAAAGCGCGTTGTATAAACAGTGATGGATTGGCCGTGTAATTAATGACATCGATATTTTCATTGCGCAATTCCCGGACAATACCATGTATACGCGAACCTTTCACACCCACGCAAGCTCCTACCGGATCGATACGATCGTCATACGATTCAACGGCAATTTTAGCACGCTCTCCCGGAATACGGGCAATCGCTCTTATCAAAATCAAACCGTCGTGAATTTCGGGCACTTCGAGCTCGAAAAGACGGCGAAGAAATTCATTGGACGTGCGGGATACCAAAATTTTAGGATTGTTGTTCTTGTTATCGACTTCCAACACGACAGCCCGCACGGTCTCACCCTTCCGGTAAAAATCCGAAGGTATCTGTTCGGCTTTCGGCAACAGCAACTCATTACCGTCGTCATCGATCAACAACATCTCCTTTTTCCAAATCTGGTAAACTTCGGCACTTACCAATTCGCCTATTTTATCTTTATATCTATTGTATATGGCATCTTTTTGCAAATCGAGAATCTTCGAAGCCAGTGTTTGGCGCAAGTTCAAAATAGCTCGACGACCGAATTTCTCGAAATGCACCTCGTCGGTCATCTCCTCGCCGACCTCGAAATCGGGGTCGGTTTTCCGAGCTTCCGACAAAGAAACCTGCAAATTACTGTCGGTCACCGCTCCGTCTTCCACAATCTCACGGTTACGCCATATTTCGAAATCCCCCTTCGTCGGATTCACGATTACATCGAAGTTTTCATCGGTCCCGAACATCTTTGCCAATACGTTGCGGAAAGATTCTTCCAGCACACTAATCATCGTAGTTATTTCGATGTTCTTCAACTCTTTGAACTCTGCAAAGGTATCGACCATGCTAACGGGTTCCTCTTTTTTTGCCATATTATTTAAATCTGATTAGATATTTTGTATATTTTACTTCATCATATCCAAAAGCGAGGTCTTCCTCGACCTCCACTTTTCGTTTACTGGTTTCGCTCTTTACTTTCTTGGTTATCGTCACGACAAATTTCTCCGAATCGGCACTTTTCAATATCCCCGAAAGTTTCATGCCGTTTTTGGTCAACAATTCCACTTCCTTGCCTATATTTTTCTTGTACTGCCCGAGGACTTTGAACGGAGAGGTAATCCCTGCCGACCCAACCTCCAATTCATAATCTTCGACATCTCGGTCGAGCTTCGATTCCAAAAAACGATGTAACGCCACGCAGCGATCTATATCCACACCCTCTTCGTTATCTATTTCCACGACAATCACATTATCGGGTTTTACTTGTACATCGACTACGAAACAGTCGCTTCCGGTCAACCCTTCTTCAACAAATGCCTCTATTTCTTTTTTATCTATCATAACGACTCTATGCAAAGAAAAAAACGAGGGGACATCATTGCCCCCTCTTCCATTCCAACCGCCACAAAGATAGCACAATATTATATAATACGCAACTCCACAGATTCCCTACGAACCAAAATAGGATAATTCGCACCTAAAATTTAAATATTTTTCAACAAATATATTCTTATTTAATATAATAAAAATGCGAAAGAACGCAATTGTTTCCGCAACAAAAGTTCTCTGCCCCCACAATAACGATTACACAAAGCATGAAATAATGGACTGTGATCCATATATTTTAGATGAGCGAGCTCATGGCAAATAACATAATCGATCAACTCTTCGGGTAGGTACATCAAATAAAACGACAACTGTATCTCTCCCCGACGGGTACAATGCCCCAACTTTCGCCGCCCGCGACAACGTTTTCCGTACATTCGTCTCATTCAAATCGATTCCCGGAGGACAAAACACCTGTAAACAATCACCCTCATACCGAAATAAAAACTTATTCGACACACCCGGCAATAAACATATATCTCCTCCATAGCAAGGAATACTATCGCCCGTAGACAAAACTCGATTTTTCCGTATCGTCACGCTTCGAGACACCAACACCTTCAGTTTTTCACGGTTATCGTCCACTGCCGATTTCACCCGGTTTACAGCATATCCTTCCGGGCAAGTAATCTGCAAACCATTATCCTTTACTCTAAATATCAAACGGCACGCCCGACTATCCGAACGAATATAAATCTCCCCGAATTCCTCGTCTCGATAAACAAACATCTACTTTCTCCTTTTCCATTTGCGAAGATAATGGAATTGGAACACATGAACAAAATCGAACAAAAATGACTCGATCGATAATTAGTCGGGATATCGGCTTAATAGAAAATCAGAGGTGATTCTCTTTTAACTTCTCTCTTGTATTCACAGACAGATATGAAAAGGAATATTCGAAGCGGCATTATAGTCCTCTTCCCTTCCGCGTTTCGTAGCCTTACGGGGTGTTTTGCAACGACAAAAATCGAAGCAGGGAAGAAAGCGAAATTCATACCAATCTCTCCCACTGTGTTACGCAGAGATATAGCGGGAGTGCTCGAAAAGCGGAAGAGCTAAATCAAGAAAAACACAAAAAGGTGTTAACGACAGAATACTATTAACCTCCTGCCCTGCGCACGCATATGCGACACCGGGGAGAAGTGTAAAATCTATCCTTATACCAAAAAAGAGAATATTCCTTTAACCACCCCACCTATACCCTGTGGCATTGCAAAGCACTCACTCCTCCACTGTGTTTTGTAACGCAAAATATAGGGGAGGTGACACGAAGTGACGGAGGGGTTAAATAAGAAGCTGTTTTAATTTATTGAGAAATAATATTATCATTGCAGGCAGGTATGTTTTCCGGCCATATTGAGCCCCTGTCTCGCATCTCGGACTCCAAGATGCTGCAACATAGGTCTCAATCTGCCTCGGAATAAATTTAAAACAGCTTCTAAATATCCACAACAGAGGAAACGGATCAAGGTATCGACACTCTCCCTCTGCTCATCGTAGATGAGATAGGGGGAGTGCCCGCAGGGCGAGGGGGTTAAACTCTCAAAAACATAATTTATTATCTTCTCAATCCTTCTCCGAAGAGCCTAAAATATAGCTACCGTCAAGCAATTCATCGCTAAAATTCATGTCTATCCCCGAATTCTCCATTGAATCCAAAAACGCTCTCCCCCACGAAAAGAATTGTCGGTAAAATCTATTTACCACCGGTTTCAAAAAAATAGTATCGCTCCACAACAAAACCGAAACAACACCCCATTAGTTAAAAAATCATATTTATTTAGTACTATGCGATACAAACTACTAAATAATACCTATATTTGTGTTGTAAAAGGTACTAAACATGAATACAGACAACGTTAAATCTCAGATGAGAAAAGGGATACTGGAATATTGTACCCTGTTGATCCTTCAAAAAAGAAGAGCCTATGTTTCTGATATTATCCAATCGCTCAAAGAAGCGAAACTCATTGTAGTGGAGGGAACGCTATACCCGCTTCTCTCCCGCCTTAAAAACTCCGGATTACTTACTTACGTTTGGGAAGAATCCACGCAAGGTCCCCCGAGGAAGTATTATGAACTTACTCCCGAAGGAACTGTTTTTCTAAACGAACTCGACAACGCTTGGAAAGAATTGAATCAAGTCATCGACCACATCAAAGAACAATAAACTAAATACACTTTTATATGAAAAAGACCGTAACCGTCAATCTCGACAAAACGATTTTCAATATCGACGACGATGCCTATACCGTCCTCGAATCTTATTTAGAAGCACTACACGACCATTTCAAAAAAGAAGAAGGCGGGCAAGAAATCATGAACGACATCGAAAGCCGCATTTCCGAACTTTTCAAGGAAAGGTTAGGGTTCGGCATGCAAGTAATCACCCTGCAAGAGGTCAACGAAGTCATCGCCATAATGGGCCAACCGGACGAAATAGAAAACCCACTCGATTCGGGGACGGCTCCCGACAATAATGCGGAAGGCGATAACTCTGGGCAAACGACCGATACTTCGAACAACGAATCTCATAAATCGACCAAACGGCTGTACCGCGACCCCGACAATCGCATATTGGGAGGTGTAGCATCCGGTATGGGCTACTATTTCGGTATAGACACGGTAGCCATTCGCGTCATCATGGTATTGCTGTTACCCTTATGGGCTTCATCGGTATGGATATATCTGTTGCTTTGGATATGTATTCCCGAAGCCCGCACAACCTCTCAAAAACTCGAAATGCGAGGTGAAACACCCACTGTCGACAATATCAAAAGAGCCGTAGAAGAAGAAAAAGAAAATGTCTCCCGAAACGGAGGTGTCGCCAATTCGATTTGGCGAAGCATGGGGAGTATATTCCGTGGACTTTTCAAATTCATATTTATTTGTATCGGCGGGCTTATCGCCATATCCATTATCGGAGCCTTAGTTACCTGCATCATCAGTATTCTAGGTTTCTTTTTCTTAGGGACAGCAACCATAACGCCCCCCTTCTTCTCGATTTTTCCCGGAGGGATGCACGTTCTTAACGGACATTGGGAACTGGTTGTATTCACACTCTCGCTATTTTTTACTTTCGGTATCCCTTTGTATGCCATACTTTGAGCCGTGTTAGGATCTATATTCCATTGGAAGGCCCAATCGTCGGCACTCAACATTTTCCTACTGGTTCTTTGGATACTTTCTCTGGTCGGGCTATTCGTCTCTACTTTCATTTATATTCCCAAATATCCATTATTAAATCTATAAAGCTCCATAATTAGAAAGAGAACGCCACAAACTGCGGTTTCCCGGCAGTTTTGTGGCGTTCTTGCTTTATAGAAAAATCGGGTCACTCCCGTTTATCGACCCCCCACATCAATTTCGCGCGAAGCGTTGCCGAAAAACTATGCCCCAATCGTTTCACTACTTTTATGGAAAACGGAGCCTTTCGCAACACGACTTGCGAATCTGTATCCAACATAACCGAACGACCGTCGAGACTCAACAAATAACTATGGTTGCGGCTATCCACACGCAACGTAATATTCATATCGTCATTCACGACCAACGGTCGAACCGTCAAACTGTGCGGCGCCACAGGCGAAATAACCCAATTGGCAGCCCGAGGCATAATAATAGGGCCTCCTACACTCATCGAATAAGCGGTCGAGCCGGTAGGTGTCGCCACGATTAAACCATCGGCCTGATAGGTATTCAAATAACTATCTCCCACAGTCGTATGAATGGAAATCATCGATGAAGTATCCTGCTTCAAGACAGCGACCTCATTAAGAGCATAAGGCCAAAAATTCTCCGACAAACCGTTAAACTCGACTTGAAGCAACGATCGCTCCTCTATTTTATACTTTCCCTCTAAAATTTCGTTCAATACCGGTTCTACTTCTTCGGCAGGGACATCGGCTAAAAAGCCCAGACGACCGATATTCACACCCAAAACAGGAATACCCCTGTCGCCTATTTTTTCGGCAGCCCGCAGAAAAGTACCGTCCCCGCCGATACTCAATGCCATATCGGCAGTATAATCGCTTCGACAATCGATCTCCCCGATTCTATGACAAACATCGGGAAATTCTTTCGATAAAAAATCATAAAAATCCCCGTGCGCTACAAGCTCCGCCTCGGTACGGGACAATGTCTGCAACACATGCCGAATTTGTTCCGATCGAGATGGTTGATAAGTATGCCCGAATAATAAGATCCTCATATATTTCTACTTCACATTTCAAGATAATACATCAATTCTTTTATCCTTTGTTCTATCCGCTCGTCCATGACTCCATGCAACTGGTAACAACTCACTACCCGATAATCGAACCGCTCCAACGAACGAAGCACAGGGGCGGCATCTTCCCTGTCTATTCGCAAACAAGCCTTCCATATACCTGTTTTCTCATCGGGACGAATCATCAAATTCATCACTCGACAATCGTTATCCTCCACCAATCGAGTCAACTCGGTAGCCGAATAATCTTCTCGCGGAATCTCCAATTCAATAATCGCTCCCGAAGAGGAGGTTTGGCACAAATGAGCGACCGCAACCAAAGCCGAATGAATGGATATAGCGCCCACATAATGGCGATCGGTCGTTACCACCGGAAGTATATCGTCGGAGTATTGAGCAAGTTGATTGACGACATCGAACAAATGACTCTCTTCCCGAACAGACGGAGTACGCCAGTTTTCACGCCCGATCTTTCCGGCTACATCGTCCCGAAGCAGCTCTTTCTCATGAACGACTCCGACATACGAGCCCTCGTCCACAATCGGCAAGCTCGACAATCCAGACATCTGCATCGTCGCCAACCCTTGTTTGACCGACATTCCCGGGGTTAAAAGAGGTATTTCGGGCAATATCATATCTTTTGCTTTCATTTTTTGCTCATATTTCTGTAATTCGTATTATTTTTGCGGTAAAGATTATACAAAAATAATGAAAGGTGTGTGCAGGATAAAACAAATCCGTTTGCTTTTTACGCCGGACTGCACCTTCTTTTCGCATTTTATGCAAATATAGTGAAAGGTGAGTGCAGAGACAAGAGGGAATTATATTTCCGACTTGGCTTTGCCGAAACGAGTCCTACACTATACAAATATAGGTATTTTTTCGGTGGACAAACCCGTCGGATTGTTTGAGTTAAAATTATTACCGACAATACCGAAGGTTTCAACACCAAAGCGAGATAAGGTTAATAAAGAGAAATGACAAAATTAAGTGTAAATGTCAACAAAATAGCCACCTTGCGAAACGCAAGAGGCGGTAATATTCCAAACGTGTTAAAAGTCACTTTGGACTGTGAATCATTCGGAGCAGAAGGTATCACGGTTCACCCCCGTCCCGACGAACGCCACATACGTTATGCCGATGTGTATGAATTAAGACCTGCTGTAAGCACCGAATTCAACATCGAAGGTTATCCCTCCGAAAAATTTCTCGACATGGTTCTCAAAGTGAAACCCACGCAAGTGACGCTCGTTCCCGATGCACACGATGTCATTACATCAAATGCAGGTTGGGACACCAAAAACAACTTCGATTTTCTTTCCAAAGTGGTCGACCTTTGTAAATCAGCGAATATACGAACCTCCATTTTCGTAGAAACGGATTTAGAGATAGTCGAATACGCCGCAAAAACCGGAGCCGACCGTATCGAATTATATACCGAGCCCTACGCCGTTCGCTATCCACAAGACAAAAAAGAAGATGCGATAAAACCATTCGTCGAAGCAGCCGAGCATGCACGCGGCTTGGGATTAGGCGTAAACGCCGGGCACGATTTAAGCCTTGAAAACCTCCGGTTCCTGCATGAAAGAATCCCTTTCCTAAGCGAAGTATCCATCGGGCATTGCCTCATCTGCGATGCTCTGTATTTAGGTCTGCGGGAAACCATCAAACAATATAAAGAATGCCTGAAATAATCCATTAAACCGAACGCCATGAATTTATTGACATTGCTTTTGCAGACTACCGACACGCTTGTGACTCCCCCTGTTCTGACACCCACGGTCGAAACCGCAGGTGATTTGAATCTTTGGGAACTCGCCTGCAAGGGAGGAATCATCATGATTCCCCTTTTATTGCTCTCCTTGTTATCCATCTACATTTTCTTCGAAAGGCTGCAAGTCATCAGACGAGCCGCACGCGAAGACAATACGTTTATGGAACGGATCAAAGACTATATCCACGAAGGCGATATAGATAGTGCATTGAAACTCTGCAAAAAAACCAATACGCCCTATTCCCGACTTATCGCCAAAGGTATCTCTCGCTTGGGTCGTCCCATGAACGATGTTTTAGTAGCCATCGAAAACGTGGGAAACATCGAGATCGCCAAACTCGAAAAAGGATTTCCGTGGTTAGCAACAACCGCCGCGGGAGCACCCATGTTGGGATTCCTCGGGACCGTCACTGGTATGGTGAGGGCTTTCTACAACATGGCATCGGCCGGAAACAATGCCGATATCTCCACGCTGTCGGGAGGTATCTATGAAGCACTGGTAACAACCGTAGCCGGTCTCATCGTCGGAATTATCGCACTCTTTGCCTATAACTATCTCGTATCACGTGTAGACGGGGTGATGAATCAGTTGGAAGCGAAGACTATGGAATTTATGGATTTGCTCAACGAGCCAGCAGAATAATTCGGACATCATGGCACTCAAACGAAGACATAAAATAGACGCGACGTTTAGTATGGCATCGATGACCGATGTCATATTCCTGTTGCTCATATTCTTCATGATCACCTCTACGATCGTCTTTCCCAACTCCATAAAGGTAAACCTTCCGCAAAGCAATCAGCAAGCGGCGGCCAAACCGCTCACACGGGTAACGATCGATGAAAATTTGAACTATTACATCGCTTTCGGAAACGAAGCGGCACAACCTGTCACATACGACCAACTGGTACAGAAATTGGCAGAAACCCCGCAACACGACACCGAGCGATTCGTCGCTCTTTATGCCGACGAAACAGTCCCCTATCGCGAAATCGTCAAAATACTCAATATAGCCAACGACAACCGATTAAAAATGGTACTGGCCGCCAAGCCCGTACACAACCCATAACCCTTTTCCGTTTTCCGTGGAACAACAGAAAAAAGATAAAATACTGGCACTACCCTGTTCTATGTGGTCGGCGGCGGCCTGATGGTTGCGGCCATCGTTCTGCTGGTCACCAAGAAGCGCATGGAGAACAAGTAAGCTCCATTTTCCCCAAGAACCCGGAGCAAAGGGGCCGCAAGGCCCCCGCTCCTATCCTTATAACATTAGGGAGTAGCCCATGAAAAAGAACAAAAGCACCATCATCCTGATCCTCGTCTTTTTCGTGGGTCTATCCGTGATGTTATACCCCACCCTCAGCGATTACGTCAACCAGCTGCATCAGTCCCGTGCTGTGGCCACCTATGCCGAGGATGTGGACAATCTGACCGATGCCGACTACAGCGCCTATTTCGAGGCGGCAGATGCGTTCAATGCGCAGATCGCCGCCGACCCGGACGCGCTGTTCCATGCCGACCGGTTCACCAGCTACAACGCCACGCTGGATGTGACCGGCACCGGCATTATGGGCTACATCACCATTGAAAAGATCGGTGTGGAGCTGCCCATCTACCACGGCACCAGCGATGGTGTGCTGCAGATCGCCGCAGGCCACTTGGAGGGCACCAGCCTGCCGGTGGGCGGCGGCAGCACCCACGCGGTCATTTCGGCTCACCGCGGCCTGCCCAGCGCCAAGCTGTTCACCAATCTGGACCAGCTGGAAGTGGGCGACACCTTCACCATCACGGTGCTGGACCGGGTGCTGACCTATGAGGTGGACCAGATCTCTATTTTACTGCCCACCGAGACCGACAACCTGAAGGTGGTGGACGGCAAGGATTACGTCACCCTGATGACCTGCACCCCCTACGGCATCAACTCCCACCGCCTTCTGGTGCGCGGACGGCGCATCGAAACGCCGGACAAGCTCAAGCACATCCGTGTAACAGCCGATGCCATCAAGATCGAACCGATCATCACAGCTCCCATCATGGCACTGCCCCTGCTGCTGGTGCTGCTGCTCTGGCTGCTGTTCTCCAACCGCAAACGCAAATCTACAAGAGGTGAAAAACATGAAACGCACTGATCTCAAAAAGCACGCTGCGGCCCTGCTTTTGGTGCTGTGCCTTCTGGTAACAAGTGCGCTGCCTGCCCTTGCCACCAGCGCAAACATCAAGCTGGTGGACAGCAGCGGCAATCCCACTACCGGCACCATCCGCGTTACGCTGTACGACAGCGCCAACGATAAGGCGCTGAGCGGCGGCAAGCTCACTTTGTACCGTGTGGCCGAGGTAAAGCGCCAAAACGGCAACCTGAGCTACGAATACTGCGGCGATTTCTACGGCTGCGGCATTGCGCTGGGTGATTTGACCGACAGCACCCTTGCGGCCCAGCTGCAGGAGTATCTGCACCAAAGCGCCGAGGGCACCACAAAGACCATTGATGCGGACGGCAGCGTAACCTTCCGTGGTCTGGAGCTGGGCCTGTATCTGATCGTGCAGACCGAGGCTTCCAAGGGCTATGAGCCGATCAATCCGTTCCTTGTCTCTCTGCCCATGGCGGAGGATGGCAAGTGGAATTATGCGGTGGATGCCAGCCCCAAGGTGGGTGCTTACACCCCCACCAAGCCGGACACGCCGCCTACGCCCCCTACCCCGCCTACGCCCGATTATCCTGATACGCCTACCCCGCCGAACAACCCGGATAACCCGGTCTCTCCCGGTAATCCGGACAATCCCGTGGCTCCGGGCCATCCGGACAATCCCGTGGCCCCGGGCCATCCGGATCATCCGGTAGCACCCGGTAATCCAGACAGCCCCGTTCTGCCGGGCCACCCGGATAACCCGGCAATGAGCGGTCTGCCGCAGACCGGTCAGCTGAACTGGCCCGTGCCGGTGCTGGCTGTCAGCGGTGTGGTGCTGTTTGCATTCGGCTGGGCGCTGGATCGCAAATACCGCACAGTATAATTCCCTTCTGATACAACAAAGAGGACCCGATGCAGATGCATCGGGTCCTCTTTTTCGGTTTCTTTTATGCAGTCAGGGTTTACTGCTGCTGTGCCTGCTGCTGTGCCTGCTGCTCGGCGCGCTTGGCTTCCAGAGCCAGAATGGCATCGCGGCGGCTCAGGTTGATACGGCCCTGCTGGTCGATGTCGGTCACCTTGACCACGATGGCATCACCCACGGCCACCACATCCTCCACGCGCTCCACACGCTTGGTGTCCAGCTTGGAGATGTGCACCAGACCTTCCTTGCCCGGTGCGATCTCCACAAAGGCACCAAAGTTCATCAGGCGGGTCACCTTGCCCTTGTAGATGGCACCGATCTCGGGGTCCTCCACAATGGTCTTGATGGTAAAGATGGCGCGCTTTGCGTCCTCCTGATCCACGGCGGAGACGAACACATGGCCGTCCTCCTGCACGTCGATCTTGCAGTTGCAGGTAGCGCAGATATCCTGAATGACCTTGCCGCCCTTACCGATCACGTCCTTGATCTTGTCGGTGGGGATCATCATGCTGAACATCTTGGGAGCCCAGCGGCTCAGCTCCTGACGGGGCTGTGCGATCACAGGCTTGATGATCTCGTCCAGGATGTACAGGCGGCCCTTGCGGCACTTCTCAAAGGCCTCGGCAATGATATCGTAAGTCAGGCCGTCGATCTTGATGTCCATCTGGATGGCAGTGATGCCCTTGCGGGTGCCGCCCACCTTGAAGTCCATATCGCCGTGGAAATCCTCCACGCCCTGAATATCCAGCATGGTCATCCAGCGGTCGCCCTCGGTGATCAGGCCGCAGGAGATACCGGCAACAGGTGCCTTGATGGGCACACCGGCATCCATCAGAGCCAGAGTGGAACCGCAGATGGAAGCCTGAGAGGTGGAGCCGTTGGAGCTCAGGACCTCAGAGACACAGCGGATGGTGTAGGGGAACTCCTCCAGAGAGGGCAGCACGGGAACCAGAGCGCGCTCTGCCAGTGCGCCGTGGCCGATCTCGCGGCGGCCGGGGCTGCGGGGTGCGCGGGCCTCGCCGACAGAATACGGCGGGAAGTTATAGTGATGGATGTAACGCTTGGTCTGCTCGTCGGTCAGGTCGTCCATCAGCTGGTTGTCCTTGGTGCCGCCCAGGGTGCAGGTGGTCAGCACCTGGGTCTGGCCGCGGGTGAACATGCCGGAACCGTGGACTCGGGGCAGGATGCCCACTTCGGCAGCCAGCGGGCGGATCTCGTTGATGCCGCGGCCATCCACGCGCTTGCCCTCATCCAGCAGCCAGCGGCGGACAACGTACTTCTGCATCTTGTAGCTGACGAGGTCGAGATCTGCGTCAGACAGGTCGGGGTACTCCTCAGCGATCTTGTCCATGATGGGCAGCAGAGCAGCATCCCGCACATTCTTGTCGTCGGTATCCATGGCGGCCTTGAAGTCGTCCAGATACTTGTTCTGGATGGCGTGGAACACGTCCATATCCAGACCCACCACCTGGAAATCGATCTTCGGCTTGCCGCGCTCTGCAACGATGCCGTTGATGAAGGTGATGATCTTCTTGATCTCAACGTGGGCGGCCTTGATGGCATTGAGCATGGTGTCCTCGTCCACCTCGTTGGCACCGGCCTCGATCATCACGATCTTGTCCATGGTGGCGGCAACGGTCAGGGCCAGGTCGCTCACCTTGCGCTGCTCCTGGGTGGGGTTCAGGACGATCTCGCCGTCCACCAGGCCCACCTGAACACCGCCGATGGGGCCGTTCCAGGGGATCTCAGACACAGCGGTGACCAGAGATGCACCGATCATGCCGGCGATCTCAGGGCTGCAATCGGGGTCCAGGCTCATCACGGTCATGGTGATGCAGACATCGTTGCGCATCTCCTTGGGGAACAGCGGGCGCATGGGGCGGTCCACCACGCGGCTGGTCAGGATGGCGCGCTCACCGGGGCGGCCCTC
>ENA-UEOR01001661-UEOR01001661.1-human-gut-metagenome-genome-assembly--contig:-NODE-1661-length-12966-cov-6.629529_pt1 | contig 12966 bp, 9 predicted proteins | sample MGYA00242887_ERZ507890 | MGnify/ENA primary metagenome ERZ507890 (study PRJEB26167, sample SAMN06115431) | human gut metagenome | host: Homo sapiens | place: China:Guizhou | collected 2014-10-21...
ATGACGGCTAAAAGTTGCTCTTGGGCTTGTTCTTTAACGGATAAAACCTTGGTAAGTTCGTTCAAATTACCTATTTTGCAACAGTTTCCTTGTTCTGCCCTTAACCCGTATCAAAAGCAATACGGATTATTTCTGCATTTTGACAACCTGCCTATAAATCCCCCATGAACGTTGTGGAATCTTCCAAAGCATCCATGGATGGTTTCTTGCGCTGCATCAAACGTTCGGCTTATTGCAACGAAATTCCATAAAGCTGCATTGCATCTTGTGGAGGTTCTTGCTATACTCTGTATCGAACGCAACTTTATCCGATATAAATGTTGCGCAATTTGCGCAACCAAAGGAGGCCGCTATCATGCAGCAGCTCAGATTACTTCATGGCGGAGACTACAACCCGGAACAGTGGCTGGACCGGCCCGATATTCTGGCGCAGGACATCGAACTGATGAAAAAGGCACACGTTAATACTGTGACGCTGGGCGTGTTCTCGTGGTCTGCGTTGGAACCGCAGGAGGGGGTATTTGAGCTGGATTGGCTGGCAGACATCGTCCATAACCTGTATGCCAATGGAATCTATACGATCCTTGCAACGCCCAGTGCGGCCCGCCCCGCTTGGATGGCACACAAATACCCCGAGGTGCGCCGAGTCCGGGCAGACCGGGTCCGGGAGCTGTACAACCGGCGGCAGAATTACTGCTATACATCGCCGGTTTACCGGGAAAAAGTCCGCATCATCGACCAGATGCTGGCGCAGCGGTTCGGCAATGACCCGGCTGTCCTGCTCTGGCATATCTCCAACGAGATGAGCGGCGACTGCCATTGCGAGCTGTGTCAGGCCGCGTTCCGCTGCTGGCTCAAGGAACGGTATGGCTCTTTGGATGCCTTGAACAAGGCGTGGAACGCCCGGTTCTGGAGTCACGACTATACCGCTTGGGAACAAATCGAAAGCCCTGCCCCGCAGGGGGAAAATGCCGTGCAGGGCCTTGCGCTGGACTGGAAGCGCTTTGTCAGTGACCGGCATATTGATTTTTTGAAATATGAGCGTGATACCGTGAAAGAATTTGCGCCGGATGCAAAGTTCACGGTAAACATGATGTACCGGTTTGACGGCATCGACTATTTCAAAATGTCCAAGGAGATCGACATTGCCAGCTGGGACAACTACCCCACATGGCACAAGCCCAGCGAAACAGTGGAAGAAACGGCGTTGGATACGGCCCTGATGCACGACCTGTATTACTCCATGAAGGGCAGGCCCTTCCTGCTGATGGAATCCAGCCCCAGCTTTACCAACTGGCAGCCGATCTCCAAACAGAAGCGCCCCGGCATTGCGGAGCTTGCGGCTCTGCAGACGGTTGCACATGGTTCGGACAGTGTGCTTTACTTCCAGTGGCGAGCCAGCCGCGGCGCGGAAGAAAAGTTCCATGGTGCAGTCGTCGGCCATGATGGCCGGGAGGATGCCCGTCCCTTCCGGGAAACAGTCGGTGTGGGCCAAAAGCTGGAAGTTCTTTCTGAAATTGCAACGACTTGCCGTGAAAAACAGGCGGCGATCGTCCACGATTGGGAAAACAAGTGGGCATTGGAAGGTTCCTGCGGCCCGCGCAATGCAGGGATGGGCTACTGGGACGAGCTGAAGCTGCACTACAATGCTCTTGCGCGGGAAGGCATTGCGGTGGAGTTCGTGAATCAGGAATCCGATTTGACGGGTTATGGTTTGGTCGTTGTTCCGATGGTTTATTTGCTGACCGATGCCTTTGCCCAAAAACTCTGTGATTTTGCCCGGAATGGTGGTACGGTCGTGGTTACATACTGGACCGGTGTGGTGGATGAAAGCGATTTGTGCCGCCTGGGTGACACGCCCTACGGCTTGACCGACCTGCTGGGCCTGCGCCGCACTGAGATCGACGGAATGTATGACGGCGAAACCTGCCGCTGCACCCCGATGGACGATTCCACTTTGCCGGAAACGAAGGCTTCGGTCCTATGCGAGGTCGCAAGTCTGAACGACACCGACCCTGCCGCACCGCTGAGCGTTTATGCCGAGGACTATTATGCAAACTGCCCGGTGGTGGCTGTCCACTCCTACGGGGAGGGCCGTGCCTATTATCTGGCAAGTCGGTTCGAGGAAGCGTTCTATCGCGCATTTTATCGTGCTGCTGTAAAGGAAGTCGGCCTGACCCCGGCCTGGCCGGAGGCACTACCGGACGGCGTTCTGGCTGCGCGGCGCGGTACGTTCGTCTTTGTACAGAACTGCAATGAACATCCGGTCGAAGTAGGCGGTGTTGCGCTGAACCGTTACGGAACGGCCGTCTGGAAAAACGGCGAGCAGGTCCTGTAAGGCACAAAAATACCAGCTTTCAGCGTTCTGCCAAAAAAGCAGAACGCTTTTTGTTTGCTTTCATACTTGACAAAGCGGGCTTACCCCGGTATGCTGGGGTGGCGCATTGTTGCGCAGTTCTGTGAAAAGGAGAGGATATCCTGTGGCTGCAAAGGAAACCGAAAAAATGACGATCGAGCAGGTGGCCGATGCGCTTGGTGTTTCTAAAACAACGGTATCACGCGCACTTTCCGGAAAGGGACGCATCAGTGAGGAGACCCGCGCCAAGGTATATGCCTATCTAGGACGCACCCGCACCGAGCCTGCCGCCCCGCAGGGCGGCGAAAAGGTGCGCACCAACAACATTGCCATGATCGTGCCACAGCGCTTTATTACGCTGGATCTGCCCTTTTTGCGCAAGTGCATGGGCGGCATCTGCATCATGGCAGACCAGCGCGGCTATGACCTGATGCTTTGCTACGCCTCCAACACCGAGTATTCACAGCTGCAGCGGCAGCTGGCCAACCACAAGGTGGACGGCGTGATCCTGACCTACGCCATGGCGGATGATCCCTGCATCGAACTTTTGCGGCAATACGAGACACCTTTTGTGCTCATCGGACGCAGCGAGGACAAGACCATCCCGCAGGCAGACAACGATCAGGTCGCGGCTGCCTGCGAGATGACACGCATCCTTTTGCAGCTGGGCGCCAAGCGGATCGCGCTGCTGGTGGGCAGTACCATCTACGCCGTCAACACCGACCGCATACGCGGTTATCTGCGTGGATTCGCGGAATTTGGTGTGCCAGTAGACCAGCGGCTCGTTCATTCCGGTGTGGAATCTGCCGGGCAGACGCTCGATGCACTGGAGGCTGCGCTGGAGCAGAAGGCGGATTGCATCCTTTGCGGCGATGATGAGGTCGCCTTTGAGGTCATGCGGGAGCTGCGGACGCGGCATATCCTCGTGCCCAACGATCTGCGAGTGGCCAGCCTGTACGACAGCTCCATGCTTGCCAGCATCACGCCGTCTGTTTCGGCGGTGCAGTACGATGCCGAGCAGCTGGGCAAGACAGCCTGCCGGATGCTGCTGGACCGGCTGGCCGGAAAAGAGATCGTCATGCGGCAGCTGGAAGGTTATCAGGTCATTTTGCGGGACTCTACCAAGTGGAGGGAACGCTCCCGCAGCATCAAATAACGCGCTTTTTGTGCCTGCTCCTTTCCCGGAGCGGGCATTTTTGCTCTTTGCATGGCAAAGGTTGCGCTAAAGTTGCGCACTTTTGCCCATGTATCCTAATTTTACCGTCACTTTTTCCAGTTTCGACTCAACAATACCGTGAATTTCGTCCATTGACGTGAGCAAAAGAATGCGGTATCCTATGGGTACAGAAAAACAGCCGCTTGGATGTGCGCAACTTATAAGCGCAACAAAGAGCACCCGAAGATTTCAGATTGAGAACGAAGGAGAACTGGATCATGAAAAAGCTGATTTCCCGCCGTAAATTCCTTGCTGCTATGGGTACGATGGCTGCTGCCGGTGCGCTGACCGCCTGCGGCGGTTCTTCCTCTGGCACCTCTTCCTCTGCTGCCGCTTCCAGTACGGCTGCCTCTGCTGCGGAGAGCTGGGGTGATGTGAAGCTGACCATGTGGGGTGCAGAAGAGGATCAGACCATGCTGCGCGAGATGGCAGATGCTTTCATCGAGCAGAATGCAGACAAGGGCAACGTGACCATCGAGATCGGCGTGCAGTCTGAGTCCAGCGCAAAGGACACCGTTCTGGCCGACCCGGAGTCTGCCGCAGACGTTTTCGCCTTTGCTGATGACCAGCTGAACGAGCTGGTAAACGCCGGTGCGCTGCAGGAAGTGCTGCTGAACCCGGACGACGTGAAGAGCCGCAACCTGCCCGGCTCTGTGGGCGCTGCCACCATGAACGACAAGCTCTACGCCTACCCCATGACCGCCGACAACGGCTACTTCCTGTACTATGATGCAAGCATTCTGAGCGCCGAGGACGTGCAGAGCATGGACACCATGCTGGAAAAGGCTGCAGCTGCCGGCAAAAAGTTCATGATGAGCGTGAACGACGCATGGTACATTTACAGCTTCTACGCCGGTGCCGGTCTGGTGGCTACGCTGGCAGATGACGGTATCAACACCGTCTGCAACTGGAACGAGGCTCCCGGCGCAGACGTAACGCAGGCCATTCTGGATATCACCGCAAATCCCGGCTTCAAGTCCGGCGCGGATGCTGATATCGTTTCTGCCATCAAGGACGGCAGCTGCTGCGCCGCCATCTCCGGTACTTGGAACGCCAGCACCGCCGAGGAGGCTTGGGGCGAGGGCTACGCCGCCACCAAGCTGCCGACCTACACCCTGAACGGCGAGCAGGTCCAGATGGGCTCCTTCTCCGGCTACAAGCTGGTGGGCGTCAACCCCCACAGCGCCAACGTGGGCGTGGCTATGATGCTGGCCGACTTCATCACCAACGAGGACAACCAGAACAAGCGATTCAACGACCGCAAGCTGGGCCCCTCCAACATCAACGCCAATGCTTCCGAGGCTGTGCAGTCTGCACCCGCCATTGCCGCACTGGCCGAGCAGAGCTCCTACGCTACCCTGCAGCGGGTAGGCGCAAACTACTGGAGCTCCGCCGCAAGTCTGGGCGAGATCCTCGCCTCCGGCGACACGCAGGGCAAGACCACGCAGCAGCTGGTGGATGACGCTGTGGCCGGCATCACCGCACCTGTGGCACAGTAAGTTCCGGTTTTTCCCGGCGGGCACGCAGCAGAATGCGGTGTGCCCGCTTTTTATCGCAATACAAGAAATCGGCGTCAACCTAACATCCTGTTTGCTATAACCCCCTCTGCATACCAAGAAAGGAGTTGACTTCTGTGGCAGAAATGGTCCTTACACCACCCTTGCGGGCAGATGGCCGGGAGCCGAATTTCCTTCAGAAGTTCGGTCACGCATTTGTTCACGGAGATATTTTTACAAAGCTGTCCCTCTTTGTCTGGGGTCTGGGCTACATTGGCCACAGCCAGCTTATCAAGGCACTGCTGGTAACGCTGGTGCAGGGGCTGGGACTGTATTTTCTGGGTACCTCCGGCATTCCTGCGCTGAAAAAGTTCGGCACGCTGGGCACGGTGCAGATGGAGATGCAGTTCAACCCCCTTACCTTAAAGAACGAGGTCAACAACTACGACAACTCGTTTGCCATCCTGCTGCTCAGCGTGATCGCACTGGTGGTCATTGTAACGCTGATCGCTGCTGCCATGCTGGTGGTGCAGAGCAATTACGCGTTACAGGCGCAGAAGGCCGCTGGCAAAAAGCCCAACAATTTCCGGCAGGATATCACCTTGTACCTGAACGAAAAGTTCTACGTTACCCTGCTCACCCTTCCGGTGCTGGGTGTGGTGGTGTTCACCATCATCCCGCTGTTCATTTTGATCGCTGTTGCCTTTACCAACTACGATCAGCAGCATATGCCTCCCGCCGCCCTGTTTACATGGGTGGGGCTGGCTAACTTTGCTTCTCTGTTTGGCGGGCAGTCGCTGAGCCTGACCTTCAGCTACGCCTTTGGCCGGGTGCTCAGCTGGACGTTGGTGTGGGCCTTCTTTGCCACCTTCACCAACTTCTTCGGCGGCGTATTTCTGGCCATGCTCATCAACAATAAAAAGACCAAGTGCCAAAAGCTCTGGCGCACATTGTTCATCATCACCATTGCGGTGCCGCAGTTCGTCACCCTGCTGCTGGTGCGCAACTTCTTCTCGGACGCCGGCATCTTCAACACCATGATGGCCAATGCAGGCGTGACCGATTTTTTAAAGGCCATCGGTCTGCTGGGGCAGAACATGAACCACATTCCCTTCCTGACCGATCAGCATTGGGCTAAGTTCATGATCATCCTCATCAACATCTGGGTGGGCGTGCCCTACCAGATGCTCATTGCCACCGGTGTGCTGATGAATATTCCCACCGATATGCTGGAGGCCTCCACCATCGACGGTGCATCGCCGTGGCAGAGCTTCATCCACATCAAGCTGCCCTATCTGCTCAGTGTGCAGGGCCCGGCACTGGTTACGGATTTTGTGCGCAACGTCAACAACTTCAACGTCATCTATCTGCTCACGCAGGACGTTTATATCACCAAGGATCAGGCGCTGGCTTCCTCCAGCGCAAAAGAGGTGGATCTGCTGGTCACATGGCTGTTCCGCTTGACGCAGGAGCAGTACAACTACAAGATGGCCGCCGTCATTGGCATTATGGTGTTCATCATCTGTGCCGTGTTCACGCTGGTATGCTTCCGGTTCCTCAATAAAAAGGAGGCGACGTTCTCTTGACACAGACAACTGTTTCTCCGGCACGCCGGGCAGAGACCGCAGCGCAGCTGCGCCGCGGGCGTATCCTCCGCACAGTCCGCAGCATCCTGCGGCATCTGCTGCTGGCCCTGCTGGCAGCTATCTGGCTGGTACCCATTCTGTGGCTTCTGGTCACTTCCTTCTCCACAGACCGGGGCATCAATGTGCGACAGTTCTTCCCGGCCAGTTACACACTGCGCAACTATGTCAACATTCTGTTCCACCCGGACTCTGTGGCGCAGTTCCCGCGCTGGTTTACCAACACCCTTGTGGTGGCCTGTTTCAACTGCGTTATCTCCACCTGCTTTGTGCTGATGGTAGCCTACGCGCTGAGCTGCTGCCGCTTCAAGGGGCGCAAGCTGATCCAGAACCTTTCTGTCAGCGTCAACCTGTTCCCCGGCGTGCTGGCAATGATCGCCGTCTATTTCGTCCTGAAATATCTGAATCTGACCAACTCCTATGCCGGTCTTATCATGGTCTATGCCGGTTCGTCCGGTCTGGGCTATCTGATCTGCAAGGGCTTCTTTGATACCATCCCCATCTCCCTGCGGGAGGCCGCTAAGCTGGACGGCGCATCCGACGCCCGTGTGTTCTTCCAGGTCGTTCTGCCCATGTCCAAGCCGATCCTGGTCTATACCATCATCAGCTCTTTTATGGTTCCATGGACCGATTTCGTGATGGCAAAAATGATCCTGAATTCGGGCGTCTCTGCCGACTGGACAGTGGCTATCGGTCTGTATAATATGCTGCAAAAGACCCTGATCAACAATTACTTTACGCTCTTCTGTGCAGGCGGTGTGCTGGTGTCCATCCCCATCTCCATCCTGTTTGTCATCATGCAGAAGTTCTACGTCGAGGGCATCACCTCCGGCGCGGACAAGGGTTAACACGTTATTCTCTTTCTCCTTCACCATAAAAGCAATCCCTACAGTCCTTTTTGTGGCTGTGGGGATTGTTTTTTCTCAATGGCGGCAGGAAAGCAGTTTGTTCATGGTGAACCTCATTTCTATATCAAACGGTGTCTGTTCGGATGTCCTGAACCCTGCCATAAAACCGGCATCGAGCAACTGACTTATCTCATGTTCATCCGGTCGCTGGACGAAAAGGAGCTTGCCACCGAAGAGTTTGAGAGCATGGCGGGCGAGAAGATGGAGCACATCTTCCCGGAAAGCGGAGCGGGCCAGTCCATGCGGTGGAGCAAGTTCAAGGATAAGGACTCCCGTGAGATTTTCCTCACCATGCAGCAGCGGGTGTTCCCGGCCATCAAAAAGATGAAGTACGGCCGCCTGCCGGATTTTGACGAGAACGGTGAGCTGATGGAAACCATTGATGCCGTCCGGGAAAATGCGGTCCACGTGACGGCGTGATACGGCGGAATGCAGAGCGCAGCAAAAAATGTGACCGGGAAGAAGGTCCACCGGCTTTACAATTGCCGGAAAAGGCGGTATTCTTTATTTATGACAAACATCCGCAGGAGGAAACCATGGACATCCGCCAGCTGCACTACTTTCTGGTATTGTGCGAAGAAATGAATTATACCCGGGCCGCACAGCGGCTGTTTTTGTCGCGGCAGGCGCTGCGGCAGAGCATCTCTGCGCTGGAAGCGGAACTTTGCGGGCCGCTGTTTCTCAGTGCCCACCACAAACTCACCCTCACCGACCGCGGCATGAGCCTGCAGCGCCATGCCACCCCGGTGGTGGAGCAGTTCCAGCAGATGCAGGCCGCCCTGCGGGCCGAGATCCAGTCGGCCCAGCCGGTGCACATCGGCATCAGCGTGGCGCTGGTGCCGGACTACCTGCCTGGGCTGGAAACGCAGCTGGACAAGTTCCGCCAGCAGTACCCTCATGTGGAGATGCGGTTCCGCCTGCTGGACAACGACGCTGTGGCCGATGCCGTGGAGCAGGGAGAGCTGGACGCCGGTCTGGTCATCGACCTGGGCTGTGCGGCCCCGGTACTGGCCCGCACCACCCTGCGGGCCGACCCTGCCTGCCTGCTGGTGCCCCGCGGTCACCCCTTCTGGGACCGGGAGAGCATCCCGCTGGCCGACCTGCGGGGGCAGCGGGTGCTGCTGCCCAGCCTGCGGCAGGACCTGTTCAGTCCGCTGTGGTCGGCCTGTGCCCGGGCCGGGTTTGCGCCCAACGCCGAGATCGGCCCCAGCTTTTACCAGGCCTATTATCTGGTGCAGGAGCAGCTGTGCACCTGCCTGACCCGCTACGAGCCCGGTGCCCGGCGGGAGCTGGACCGGGTGCGGGATGTGCTGCTGGAGGATCTGCCCCCGCTGTGCGTATCGCTGGTACAGCGCCGGGACTATACCTCGGCCTACATCGACCTGCTGCGCAGCTACCTGATGGAGGTGCTGGGCGGGGCCGCCTCGCTGCCGCCGCGCCGGGGCCGTCCGGCCAAGCCCTTCTACAACTTCCCGGTGCTGTCCAGCACGGCGGCAAAGCCTGCCGCTCCGGTGCACCCGGCCCCTGGCACCCAGCTGCCCTTTGCGGGTGCGACCAACTTCCGGGAGCTGGGCGGCTATCCGGCCGATGAGGGCAAGACCGTGCGCTGGGGCCAGATCTGGCGCGGCGTGTGCACCGCGCGGCTCACCGACCCGGCGGACCGTGCCCGGCTGGATGCGCTGGGCTTGCGGCTGATCCTGGACCTGCGCAGCACTGCCGAGGCCCAGGCCGAGCCGGACTATGTGCCGGACGGTGCCCGGCTGGTGCAGATCTGTGCCCTGTGCGGCGACGACGGCCATGAGATCAGCTTTGCCCCCGGTGACATCGAGCGCATGATGCACACCGCCCGGGAGGGCGAGAACATCCTGTACCGGATGTACCGACAGATGCTGTTCGGCAACAAGGCCTTCAAGGAGCTGTTCCGGGCGCTGGAAGCCGGCGAGACGCCCATCCTGTTCCACTGCTCTGCCGGCAAGGACCGCACCGGCGTGGCCGCCATGCTGATCCTGCTGGCGCTGGGTGCGTCCGACGAGACGATCTGCGCGGACTTTGTGCAGACGAATGTCTGCCGCAAGGCCGAGATCGACGCCCTTCTGGCGGGCCACGCGGAAGAGATCGCCGCCGACCCGTCCAAGCGGATGCGGTTCTGCACACAGGCGGGCGTGGATCCGGGTGCGGCACCCTATGTGCTGCAGGTCATCCGGGAAGCGTGCGGCAGCGCGGAGGAGTATCTGGCCCGGGAGTACGGCCTGACTCCCGCCCGGCGGATGCGCCTGCGGAGGATGTATCTGGAATAATGATGCAGAATGAGCCCCGGTGTATGCAGATGCACCGGGGTTTTTGCGGCATAAAATCGGCCATGTGCACAAAAAATATGCGGCGGGAACCGGTTTTCCCTTGACAAGCGTGCAAATGTTTCGTAATATAATTAGTAGTATGGAATAAAAGACGCTGTGTGCAGGTCGTCCCCGTGACCGGAGTTTCTCCACAGGCGAAGCGCGCCTGTTTTATATAAGCCAGAACCGGATAGAAAAAAGCCGCAATGCCCGTGCAGGGTCTGCCTGCGCGTGTGATTTTTGTTGTCACTTTTTGCATGGAAGGCTCCCTTATAGATCGTTGCCCACAGCCTGCCGCACAGCGTCTCCTGCTTGTTTGAACCTGAATGAAAAATCAGAACAAAGGAGAGTGAACACGATGACCGCGATCGAAGTGATCGTGGCCCTGATCGTGGGTGTTGTCGGTGCAGCTGCGGGCTATTTTGTTGGTTACAACAACCGGAAAAAGACCGCCGAAGCACAGATCGGCAGCGCTGAAGCCGAGGCGACCCGCCTGGTGAACGAAGCGATCAAGACCGCAGACCAGAAGCGCAAGGAAGCGGTTCTGGAAGCCAAGGACGAGGCCTTCAAGCTGAAGGCCGAGGTCGATGCCCAGAAGGCAGAGGCCGACAAGGAGATCAAACAGCGCCGTGCTGAGATCAGCCGTCAGGAAAACCGCATTGACCAGAAGGAAAATGCCCTGGACCGCAAGACCGAAGCCCTGGAGCGCAAGGAAGAGGACCTGAAGAAGCGTACCGCCGAGGCCGACGCCCGTCTGGCCGAGATCGACGCCCTGCGCGCCAAGGAGATGGAGCGTCTGGAAACGCTGGCCGGCCTGAGCCAGGAGGACGCCCGCGAGGTGCTGCTGCACAAGGTGGATGAGGAGCTCACCCACGAAAAGGCCGTGCGCATTGCCGCCTATGAGACCGACCTGAAGGAGAACTGCGACAACATCGCCCGCAACCTGATCGGTCAGGCCGTGAGCCGCTGCGCCGCCGACCACTGCAGCGAGACCACCGTGAGCGTGGTGCCGCTGCCCAGTGACGAGATGAAGGGCCGCATCATCGGCCGCGAGGGCCGCAACATCCGTGCGCTGGAAACCGCCACCGGTGTGGACCTGATCATCGACGATACCCCGGAGGCCATTACCCTGTCCTCCTTCGACCAGACCCGCCGCGAGGTGGCCCGCATGACCCTGGAACGCCTGATCGGCGACGGCCGCATCCACCCCGCCCGCATTGAGGAAACGGTGGAAAAGTGCCGCCACGAGCTGGAGCTGCAGATGAAGCGCGAAGGCGAGCGTGCGGTGATGGAGCTGGGCATCCACGGCCTGCATCCGGACCTGATCAAGCTGATCGGCCGGTTGAAGTACCGTACAAGCTTTGGCCAGAACGCCCTGACCCACAGCATGGAAGTGGCCTGGGTGGCCGGCCTGCTGGCAGGCGAGATGGGGGTCAACGTGACCATGGCACGCCGTGCCGGTCTGCTGCATGACATCGGCAAGGCACTGGATCACGAGATCGAGGGCAGCCACGTCCAGATCGGCGTGGACATTTGCCGCAAGTACAAGGAAAACACCCAGATCATCCACGCCATTGAGGCCCACCACGGCGACGTGGAGCCCAAGACCCCGCTGGCCTTCATCATTCAGGCTGCCGACGCCATCAGCGCCGCCCGCCCGGGTGCCCGCCGCGAGAATGTGGAAAGCTACGTCAAGCGTCTGGAAAATCTGGAGGAGATCTCTTCCAGCTTTGAGGGCGTGGAGCAGGCCTTTGCCGTGCAGGCAGGCCGCGAAGTGCGCATCATGGTCAAGCCCGACGTCATCAGCGACGATCAGGTCATCCTGCTGGCACGCTCCATCGCCAAGAAGATCGAAGATACGCTGGATTACCCCGGCCAGATCAAGGTCAACGTCATCCGCGAGAGCCGCGCTGTCGAGTACGCAAAGTAAAAACCGGACAAGGCCGCTGCCGTTTGCAGGCAGCGGCCTTGTTTTTTGCCCGGAAGCATGATATCATGAACAAAAAGGCCCTGCCGGTCTGGGGCGGCGGGAACGGATGCAGCGTGAAAGGAGCCGATCAAGATGAAACACTGGAAAAATCTGCTTGTCTGCCTGCTGGCTGGGGTGCTGGCGCTTGGTGTGCTTACGGCCTGCAGCGGGCTGGGGAGCGTGAACGCCGGCACGGACGCTGAAAAAGCCGCAGAGCTGGCGCAGCAGCTGGGCGTTGCCTATGCGCCGGAGCTGGATAACACGGCCAAAGCGGTGGCAGAATGGTTTGTACAGGAACCGGACAGCCTGCAGGTCAGCGGCCTGGATCTGGTGTACACCGTGGCGCTGGATGCGGACGGCAACATGAGCCATACGGATGATCTGAACGTCTTCCTATACTGGTCCGGGTGCGATGGTGTCCCGGAGGATGTAACGGTGGCGCTCTTGCTGGATGACAGCGCGGCCATGACGGCCTGGCTGTATGCGCCGCAGGCCGACAGCGCGGCGGCAAAGCTGCTGGATGACGCGGCCGGTCACAACGAAATGGGCGCGGCCTTCATCGACTACAACGGCACCGCCTATGTCGTGGCAGTGTTCCGGTAAGCACAGGCGATCAAAGGGACGTTCCGTGGAACGTCCCTTTTTTGGAAGCGGTATCTCTACCGTCAATGCTCTGCGTTGCCTGACGTTTGAAAGAAGTGAACATATCCATGACTGAAAAGCAGGAAAATGACGTTTTCTATGTTTGCAGTCTGATCGAGTACATTGCCCGTAAGACGAAAAATCATCGGCAGGATGTGGTCGCTTGCTTTTCCAAAGCCGATATCGAGCGGCAGCTCCGGCTTGCCGAAGTCAACCACTGCCTTTCCTTTGAGCAGGTTTCGGATGAACTGATCGAGGACTTCCAGATTGCAGAGGGAACATTCGACACGGTTTCGGAATGCCGCTATACGGTTCCTTCGACTACTTCCATCGGCAATGGTCAGGTAGTTGGTGGTCACCGTGATGGGGACCGTCTTTTCCTCCACCACATCAAAGACCA
>ENA-UEOR01001667-UEOR01001667.1-human-gut-metagenome-genome-assembly--contig:-NODE-1667-length-12937-cov-6.484837_pt1 | contig 12937 bp, 10 predicted proteins | sample MGYA00242887_ERZ507890 | MGnify/ENA primary metagenome ERZ507890 (study PRJEB26167, sample SAMN06115431) | human gut metagenome | host: Homo sapiens | place: China:Guizhou | collected 2014-10-21...
GCAACAGCCCTGTCAACGGACCTCATCAGGGAGGCTGGGTAGATACCCCAAGCGGAGAAGACTGGTTCCTGCGCGTCCTGATCGACCGCGACGAGCCGCTGGATACGGATACCTGCGAGGCGGTTTCCCGCGCCATCGACCCGATTCTGGACGAGGCTGACCCCATTGACCAGAGCTACTACCTTGAAGTCGGCAGCCCCGGCCTGGGCCGCCGACTGACCCGCCCCGAACACTATGAACAGCTGAAAGGCCAGAAATGCGCTGCCCACCTGATCCGCCCGGACGAACAGGGCCGCCGCGATGCGGAGGGCATTCTGGAAGGGCTTTCCGCTGACGGCATGGTGACGCTGAAAAGCGATGACGGGGATTATACCTTCCCGGTAAAAGCCGCAGGGTATGTAAAACTGTGTGACGATGAAGATTTGTTTTGAGCGATATTGAACGGAGGACTAACATGGCAACGAATAACAACGAATTTTTTGACGCACTGGCCGCACTGGAAAAGGAACGCGGACTGCCGGCAGACTACCTGATCGACAAGATCAAGGCGGCCATCGTCATTGCGGTCAAGAAGGACTACGAGGTCGAGGACGACAATGTCGTTGTGGACATTGACCCCGAGCTCGGCGCGTTCCGTGCCAGCCTGCTGCGTGACATCGTGGAGGAGGTCGAGAACCCCCACACCCAGGTCAGCCTGGAGGATGCCCAGAAGGTCCGTAAGAGCTACAAGGTCGGCCAGCGCATGGTCACGCCCCTCAAGACCAAGGAGTTTGGCCGCATTGCTGCCCAGACCGCAAAGCACGTCATCCGTCAGGGCCTGCGCGAGGGTGAGCGCAACCTGCAGTGCAGCGAGATGCAGTCCCGCGCACACGAGATCATCACCGGCACCGTTACCGCTGTGGATGCAGAGCGCGGCAACATCGTGCTGGATCTCGGCAAGGGCGGCAGCGCTGTTCTGCCCAAAAACGAGCAGGTGCCCGGCGAACACTTTACCGAAGGCCAGATGGTCCAGGTTTATGTGGTCGATGTTCTGGCAACCGAACGCGGCCCCCGCGTGACCATCAGCCGCACCCATCCCGGCCTGGTCAAGCGCATGTTTGAGCTGGAAGTGCCCGAAATCTATGACGGCACCGTTGAGATCAAGGCCATTGCCCGTGAGACTGGTGCCCGCACCAAGATGGCTGTGTGGAGCAAGAACCCCGATGTTGACCCCGTCGGTGCCTGCATCGGCGCCCATGGCTCCCGCGTGGAAAAGATCGTGGAAGAGCTGGGCGGCGAAAAGATCGATATCATCCGCTGGAGCGAGGACATCAACGAGTTCATCTCCGCAGCTCTGTCCCCGGCAAAGGTTGTCAAGGTGGAGCTGCTGCCCGGCGAAACCAAGAGCTGCCGCGTGACCGTGCCTGACCACCAGCTGAGCCTTGCCATTGGCAACAAGGGCCAGAATGTGCGCCTGTGCGCCCACCTGACCGGCTATAATATTGACATCCGCCCGGAATCCGGCTACTATGGCGAGGAGGACGAAACCCCGGCTGAACAGCCGGCCGAAGCCCCCGCCGCCGAGACCACCCCGGAAACCGGCAAGGAATAATGAGCACACGCCGTGCAATGCGGCGCTGAGACTGAAAAGAGGTCAGCCATTTGCAACAAAAACCGCAGAAAAAGGTGCCGGTGCGCCGGTGCGTTGGGTGCAACACCCCAAAACCGAAAAAAGAACTGGTGCGCATTGTGCGCAGCCCCGAAGGTGAAGTCAGCGTGGATCTGACCGGCAAGCGTTCCGGCCGCGGCGCATACCTGTGCCCGTCAGCGGCGTGCCTGGCCAAAGCACGCAAGGCCAAGCGGCTGGAACATGCCTTTGGTGTGCCGGTGCCGGATGAGGTGTTTGAGCGCCTGACCGAAGAGATGGCCTGTGCCGAGCAGGCAGTAAAGGAGGCGATGCCCCGTGGCGAATGATAAGGACCCATTGTTGGGTGCATTGGGAATTTGCCGCAAAGCCGGCAAGCTGCTGCACGGCTATGACCGTGTGGAAGAAGCTGTGATGCGGGGCAAGGCATGCCTGGTGCTACTGGCCTGCGACGCCAGCAAGCGCACCACGCAGCATATGCAGGATACCTGCCGCGGGGTGATCCCCTGCGCGGTGATGCCGCTGAAAGGCGAGGACCTGCGCATGCTTACGCCAAAGCCTGCTGCCGTATTTGCGGTTACGGACGAAAACCTTGCACACCTGTGTGCAGGCTACCTCAAAAAGCAAGTGAAGGAGGATTCAGCCAATGGTTGATTTCAAATACAAAGTTACGGATATTGCAAAAGATTTTGGCATCAGCACCAAAAAGGTTATCGAGACTTTTGCGGAGCTGACTGGCGAGACCCGCAAGACGGGCGCGACCTTTGAAGAAAACGAGGTCAACGCCCTGCTGGAAGCCCTGACCCGCGAAACCGCCGTCAAGGACCTGGGCGAGTATCTGGCATCCGGCAAGGAACCGCAGCCCGTCAAGCAGGAGACCAAAAAGCCCGAAGCAAAGCCCCAGGCGAAAAAAGAAGAGCCGAAGCCGGAGGCCGCTAAGCCCCAGCCCAAGCAGCCCAAGCAGCCGGAAGCCCCCAAGGCAGAGCCGAAAGCGGAGCAGGCCAAGCCCGCCCAGAATGCGCAGCCCAAGGCAGCACAGCCCAAACCGGCCCAGCAGGAAAAGCGCAATGATAAGCGCAATGATAACAAGCAGGCCGAAAAGCGCAGCGAAAAGCGTGTGACCATGCAGGAGCTGGCCAGCGAGACCGGCATCAAGGAACCCGTCGCCACCGAGCAGGTCAAGGTTGACCGCGCCCAGGTGTCTGTGGATACCCGCACCGTGGATGTGAACGTGGATAAGTTCAGCGCCCGCTATGATGACCTGGCCGACAGCCGCAATATGCCCAGCAAGCGCAAGAACGCTCCCACCGGCAAAAAAGAAAAGTTCAACAACCGCAATAACCGCCGCGGACAGCAGTTTGGCCGCCGCCGTGAAACCGAAGCCGAGCGCCTGCAGCGCATCCAGCTGGAAAAGGCCCGCAACGCCCAGCTGAAGGTGCTGATCCCCGACGAGATCACCGTCGGCGAGCTGGCTGCCCGCCTGAAGCAGCAGGCCGGCAAGGTCATTGCCAAGTTCATGCAGATGGGCGAGATGCACGCCATCAACGATGTGATCGATTTTGATACCGCTTCTCTGCTGGCAGAGGAGTTCCACGCAAAGGTCGAGCACGAGGTGCATGTGACCATCGAGGAGCGCCTGTTCACGCAGGAGGAGGACGCACAGGAGGATCTGGTGGAGCGTCCCCCGGTTGTCTGTGTTATGGGCCACGTTGACCACGGCAAGACCAGTATTCTGGATGCCATCCGCAAGACCAACGTCACCGCAGGCGAGGCCGGCGGCATCACGCAGGCCATCGGTGCATATCAGGTCAAGGTCAACGACAGCCTCATCACCTTCCTGGATACCCCGGGCCACGAGGCATTCACCTCCATGCGTGCCCGCGGTGCCAACATGACCGATATCGCTGTTCTGGTGGTTGCTGCCGATGACGGCATCATGCCCCAGACCATCGAGTCCATCAACCACGCCAAGGCTGCAAATGTCAAGCTCATCGTGGCAATGAACAAGATGGATAAGCCCACCGCAAACCCCGAGCGCGTGATGGAAGGCCTGACCAAGTACGGCATCATCACCGAGGACTGGGGCGGCGATGTGGCCTGCATCCCGGTGTCTGCCCTGACCGGCATGGGCATCAACGACCTGCTGGAGCGCATCGCGCTGGAAGCTGAGGTCATGGAGCTCAAGGCCAACCCCAACCGCCGCGCCAAGGGTGCGGTGGTCGAGGCCCGTCTGGACAAGGGCCAGGGCCCCATTGCCACCATCCTGGTGCAGAACGGCACCCTGCACTCCGGCGATGTGATCATTGCCGGTACTGCCGTGGGCCGCGTGCGTACCATGCGCAGCGACAAGGGCAAGCTGCTGAGCGATGCCGGCCCCTCCACCCCTGTGGAGATCACCGGCCTGACCGCCGTGCCCGAAGCAGGCGACCTGTTCGAGGCCGTCGAGGATGAGCGCCTGGCCCGTGAGCTGGCCGAGCAGCGCATCGCTGCCGCCAAGGAGAAGCAGTTCTCCTCCTTCCAGAAGGTCACTCTGGATAACCTGTTCAGCCAGATGGCTCAGAACGACATGAAGGAACTGGCCATCGTGGTCAAGGCCGACGTGCAGGGTTCTGCCGAGGCTGTGAAGCAGAGTCTGGAGAAGATCTCCAACGAAGAGGTGCGCGTGCGTGTCATCCATGCCGGTGTCGGTGCCATCAGCAAGTCCGACGTGGATCTGGCCGATGCCTCCAACGCCATCATCATCGGCTTCAACGTCCGCCCGGACAACGTGGCCAAGGAAGAAGCCGCTGCCACCAAGGTGGAAATGCGTATGTACCGCGTCATCTACGACGCCATCAACGACGTGACCGACGCTATGAAGGGCATGCTGGCTCCCAAGTTCCGCGAGGTGTCTCTGGGCGAGCTGCAGGTCCGTCAGGTGTACAAGATCTCCAACGTGGGCACCGTTGCAGGCTGCCGTGTTACCAGCGGCAAGATCACCCGTGACAGCCAGGTCCGTGTGGTCCGTGACGGCATCGTCATTGCCGAGGACGAGATCGCATCCCTGAAGCGTTTCAAGGATGACGCCAAGGAAGTGGCCGAGGGCTACGAGTGCGGCGTGACCCTGGAGAAGTTTGCCGACGTCAAGGAAGGCGACGTGTACGAGGCCTTCAAGATGGAAGAGTACCGCGACTAAGATTTTTTGAGGATTTCTCTGGCACCGGCAACGATGCCAGAGAAGTTTGTTTAAAGGAGAAACCGAATGTCTCAGAAAAATATGGGCCGTCTGGCGCAGGATATGAAGCGCGAGATCATTGCCATCATCGGGCGTCTGAAGGACCCGCGGCTGGAGGGCGGCCTGCTGACCGTCACCCGTCTGGACGTGACCCCCGACCTGGATGTGGCCAAGGTGTATGTGAGCGTGATGGGCCGCGCGGACGGCCCCAAGCCCGCCATCGAGGCGCTGAACCGCGCCGCCGGTCATGTGCGCACCGAAGTGAGCAAGAAGATGCACATCCGCAAAGCACCCCGGTTCATCTTTGTGGAGGACGACGGTGCCGCCTATGCAGCCCACATCAATGAGCTGCTGCGCAGCCTGAACGTCAGCGGTGAGGCCGAGGCACAGCCCGAAGCCGGGGAGACCGAGGAGTAAAACACACTTTACAGCCTTGCGGAAAGGATGGAACATCGGATGACGGAACCGTTGAGTGTGCAGCAGATGGCCCAGCGCCTGAAGTCTGCCGACAACATTTTGATCCTGTGCCACAAAAACCCGGACGGTGATACCGTCGGCTGCGGCAGCGCCCTGTATTATGCCCTGAAAGCTCTGGACAAGAATGCAGCGGTGCTCTGCTCCGACACGATCCCGGCCCGCTATGCCTTTACCAATGCGCACCTGTTCAAGGGCGAGTTCGAGCCGGAAACGGTGGTTGCCGTGGACGTGGCCGGGCTGCAGCTGTTTGGCGAGGGCAACGGCGTGCCCCGCTACAGCCGCCATGTCGATCTGTGCATCGACCACCACGCGGGCAACAGCGGCTATGCCGACTTTACCCTGCTGGACGGGTCTGCCGCTGCGGCCGCAGAGCTGATGTACCGGGTCATTCTGGAGATGGGGGTGGACATCACCCCGCACATTGCCGACTGCCTGTACACCGGCGTGGCCACCGACACCGGATGCTTCCGGTTCTCGGCCACCACGGCCAACACCCACCTTGTGGCGGCAAAGCTCATCGAGGCGGGCTGCCATGTGGAAGAGCTGAACACCCTGCTGTTCGACACCAAGCCCCGGGCCCGCATGGAGGCCGAGCGCATCGCCCGCAACCATCTGGAATACTATCTGGACGGCCGCTGCGCCCTGATCTACCTCACCCGGGACGAGATCGAGCAGACCGGCGTGGACCCGGCAGACCTGGAAGAGCTGACCAGCCTGCCGATCAGCATCGAGGGCGTGAAGGTGGGCCTGACCCTGCGTCAGCAGCCCGGCGGCAGCTACCGCATCAGCGTGCGCACCGCCAAGGGTGTGGACGCCTGCGCCATTGCGCGGCGTCTGGGCGGCGGCGGCCACAACCGCGCTGCCGGATGCGAGCTGCTGGGCAACCTGGAAAACGCCAAGAATGCGATCCTGGCCGAGGTGGAAGCCGAGCTGGACGCACCGCAGGAGGACGCATAAATGCAGGGCATCCTGATCGTGGACAAGCCCATGGACTGGACCAGTTTTGATGTGGTGGCAAAGCTGCGCGGCGTGCTGGGCACCCGCAAGCTGGGCCACAGCGGCACGCTGGACCCCATGGCCACCGGCGTGCTGCCGGTGTTCTGCGGCGGTGCCAGCAAGGCCGTGGACCTGCAGCTGGACCATGACAAGGCTTACCGCGCCGTGCTGCGGCTGGGCCAGCGCACCGACACCGGCGACATCACCGGCACGGTGCTGGAAACGGCCCCCGTCACGGCAGGGGAGCGGGAACTGCGGGCCGTGCTGCCGCAGTTCGTGGGCAAACAGATGCAGGTGCCGCCCATGTACTCGGCGGTCAAGGTGGGCGGCCAGCCCCTTTACAAGCTGGCCCGCGAGGGCAAGACCGTGGAGCGCAAGGCCCGCCCCATCGAGATCTACAGCATCACCTACGGCGGCAGCCCCGCCGAAAACGAATATGTGCTGGAGGTGACCTGCTCCAAGGGCACCTACATCCGCACCCTGCTGGAGGACATTGCCGACGCACTGGGCCAGAAGGGCACCATGAGCGCCCTGCGGCGCACCTGCGCCGGGCTGTACACCGAGGCCGACGCCCACACGCTGGAAGAGATCCTTGCGGCGAAAGAGCAGGGGCCTGCGGCCCTGGAAGCGCTGATGCTGCCGGTGGAAAGCGTGTTCACCCCGCTGCCGCTGCTGGTGGTGGAGCCCTGGGTGGAACAGCACCTGTACAACGGCTGCCCCACCAGCCGCTACCCCGCAGCGGATGGCCGCTACCGGGTGCGCAATGCCGCCGGGCAGTTCCTGGGGCTGGCCAACATCACCGGGGGCGTGCTCCGGGTGGAAAAACTGTTCGTGGAACGGAATTGACAAGAAAAAAAGGAAACCAATACCCATGCAGATCATTTCACAGTTCGTCCCGCTGCCGCTGGCAGACCCCGCACAGGGCACCGCCGTGGCCATGGGCTACTTCGACGGCATCCACATCGGCCACCGGGCCGTCATCGACGGTGCGGTGCAGTGGGCCAGAGCCCACGGGGCTGCCCCGGCGGTATTTACCTTCCGGCTGCCGGTGGACAACAAAATGAAGGGCAAGCGCCTGCTGTCCTCGGCGGACAAGCACGCGCTGATCGCCAGCCTGGGCGTGGAGTATTACCTCACGCCGGACTTTGAGGAGATCAAGGGCCTCAGCCCGGAACAGTTCGTGCGCAGCATCGTGGAAAACTGCCATGCAAAAGCCCTGTTCTGCGGCGAGAACTTCACCTTCGGGGCCAAGGCCGCCGGTACGCCGGAGCTGCTGCGCGAGCTGTGCGCTCCGCTGGGCGTGGAAGTGGTGGTGGTGCCCATGGCACAGTTTGAGGAAAAGCCGGTGTCCTCCACCCGCATCCGCACCGCGCTGGAGGGCGGCGACATCCCGGCGGCCAACGCCATGCTGGGCATGCCCTACGCCATCCGCTTTGCGGTGCAGCACGGCGCGGGCCTGGGCCACACGCTGGGGGTGCCCACCATCAACCAGCTGTACCCCCAGGGCTTCCAGATGCCCCGCAGCGGCATCTATATCACCTGCACGCTGGTGAACGGCACCTGGTATCCTTCGGCCACCGGTCTGGGCAGCCGCCCCACCGTGAACGACGACGCCACCAAGGTGACCTGCGAGACCTTCATCCCCGGCTTTTCCGGTGACCTGTACGGCACCGACCCGGTGGTGGAGTTCCACGCCTACCTGAGCCCCAGCAAGAAGTTCGATACGCTGGACGAGCTGCGGGACTGCATCAACAACGCCGCGCAGCGCGCACAGGAATATTTCAAGTAAAAGAACAGGGAGCCTGTCCGGCTGGACAAGCTCCCTGCTTTTTTATGCGTTACTTGTACTGCTCTAAGTACTCCGCCACCGAGCGGCTCATCTCGCGGGCAAAGCCGGAGTCGTACTTGCGGTTGTGGAAGGCTGTGCACCACGCATCAAAACCGGAGGTGCTGGCCTTGTAGCCAAAGGCGTCGCGCAGCTCGGCACCGTCCATGGTGCGGTAGCCGTTTTCGTGCACGATATGCTCCATGGCGCAGCGCTGGGGCTTCGGGCGGTCCTTCTGCTGCTGGGTGGGCCAGCCGAACACCAGCATCACCGCTGGGAACACATAGTCCGGCAGATGGAGCAGGGCACGCTGGGTGTCGCAGTTCTCCATGATATCGCCGATGTAGCACGAGCCGATGCCAAAGCTTTCGGCGGCCACCACGGCGTTCTGGGCGGCAATGGCGGTGTCGGTGACAGCCAGCATCAGGTCGCCCACGCCCGGCGTGCGGGGCGTGCAGCCCGCTTCCTTGTAGGCGTCGTACCACTTGCGGCAGTCGGCGCAGAACACCAGCACCAGCGGGGCCTTGGCAATGAAAGGCTGATGGTCGCAGCTGTCGGCCAGCGCGGCCTTCAGGGCCGGGTCGGTGATGTCCAGAATGGTGTACAGCTGCTGGCAGCCCGCAGAGGGGGCCTGCGCGGCAGCTTCCAGAATGGCCTGCTTCATTCCGGCCGGGATGGCTTTTTCTTCAAACACCCGCACAGACTTGCGGGCATACAGGCTTTGCAGGATGGGATTGGTTTCGGGCATGGTGAGTACCTCCTAAAACTCCCTCAGTCACGGCTCACGCCGTGCCAGCTCCCTCAAGGAGGGAGCCTTTGACAGGAGGGAAAACTTTATCGTGTTACAGCAAGGTTCATCGCCGCGCGAAAGCCTCCCTCTGAGAGGAAGGTGCCGAACGAAGTGAGGCGGAAGGAGTTTGGCGCGCAGCGCCTGAGAGGGGTCTTTTTTGGTTTTTATTCGTAATCAATGGGCAGGGTGGGCAGGCCGTTGAGCTCCAGCCCGGCGGTGTGGCCCGCGATGTACTGGTAGTAGCCCTGTGCGGCGATCATGGCACCGTTGTCGCCGCAGAACTTCAGCTCCGGCAGGTACACCTTGGCCCCCAGCTTCTGGGCACCGTCGTTCACCAGCTGGCGCAGACGGCCGTTTGCGGCCACACCGCCCGCCAGACACACCTGCTTTGCACCGGTGTCGGCGGCAGCCAGCAGCAGTTTTTCGGCCAGGATGCCCGCAATGCGCTCCTGGAAGCTGGCGGCAAGGTCCGGCACGTTTACTTCCTCCCCCTTCATCTGGGCCTTGTTCACCTCGTTGAGCACGGCGGTTTTCAGGCCGGAGAAGCTCACGTTATACTTGCCCTCCACATGGGGCACCGGCAGGCGGTAGGCCTTGGGGTCGCCGGTCTTGGCGGCGTTGGCCACACTCGGCCCGCCGGGGTAGGGCAGACCCAGGGTGCGGGCCACCTTGTCAAAGGCTTCTCCGGCGGCATCGTCCACCGTGTGGCCCAGAATGTGGTAGTGGGTGTAGTCCTGCACTTCCACGATGTGGCTGTGCCCGCCGGAGGCCACCAGGCAGAGGAACGGCGGTTTCAGCTCCGGGTGGGTCAGGTAGAGCGCGGCGATGTGGCCCCGCAGGTGGTGCACCGGCACCAGGGGCTTATTGGCGGAGTAGGCCAGCCCCTTGGCAAAGTTCACGCCCACCAGCACCGCGCCGATGAGACCCGGCGCAAAGGTGACGGCCACGGCGTCCACGTCGTCCATGGTCTTGCCTGCGTCCAGCAGGGCCTTTTTGACGGTGGCGCTGATGAACTCACAGTGGCGGCGGCTGGCGATCTCCGGCACCACGCCGCCGTACAGCGCCTGTTCTTTCACGCTGGTGGAGATGACGTTGCTCAGCAGATGCCGGCCGTCCTCCACCAGAGCTGCGGCGGTCTCGTCGCAGGTGGATTCGATTCCTAAAACGATCATGTTCAATGGGCCTCCAGCCAGTTTTTGCCTGCGTGCACATCGGTGCTCAGGGGCACGGCGTACTGCACGCAGCCCTCCATCTCCTCCCGCAGGATCTGCGCAGCCTTTTCGGCTTCCGCTTCCGGGGCTTCCACAATCAGTTCGTCGTGGACGGTGAGGATCAGGCGGCTTTCCATTTTTTCGTCTCGCAGGCGCTTCCACACCCGCACCATGGCCAGCTTGATCACGTCGGCGGCCGTGCCCTGAATGGGGGTGTTGCGGGCCATGCGCTCACCGCTGGAACGCACGTTGAAGTTGGAGCTTGCCAGCTCCGGCAGCGCCCGGCGGCGGCCGAACAGGGTGGATACATAGCCGTTCGCCTTGGCGTCGGCGATGGTCTTGTCCATATAGCCGCTCACATTGGGGAAGGCGGCCAGATAGTTCTTGAGGAAGGCGTCTGCTTCCTTGACGGTCACCCCGATGTCCTTGGCCAGGCTGTAGGCACCCTTGCCGTACATGATGCCAAAGTTGATGGCCTTGGCGCTGGAACGCAGCCGGGGCGTCACCTCGCTCTGGGGGATGCCGTAAATTTTGGCGGCGGTGCTGCGGTGGATGTCCTCCCCGTTCAGGAAGGCCTGCTGCATGTGTTCGTCCCCGGTGATGTGGGCCAGGATGCGCAGCTCGATCTGGCTGTAGTCGGCGTCCACCAGCACACAGCCCGGCTTTGCGATGAAGTAGGCCCGCAGCTGGCTGCCCAGCTCGGTGCGGATGGGGATGTTCTGCAGGTTGGGGTTGTCGGAGGAGAGCCGTCCGGTGCGGGCCTCGGTCTGGTTGAAGGTGGAGTGGATGCGCCCATCTTCGCCGATGACCTTGAGCAGGCCCTCCACATAGGTGGAGTTCAGCTTCTGGTACGCGCGGTACTGCAAAACGTCCTCTACCAGCGGGTACTCCCGCAGGCTCTCCAGCGTTTCGGCGTCGGTGGACCAGCCGCGCTGGGTCTTTTTGCCATGGGGCAGGCCCATGGTGTCGAACAGCATCTCGCCCAGCTGCTTGGGGCTGTTGGGGTTGAAGCTGGTGCTGCCGGTCTCCATGTGGATGCGGGCCAGCACCTGTTCCAGTTCGGTGCGCATCCGCACGCCAAACTGCTCGATGCCGTCCCGGTCCACCAGCACGCCGATGCGGGTCATGTCCGCCAGCACCTGCGCCAGCGGGAACTCAATGTCGTTGTACAGGGCATCCTCGCCGCAGGCGGTGATCTCGGCTTTCATTTTGGCAAACAGGTCGGCCAGACGTCCGGCGTCCGGGTAGTCGGCGCAGGTGAAGGCCGCAGCGGCCTTGTAGCTGGGCACCAGCTCTCCCACCTGATACTTGGACGCCGAGGCATCCAGCAGGTAGGCGGCCAGCTTGCCGTCCCACCGGATGCTGCTGCCCCAGCCGCCGGCGGCCATGGCTCTGGCGTACAGGGGAGCCGAATTGAACACATCCAGCGTGACGTCGGCGTTGTCCAGCAGACGGAGCAGGTCGGCGTCCTCCAACGGGTAGACGGTGGTGTCCTGCACGGCGTACCAGCTCTCCGGCTGCAGCATCACGTTGCGGGTGCCCTGCTTGCCCATCACGGCGGGGCGGGAGGCCACCAGATAGTGCCCGGACGGGGCAAGGGGCAGGGCGGCAAGCTCTGCCTCCGGCAGCTCCACGGCCTGCTCTTCCGGGGCGGCCTCCGGGGCCACACCGTCCAGCCCGAAGCGCGGGATCAGCGAGTGGATCTCCAGCTCCTGCAGCAGGCGCACGGCGGCGGCCTTGTTGCCCTCGCCCACGGCGTAGCTGCCCTCGGCCGTGTCGATGGGGGCATCGGTGCGGATGGTGCCCAGGGTGTGGCTCAGCTCGGCCATGGGCTTGTCCTCCATGAGGTGCTCCCGCTGCTTGGGCTTGATGCGCTTGTCGTCGAGGTTGGCGTACACGCCCTCCAGCGAGCCGAAGGTCTGCACCAGGCTCAGGGCGGTCTTTTCGCCGATGCCCTTCACGCCCGGGATGTTGTCGGAGGTGTCGCCCATCAGGCTCTTCACCTCAATGAGCTGTTTGGGCTCAATGCCATATTTTTCGTGGATGGCGTCCACGTCCATGGTCACGGTCTTGCTGCGGCCCATCACGGTGGCGGCCAGCAGCACCGTGGTGGTGTCGCTCACCAGCTGCAGGCTGTCGCGGTCTCCGGTGGCCAGGAAGCAGTCATCCTGCCGGGCGGCGCAGGCAGCGGCCAGCGTGCCCAGGATGTCGTCGGCCTCCCAGCCCTCGGCGGTGATGGTGCGGTAGCCCAGGTCTGCCAGCAGCTCCTTGAGCACCGGCATCTGCTGGGCCAGCTCCTCCGGCATCCCATGACGGGTGGCCTTGTAGCCGTCGTACATCTTGTGGCGGAAGGTGGGAGCCTTCAGGTCAAAGGCCACGGCCACCTCGTCGGGCTCGCACTCCTTGAGCAGGGAGAGCAGGATATTCAAAAAGCCGTAGATCGCATTGGTATAGCGGCCGTCCTTGGTGGTCAGCAGCTTGATGCCAAAAAAGGCGCGGTTGGCAATGCTGTTGCCGTCAATGACCAGTAAGCGCATAGCATACAGTCCTCCGTTCCATAATTTCACATCCTATAGTATAGCACAAAACCGGCCCCGGCGGGAGAGAATTGCAGAAAAAGCTGTAGATTGTAATTTATAAGAAAGTATGTTAAACTAAAAAACGCCGCCCAGAAAGGCGGCGTTAAGGTGCTGTCTGCAATTACAGGTGGTCTAGCTCCCTCCGGCAAGCGTCCGGGGGACGTGAAAATCTTGTTGTTTCTGGTTTCCCCTGACGCAAACGCGGAAGGGGGGATGCACTA
>ENA-UEOR01001670-UEOR01001670.1-human-gut-metagenome-genome-assembly--contig:-NODE-1670-length-12924-cov-10.001168_pt1 | contig 12924 bp, 10 predicted proteins | sample MGYA00242887_ERZ507890 | MGnify/ENA primary metagenome ERZ507890 (study PRJEB26167, sample SAMN06115431) | human gut metagenome | host: Homo sapiens | place: China:Guizhou | collected 2014-10-21...
CCTTCGCCACCGTCTGCAAGTGGGCGGATGGTGATATCTGCATCCGGATATATGCGCCGGATTCCGGCAGAGGCACTTTCCCCGGCTTCGAGGGAAGTCATGCTTCCTTTAAAAGAATCGATGGCAATAACAACGTTCATGTATACTCTCCTCCTGATATCTGATGGTTGTATTACATGTCACCAGGCGGAACTGGAACAATTGGTGCCTGACACAATAAACTTGCAATAGGCTGCTTTTTTCTGTTGAGCAAGAAGTATCTTTTAATTCATATTTAGGTGGTTTGTCAATAGCAATAATATTTAATGCATAATCTGATTTAAGAGTGAATTTCAAATTTTAGATTTTCAATAATCATGGGATAAAAATAACAGGGAGGATTATAGTTTTCGGAATAAAGCCGATATATAATATTAGAAACAATAAATAATAAAGAACGGATTCAGAGAAGGAGGACAAAGGATATGTCAATGAATGTGAATACAACGGGTACTGTTTATGGAAGTTATCAGAATACCTACAAGGCAGGTACAGTAGATAAGAAAAAAGAAACAGCGAAAACAACAGAAAATGATAAGGTCAAGAAAAATGTGACAGAAAGTATAGCCGAAAAAAATCTAAGTAAAGAGGCACAAAAAATGCTTAAAGATATGCGTGGCTCAAGAACAGATATGGACTTTATGGTTGCAGATTTTGAAAATGGTGATAATGCTAAAGATATTTTAGCACAAAGTGATAAAGAGTTTACGGTTATTTTCTCAAAGGAAGAAATGGAGAAGATGGCATCCGATCCCAAATATTATGCTGAAAAGATGCATAGTATTGAAGGTGCTTTGCGTATGTCGGATGAAATCAATGCTCAGTTTGGATTTGAAAGAGCATTTGGTAAGACAAACGGAATAGAAAACAGTGCAGATACTGATACAAAAATAACAAAGTTTGGTATTTCTTTTAATAGTGATGGAACTACAACATTCTTTGCTCAATTAGAAAAAACATCAGCTAGTCAGAAAGAATATCTTGAAAAAATTCAGGAAAAGAAAGCTGCGGAGAAGAAAGAGGCGAAGAAAAAGGAACAATTAAAGCAAATTGAAGTAAAAAAAGCTACTGTTCAAGCAAATTCAAAAGATGAACTTTTGGATAAAATTAAAAATATTGAATGGAATTCTATCAAACCAGAGGATAATAAAATCGGTGGAAGATTTGATTTTTCAATTTAGTATATTTAGATGGGGATGATTACATAAAGTATGGAGGTAGATTCATTATGAGAAAACGTTTTTTTCTATTATTGTATGTGTTGTCATGCTTTTTACAATGAATGTCACAGCTTTTGCGGCAGAAACTCAGGAAAATTATTCGGAGACGGAGAAAACAATGACATTTGAAATAACTCCGACAGCATTAACTTCTGGATCATCACGACATTCTGTTGGAATGTTAAATTCCTTTTTTGGAACAAATGATACAGTGGCAACTTCCGCTCTTGGTTCTTTTACAATCAGCAGCACATCTGTTCCGTCAGGCTCCACAATCAGTAAAATAGTGGTTACATCCACAAAAAGTAGTGGAAGTAGTGGAAACATCGAATTATTTGTTGCTAAAGATGAGGATAATGGAGATGGCACATTTGACAGATATACAGACAGCAAAAGTTGGAATAGTTCTCTTACTTTTGCAGATTTTGGCAATTATAATTTAAGCCCTGTTGGAAATTATTATGTTCAATTTGAATCTACAAGGTATTCAACGGGAACTGTTGCAGCAGCAACATTAAAAAATATTTATGTCACAGTATACTATCATTAAAATTTTATAATCCCCATTCTAAACAAGCAAAGATGTTGTTATTCAGTTAGCAGCATCTTTGCTTTTAATTGTATAATTGATATGACTATTGAGTTAGAATGACATTGATAGCGATAGAAAGCTATATATTACAGAAGCAGACTTTGATAAAAAAGCATTTGAGAGATTATATAAATTGAATATTATATAATCAGAGGTATATAGAACATGCACAGAGACACTATATTTCAATATGAAACAATGGTGCCTGACACAATAAAAACGCATAGCCAAACTTCGCTCGGTATAACTGCCTGATTGTGTCGAAATTCGTATTTTATCAATTATATCTGATAAAACTGGATTTGCGGTATTGAAAATCAGTTATAGCCGTGGTACCATATAGACAGTTTCAGAAGGGAGGCTGGTCTACATGATTAAACGAGAAATTTATATGAGCCGTATTCGTCCTTTTATCGGAAATGAGCTGATAAAGGTTCTGACAGGGATTCGCCGTAGTGGAAAATCTGTCATGCTGAACCTGATCCAAGAGGAACTTGCCCAAAACGGGGTCCAACCAGAACAGTTTATTTCCCTGAATTTTGAGAACATGAGCAATGCACACCTTTGTACGGCTGTTGCATTGCATGATGAAATCCTTCGCAGAACAAAAGAAATCAGCGGCAAGGTTTATCTGTTCTTCGACGAAATCCAAGAGGTGGCTGATTGGGAAAAATGTATCAACTCTTTCCGGGTGGAGCTGGATTGTGATATATACATTACCGGTTCCAACGCCAAGCTGCTTTCCGGTGAGCTTGCCACTTATCTTGCCGGACGGTATGTGGAGTTCGTGATTTACCCGTTTTCATTCAGAGAGTTTATGGAGCTGTATCACACCGTTTACGAAGGTGCAGACGAAAGACAATGCTTTACAAAATATCTGACGCTGGGAGGAATGCCCTATTTGAGCAACCTTCGCTACGACGATGCCGCCAGTCGTCAGTATTTGCGGGACTTGTTCAACTCCGTAGAGCTGAAAGATATTATCAAGCGAAACAATATCCGTGATGTGGATATGCTGGAGAGAATTATTGCTTATATAACTTCCAACATCGGCACTACCTTTTCTTCCACAGCCATTTCCAAGTATCTGAAAAGTGAAGGGCGCTCCGTTTCACCAGAAACGGTACTGAACTACATCAAAGCCTGCACGGACGCATTCCTGTTTTATCAGGTGAAGCGCCAAGACCTCCAGGGAAAGAAAATCCTGACCGTCAACGAGAAATACTATGTTGCAGATCATGGTGTCCGGGAAGCCGTGTACGGTGGCAACATGAAGGACATTAACCTTGTCCTTGAAAATGTTGTCTACATGGAGCTGCTGCGCCGTGGTTATTCTGTGACTGTTGGGAAAGTCTCTGACAAGGAGATTGACTTCGTATGTGAAGATCATGGGAAAAAGCTGTATGTTCAGGTTTCCTATCTACTTGCCTCGGAGGAAACCATCCAGCGTGAGTTTGGGGCGTTTGCCGGTGTTCGTGACAATTTCCCGAAATACGTTGTAACGATGGACGAACTGGATATGAGCCGAGATGGAATCAAACACCGCAATATTCGTGACTTCCTGCTGGCAGAGGAATGGAACTGAAATGTTCTTCTTTCACCAGAAGATATGCAGAAGTTCTTCCAATGCCGAGAATGAAAAAACAATGGTGCCTGACACAATAAATATTATGATATGTCTGTATTTAACCGCTGTATAGAAACCGGGAATGTTCTCTTAATACTGGAATGTTGGCAGGATGTCCACCCGGCGCTTGTCAGTATCCCAGTGAAATGGGAATACAGCTCGCCGTATGGACTTTTGTATGCTCTGAATCCGCCGGATGATGTTATGCAGTTTGAAAACAATGGTGCCTGACACAATAAATATTCTTTCCGGAATTCTTGCAGAGATGGGAGACATTTCGAGATTTGATGATGTTAAGGAAATACAAAAATTAAGCGGATTAGGTCTTGTAGCATGTAGCTCAGGAAAGCATAAGGGAGAGACCAAAATCAGTCACAGAGGACGCAAACGACTCAGATACTGGTTATTCCAGGCGGCAAAGTCAGCAGTGGCTCATGCGGAGGAAGTTAAAGAACTCCATGTGTACTACACGACACGCCCTGACAATCCGCTGAAAAAGATGCAGTCACTGATTGTGATAGCCTGCAAGCTTTTGAGAATCGTTTATACGATTCTGAAGAAGGGAACGGTCTATGATCCGAAGAAGATGCTGATGGACATCAGGCGGCCGGAAAAGAAGGAAGCGATTGCAGCATAAGACAATCGACAGCATTATTTATTCCAGAGCCTTGCCGGGTTGCGGATGATTCCGAAATCGGGCAGGGTTCTGGAAAGAAACCCGATAACGATGGAGTGCAACAAGCACTGCATCAGCACAATGACCAGCAGGTAACGAAACAAGGGAAGCGTCCACGGAATATCCGTACCCTGCGGAAAGGGCAGGTCAGTAAAATCAAAATATAAACAAGAGCTGTAGCCTGCAGTAGTTCACTCCGTAGGGCAATGACCCTGTTAGAAAGCTTAGCGGGCACTCGGTGTATGAGCAGGTGGGACGAAGGAAGTTGGTACACGATACCATTAGACACGGAAGGTTCACCATCATAGTTAACAGAGGATTTATAGCCTTTATAAAGCAAAACAAAGGGACGCTTTATAAACTGCACCCTCTTCTAACTATTCAGTACAAGATACAATGACTGTCATACACTTGTGGCTCTGTTTTATGAGGTAAATATTTAAAGAAAAGCCTGAAAAATCAGTGATTTAGGGCTTGACATTATAGGAGACTTCCTGTATAATAAAAAGGGAACTTTGACATATCTTTTCGGTTTACGAAAAAGATCACAGTCGTCAAGTCCGAAAAAGATGCCTATAAGCATGTGCTTAAGGCGATGAAAAAGCGTGATTACAGCACTAGCTATTGTGCGGACGGAGCGGTGTATTACGAGACATTTGTACTCGCATTGCAGCATCATCCGGAGTACAATTATAGTCTGGTCATCTGGAAGAGTACCGATGGAACATTTGATTACCGGGCAGGTAATGACCTGAGTGCGGCGCAGATCACGGGTAAAATAAAACAGGCGAATGCAAAGGCGAACGCGATTATTCCCCGGATTATCAGGGACGGAATGACGCGCAAACAGAAGCTGCGTGCGATCCACAATTATCTCGTGAAAAACTGTGTCTACGATGAGAACGCGCGCAGATACGGATATGATGATGCCTATACCGCATATGGTTGTCTGATTGAGAAAAAGGCGGTATGTCAGGGCTATGCAGGTGTTTTTAACCTGCTTGCCGCAAAAGCCGGCATCTGTTCGATCGCCGTTCCGGGTGAAGCCGGTGGCGGATCACATGCGTGGAATTATGTGAAAGACGGAAGCAGCTACCGCTATATTGATGTGACCTGGGATGATCCGGTGCAGGATCAGGGTGCGAAGGCTGCCGTGAAATAGACTTATTTTTACTTGACACAGGCACAATTTGAACTGACCCACACATGGGATAAGGTAGAGAATGCTTTATAGAGTCGGCGGAAATTTATTTACGGGAATACATAACAGATGAAAGGGAGGATACTACTTATGAAAAAACAGCTTACAGCACTTGTTTTATGTATTTGTATGGTATTGTCGGTGCTGCCATTTTCAAGTACACAGGCAGCTGCAGAGGAGACGAGCAGTGTTGGCACAAGCAATATTAGCATCGGAGACTATATCAGGCTGGGAAACTATAACGGGCAGCCAATCTTATGGCGCTGCGTCGATGTTGATGAGATGGGACCGCTCATGCTCTCCGATCAGGTGCTGGCAACGATGGCTTATGATGCCAAAACAAGTGAAAACAGCGCTACGCGTTCGCACAGCCGTAACCTAAAGCGTGGGACATATGGCTCAAATCAATGGCGTGACAGCAATATGCGTTCCTGGCTGAATTCCAAGGCGGAAGCCGGGAAGGTAGAATGGCTTTGCGGAAACCCTCCAAAGAGTGGCTTTGTAGGAGAGAATCCATATGACCAGGCAGCAGGCTTTTTAAACGGCTTTAAGGAGGACGAGATCGCAGCGATTAAAACGGTAACCCAGCGTTCGATCGTATCCCATCCGGAATATAATGCGGGAATGATCGAAGGCCAGGGGGCAGATCTGCCTTATGACACAAATATAGAAGCAGCCGCTAACGGATTTGATCAGGCCTATTATGAGAACGTTACGGATAAAGTATTCTTAATGGATGTAAAGCAGATAAACAAAGTCTATCAAAATAACAGCCAGCTTGGAGACAGTTATCATATTGCTTATAAGGGTGGCGTGAGGTGGCCTTACTGGCTGCGGACTCCGGTGACGGATTGCAACCACGATATGCGCTATGTGGAGACGGATGGAAGAATAGACAGAAACGCTCCGTATTTAGGCTTTTATGGTGTCCGTCCGGCGTTTTATCTTGATACGCAATATTATCAGGTGACTGGTGGAGACGGTACAGCTGATTCCCCTTACCGCGGTGCAGCCGTAAATAAACCGGAGGAGAACTTTACAGTTTCCGGAGATGGACCAACACCGGGGCAGGAGTGGGATGTTTCGCTTGACAAGAGTATACAGTTATATCTTGGACCGAATTATTCCAAGAGCAAGAAATACGAATCTGCCACGATACCTATCCAGGTCATCCAGAAGACGCGCAGCGATAATGAGAATATGGTTGTCGTCATCTGCGGTGAAGGTTACACAAAAGGCGAGCAGCAAAAATTTGTTGCAGCTGCCAAACGGTTATGGGAAGGCGCGATGCAGTATGAGCCATATAAGACGTACAAGGATCGCTTCAATGTATATGCATTATGTACGGCATCGGATAAAACGTACAGTGCCATTGATGGATATGACAGTACATTTTTCGATGTATGGGGAAAGAATATATCCGTGAATGGAAGTCAGTGGAAGAACCATATTTTTGAACGGTGTATCGGACCGGCGTTTATCGAGAAAGTGCATGATGCCCATATTCCGCAGCAGGCAGATCCGAATGTAGATTGGGATTTTGAAAAGTATAAATATGTACATGACTACATCAGCCAGTTCGTACTTCTGGTCAATTCTGCAAATGATTTTGGCGGGGCATTCAACGATCTTGATTACGGATTCCATTATATTGTCAGCCCTGCATACAGCCAGCGTGCAGTCGAAACGCTTACGCATGAGCTTGGTCATGGTCTGTTATGGCTTGGAGACGAGTACAACAGCGGATCTTTTATGGGAGAAGCGTCTGAAAAAACTTCGCTAAACAGAACGGGGATCAGTGATCCTGAACAGGTAAAATGGAGACAGCTGCTTGGCTTCCGGAAGACATACAGTGTTCCTCATACAGATTATGATACGGATAAGATTTATAATTCCAGCCGTGAATGTATGATGCGCCAGACCTGGAATGGTTTCTGCGAGGTATGTAAGCTGCAGGGAAATAAGCGGATGCGCCAGCTGGTCACAGAGGGTCCGGATCTGTATGTGGCAGAACCGGAAGTGACAAAGCGCACAGATGCATATACGAAGCTTTCAGATTTTAGTGATGCAACCGGTTGGGGTTATACAAAATTTGACGCAGACAAAAAGACACGCCTTTTGACAGGGGCAGATAAAATTACTTTCCAACCGACAGAGATGAAGGGGCAGAAGATTGAGCTGCGTACAATCGTGCAGAACCTTTCCGATACAAAGCTCAGTCAGGTGACATTACAGGTATGGGTAAACCATGCTGACGGAACCATTGCTACTGCTGATGGTCAGCCTGTAGCAGCGTCAGAAACGTTCAAGATTCCGCTTTGGACGGAAAAGGGCAATTTCCGCCCGAAGGGAACGTTGGAATATCATGGAAGCGATTTTAATTCCGGTTTGAAAAATTGTTCCCTCTTATATACCATCCCGTCCAATGCAGATCTGCGAACCGGTGACACGGTCGGATATGCAGTGAGGGATGAGCAGGGAACTGTTCTTGCTTACGAAGGAACGCTTCCAAACAAAGGTCAGGATATCTTGCCGGCACCGGAGCCTGCAAAGAGTTATACAGTTACTTTTTGTTATAATGACGGAAGAGAAAATACAACAAAAACGACCGGAATCAATGGAAAACTCGGTGATCTTCCGGCACCGGCCCGTGAAGGATATGTGTTTGACGGATGGTATACGACAGGTGGTGAGAAAGTTGATTTGACAAGAGTATATAGCAGCAATACGGTGTTGTATGCAAGATGGAGTGAATATATCGCACCGTCACCGAATGTTAAGAAAGCTCCGGTCATTCTGCTGGCGACAAGCCCGGATACAGTGACCGAAGGAGAACAGGTCATGTTAAGTGTCAGCGAAACCTCAGGATTTGGTGTGGATTTAAGCGGAGTAACTTACACGGCAGATCCTTCGCTGCCGATATCCGGCACAGGGGAGGCTCAGACGATCCGGCTCGATCAAGCTGGTACTTATACATTTACTGCTCATTATTCCGGTGATAATGAGAAATATCTTGCGGCCGACAGTAATCGTGTTACCGTAACCGTAACGAAAAAAGCGGATGTCAGCGGAGGAACAACGTCAGGAGGTGGATCATCGTCAGGAGGCGGTTCCACGGCAGGAGGCGGATCTTCAGCAGGAGGCGGATCTTCAGCAGGGGGCGGATCCTCGTCAGGAGGCGGTGCAGCAGCAGGAGGTGCCACCGCGGGAGGCGGCGCAGCTAACGGAAATGCATCTGCAACAACTACGCCGGACATCAAGGATTCGGATGGAACGACTGTTGCCATAGTGAACGGTAAAAAAGGAATGATCACAGCAGAAGTGCAGCTTAGTGAAAAGGCGATCGCAAATGCTGAAAAATCAGGTGAAGCAGTTAAACTTCCGGTTGAAGTAAAGGCAGGTAAAAATATAAAAGCTGCATCCACTGTGACCATCAATCTACCGGAGGGTGCAGGGAAAACGAAAGTGAAGATTCCGGTAAAAAATATGACCGTAGGTACAGTCGCAGTGCTTGTCAATGCCGATGGCACTGAGAAAATTGTGAAGAAATCAGTGGCTGCAAAAGATGGAGTTCAGCTGATCGTGGACGAAGACACTACAGTGAAGCTCGTAGATAAGGCGAAAAACTTTAAGGATACAAAAAAACATTGGGCGAAGGATTCCATTGATTTTGTAAGTGCACGCGGGCTGATGAATGGAAAGAGCAGTACGGCTTTTGCACCGGAAGCAAAAATTACCCGGGCACGGCTATGGACGATTCTCGCACGATGGGAAGACGTAGATCTGACAGGTGGAAAGAAGTGGTACAGCAAAGCACGTGCATGGGCTAAAAACCAGGGAATTTCGGATGGCAGCAGACCAAATGCTGCGATAACGAGAGCCGAGGCGATCACAATGCTATGGCGTGCGCAAGGAAAACCGGCAGCAGAGCAAGAGACAGCTTTTAAAGATGTTTCTTCTGATGAATACTACGCACAGGCAGTGGCGTGGGCCAAAGAGAAGGGTATCGCACAAGCGAATAGCAAAGGACGATTCAATCCGGATGCTGCCTGTACAAGAGCGGAAATAGCCGCATTCCTGTATCGGATGTCGTTGAGTGAATAAACGGTTTACATGTACCATCTGGTATAAAGATAGCAGGAAGGAGATACCTGATTTGAAAAGAACTGCAAAAATCATTTTGACAGGAGTCTGCCTCGGCTTGATTTTACATTGATTTAATCAAAAAAGAAAAATGGACGATACAGAGAAATCTGTATCGTTTATTTTTCGTCTTTTTTAATTTATAGGAAAGTTCTAACTTTGGGATAGCTAGATATGAAAAGGGCCCGCAATTTAGCGGGCACGACAAGTAAACGATAGGTTTTAGAAGATATAGAAGCCTTCAGCTCCAGGAAAGTCTTCACCAAACTCATCGTCTTCATTTAAGAAGTAATCCATATCAAGCAAATCATCCTCACTCATGTGGCGGATGTCATCAGCAGTCATGCCTTCAGGTGGATTCTGTATGTACTTGTTTCTGATTTCATCTGAACGTTTTGACATAGTATTTTCCTCCGTTTTTTACATTCTATCACAGAGGAAGGTGTGATGTATATATTTATGCTGATGAAGTATATGAGAGCCTGCCCATAGCGTTACTGTTCAGACCATTGTAAAAACTGACGAAATTTAAAAAAATATATTTGTGGATAAACTCAAGCAGGATGGAAAGTTTCGTTAACGACTTCCGAATCCTGCTTTTTCTTTTGAAATTATAAACAGTACCTGCATATTTTCCTGCTTTTACATGGCTGGAATACGGATTTCCAGTCCTGCTTCTTTCATTTTTCTTCCGGTTATCCACCGTCATTCTGCCAGTCCCGGAATTCGTCCGATTTCCCATTCGTCCCTGTTTTTGCTGTACTTATCCTATACTTAAGGAGGCACAAATGAACGCAGATGATAAAAGCAAACTCAAAGCATATGAAGAACTTATAGGCAGTCTTGAGCATACAAACGGACTGCAGCACAGGGTCATTGAAACCCAGTCCTCATTGATCAAATCCCTTGAGGAACATAATGCAGAATTAGAAAAAATCATTGATGATCTGACAAACATTTAAGGAAAGGACGCGGCATGGGGATGGGAAATTCTTTTGAAACCATTACAGTACTTCAATACAGGCTGAAAGAAGCACAGGAAGAACTTGCAGCCTTTCAATCGGGAGAAAAATATATCCGAATGGAAAAACAGCACCTTACACAGGTGCGTGCCCTGGAACGCAGAATTGCAAAACTGGAAGCAGCTGTAGCAAAAGAACACAGCCATGCCATTACGATTTGGAATCAATGGTTTGAGATTTTTGAACAGCTGCAAAAAGAATGCGACCGTATGGTTGCCGAAGCAGTAAAAAAGGCGGATATGATGGAAAAAAGGGCCATCCGTGCAGAAAGACAGCGCGACACTGCCCTTGAAAAAGTAACTTTCCAGAGACGGGAACTTTACAAAGTAAAGACAGAGCTTGATGATGAAAAACAAAAAGTACAGAAATACTGTACTACCATTTCCAAATTCAGCCACAAAAGCAGAATTAAGAAAAAAGCTCCAATTGAAACCGGAAACTCCGGTGAGAAAACACTGTCATATCCTATTATGATCACACTGAACACAATAAATAAATCTGCCAGAACAATAAAAAGAACTCTAAAAGCTTTTCCCTCAAATGTATTCTTTTGTTTCACCTTATACCTCACCATTTTCACAATATTGATTATTACTTCTTTTTGCGCTTAGTAACTCACATATCCACCCTCAAGGTCAACGTCACCGGTACTTACATTTTTCACAAATATTTTATAATTGCCACTGTTTGAGATTCTAAAATTGTGAGTGCCGCTGTCGATTGCGTAAACATACCAGAGCTTTTCATCCGGCGTCATAATTCCATAGCAAACCGTCTGACCCGCAGGCATGATGTTCACGCGGATTGCAATACACTGATCACGATCTGCATAAACAGTTCCCGCAAAAAACATCGTACCCGACTCTAAGGTACTGATCTGAAATTCCTCGTTACCCTCAACAGGATTTTCATCCGGCAATTCCCCGGATACAATTGTTTCCTGTTCCGGTACAAACATTTCCTCATACTCTGTGTCTTCGATCACCTCTTCTTCGATCTCCACTTTCGTACTCTCGAAAACTCTGTCAATCCATCCGCATTGGATGTACCAAGCTGATTAGTCGAATTACCGGCAAACAAATAAGGCAGAGGTATAGAGAACTCACGAGAAGCACGAATATTATCACCCACACTGTGTCCCTCTTCATACAACAGTAAACCGGATACATGATGGTCAGTAGCGAAAGTATTATCATAACTTACAGAAGCCTGCCATAGAGTTGACCAAGAATTCCCATAGTAACGTTCCAATTTGGTAGGACTCTGTTTGGGATAAGCAGAATAAGTTTCACTTGCTTCATCGTAAGTATATTCATTATATTCTTTCTGAAAAATAGAATTATCAGCTATAGAAGTATCGTAACTGAACAACCCTTTCACTTTCAATCCTTTTACAAATGGAACCACATATTCCAATTCCATACTGGATTGAAAAATTTTATTGGTATTTTTGTTATAACCAGATACATCAGGATCTGTCGAAGCCAAAAGGTTTAACTGGTCAGTTGACATCTTTTGGTAATACCCCGGAGTGTCATTAGCATAAAGTTTTTCATTAGGACTGGCGCGCCAAAGAGCTTTATAAACCTCCCATGTAGACAAATATTGGCGCTCTTTATTGTCAATAATGCCATTCATTTTAACAGAAGCTTTCAAATTCTTGGCAACCTCAGCATTCAAATTCATACGAAGATTGTAACGATCATAATTCAAAGCTTTCGACTTAAAGAAACCTTCTTGATCGGTATAGCCGAAATTTATATAATAATCCATTTTCTCACTACCACCACTCAATGAAACATTATGCTGTTGTTGAGGGGCTGTATTACGGATGACAGCTCCATACCAATCTGTAGATTTCAAAGTTCCATTCAAATAAGCTCCTATCTGCTCATCGGAATAAGTCAATTGTGGGTTTGTCAGATTACGCATAGACTTTTCATTAAACAAAGTCATACGTTCGACTGCTCCTACTGGCTCAAGCATTTCGGCAGGAGTCTGAATACCATAATACATGTTGTATTCAATTTTCGGTTTATTTTTCTCTCCTTTTTTGGTTGTAACCAACACTACACCATTAGCAGCACGCACACCATAAATAGCAGCCGAAGCATCTTTCAACACAGATATTGATTCAATTTCATTAGGATCCATACGCTGTAAATCACCACGAGGGATACCATCAACAACAATTAATGGAGAACCAAAACCACGAATATCAAATTGATTTGTAAATTCACCCGGTTCTGATGTCTTCTGAATCACACGTACCCCAGGCACCTTACCTGTCAACATATTTTGAGCATTCTGGCTCTTTGTTGCAGCCAGTTCTTCATTAGTAATAGCAGATACAGCACCTGTCAGGTTCACCTTTTTCTGAGTACCATATCCCACAACCACTACT
>ENA-UEOR01001675-UEOR01001675.1-human-gut-metagenome-genome-assembly--contig:-NODE-1675-length-12908-cov-7.337308_pt1 | contig 12908 bp, 13 predicted proteins | sample MGYA00242887_ERZ507890 | MGnify/ENA primary metagenome ERZ507890 (study PRJEB26167, sample SAMN06115431) | human gut metagenome | host: Homo sapiens | place: China:Guizhou | collected 2014-10-21...
GTGCTTCCCCGTTTTTTAACAGTTTGCTACGCTTGATGAAGAACAACACGCTGAATCTTTTTCTTTCCATACGGCTCGATTTTTAATGATACAAAGTTAGGAAATCGAACCGAGAACCCTGTTATGTAAAATAGTGCAACGTGCTGTAAAAGAATGAAGTAAATACCTCGCAGTGGAACATTTCGGGCTTTTGAAAACAGTCCCTTGAATAAGGACGTATAGTTTGCTCTAATCCCACTAATTTTGCCTATTCTTGGAAAAGAAAAATCCCCGAATCTCTTTGAAATTCAGGGATTTACATCGTTTTTCTTTCTTAAAAAGTGGTGCCGCCAGGAACTGAGTGAAGATCCCGCGCTAAGCATCGAGAACAAACACGGGGGGTACTATAAGCTGCAAGGAGAATAAAGAACCGGATTATTTGGTTAATAAACCAAACATCGTTAAATTTGACTGCGTTTAAAGCATAAAGAAAAACAATATGGCCTCTATAAAATCTTCAGAACTGATTACCAATGAGGACGGCAGTATTTTCCATCTGCATTTACTTCCGGAGGACCTTGCCGACGATATCATTCTGGTCGGTGACCCGGGACGGGTGGAAACCATCGCCTCCCATTTTCAACAAATCGAGTTGAAAAAAAGTAACCGCGAATTTTACACCATCACCGGCAGTTACCGGGGTCACCGGCTTTCCGTGATTTCCACCGGTATCGGTCCGGATAATATCGATATCGTTATCAACGAATTGGATGCTCTGGCCCATATCGATTTGAAAACCAAAGAAATAAAAGCGATCGGCCGTACCCTGAATATCGTCCGTATCGGTACTTCCGGTTCGGTACAAGCCGACATTCCGGTAGATTCTTTTGTCATCTCGGAAAAAAGCATCGGCTGCGACGGGGTATTGAGGTTTTATGCAAACAACGAATCGGTTTGCGACCATCCGTTCGAAGAAGCTTTTATCCGGCATTGCCGATGGACCCCCTCTGCAGCCCGCCCTTATGTAGTCAATGCCGATCCCGGATTAGTAGACCGCCTGTATGACGAAGAACACACCATCAAAGGAGTTACCCTGACAGCAGTCGGATTTTACGGCCCGCAAGGACGTGTCCTGCGTCTGCCGCTAGCCATGCCGGGAATCAACGACCGGATCACCGCTTTCCGCTACGAAGGCTACAAAGTGACCAACTATGAAATGGAAAGTGCAGCTATCACAGGCCTTTGTAACCTTTTGGGGCATCGGGCCGCCACCATCTGCCTGATCATCGCCAACCGGATAAACGGAGATGCCTCCGCCGATTACCACAGCTATATGAATAAACTGATCCGCTATACCCTGGAAAAATTAAGCTAAAAGCTATAGGCTATAAGCCTTTTGCTTTTAGTATTTAGCATTTCATTTTTTACTTTATATTATGATTCAACGTATTCAATCTCTTTTTTTGCTTTGTACAGCAATTGTGACCGGGCTGTTATTTTTTATGCCGGTTGCTTCCATTGTAGTTCCGAATAATTTTACCTATGCGTTTTATACGACAAAAGTGGTACAGGCCGGAAGTCCGTGTGTATTCATCACCTGGAACTGGATGTCATTGATCCTGAATGCCCTTATTACCACATTGGCAGTAGTCACTATTTTCATTCATCACAAAAAATCCAAGACGGTGAAACCGACTCTATTTCTGCAATTGCGTCTTTGTATTGTCAATATTGTGCTTCAATTGGGGTTAATCGTCCTGATGTGGCTACAAGTGCGTCAACGTAGCAACGAACTCAATGCCGAATGGTTTGCCGATATCAGTTTTATCTTTCCACTGATCGGTGTGATCTTCACGTGGCTGGCTATCCGGGGAATTGTGAAAGATATCACCTTACTGAAATCGTTCGACCGGATTCGGTAAACGATACCGCTACAGCCCATAACAGCTGTAGTGGCCATTGGAAAACGGAAAATCTAAATCGTAAACTATAACATTTCCTTAATCTAAATCGTATGTTCAAAATTTGTTGTGCTAGTTTATTTCTTATAGCGATAACTTTTATCAAAGTTTCTGCTTGTACTAATTTCTTACTCACCCGGGGAGCCACTCAGGACGGATCGACGATGATCACCTATTCGGCCGACTCTCACGTATTGTATGGAGAACTTTATCATTGGCCTGCCGGTACCTGGCCTGCCGGAACGATGATGGATATCTATGAATGGGATACCGGTAAATATATGGGTAAAATCCCGCAGACTGCCCAGACTTACAACGTAATCGGTAATATGAACGAATATCAATTGGCTATCGGTGAAACGACATACGGCGGACGTAAAGAACTGGAAAGTCAGCCGGGAGCTATTATCGACTACGGAAGTCTGATCTATATCACCCTGCAACGCGCTAAAAATGCCCGGGAAGCCATTGTCGTGATGACCGATCTGGTAGAGCGATACGGTTATGCCAGTTCAGGCGAATCTTTCTCCATCAGTGATCCTGATGAAGTATGGATTCTCGAAATGATCGGTAAAGGCGAAGGCGAAAAAGGAGCGGTATGGGTGGCCCGGATGGTCCCCGACGGTTATGTTTGTGCACATGCCAACCAGGCACGGATCACCACCTTCCCCCTGGAAGGAAAAACTTCCATTTCATCCGACCAGATGAAAAAAATCTATGATAAAGAAATTACAACGGTATATGCAAAAGATGTGATTTCTTTTGCCAAACAAAAAGGCCTTTATCCCCAGGACGGGAAAAATGCCGATTTCAGTTTTTCCGATACTTATGCTCCGGTAGATTTCAGTGGTGCCCGTGCCTGTGAAATCCGGGTATGGGCGTTCTTCAATGCTGTAAATCCCGATATGGCTCAGTACTGGAACTATGCCAAAGGGAAAATCGAACGTGACGGTAAAGGCTATGCGACAAACCGGATGCCCCTGTGGGTTAAACCGAACCGGAAAGTGGATGTACTGGAAGTCATGGATTTTATGCGTGATCACCTCGAAGGCACCGAACTGGATATGAGTAAAGATCCGGGAGCCGGTCCCTACGAATGCCCTTACAGATGGCGGCCGATGAGTTTCGAAGTCGATGGTAAAGAATATGTTCACGAACGGGCCACAGCCACCCAACAAACCGGTTTTACCTTTGTGTCACAAAGCCGCAGTTGGTTGCCGGATGCAGTAGGCGGTATCCTTTGGTTCGGTGTTGACGACGCTGCCAGTACCGTGTATTTCCCCATGTATTCCTGCTCCACCCGTGTTCCTCACGCTTATGCAGTCGGCAACGGCAGCATGATGGAATTCACCGATCAGGCAGCTTTCTGGGTTTTCAATCAGGTGACTAATTTCGCTTATACCCGTTATAATGCTATTCATCCGGAAATCCGGGAAAAACAAAAGGCTTTGGAATCCCAATACAAAACGTTTGTCGAAGGAATAGACTCCGGAGCTAAAGCACTATTCGACAAAGATCGTGCAGCAGCAATAGAATTCCTGACCGATTTCTCCTGCAATACCGGTAACCACCTGGTAGACACCTGGAGAGATTTCTACGGTTATCTTTTCTGCCGCTATATGGATGGTAATATCAAAACTGCGGTCCCGGGCGAAAAAAATCCTAAAGTAGAACAACCGCAACTACCCGAATGGTACCTCCGCACCATCATCGAAAAGGCCGGAGACAAACTACAGGTCATCGAATAAAAGGAGGAAAGGTAAAAGGTATAAAGTATAAGGTAAAAGATGGATTTCTCTCCATTTTACCTTTTACTTTTTACCTTTCTTAGGGTAAGTATTCGGATTGGATATTTTTCATCGCCGCAAAGAGGTTGCCTTTTACGTGGGGAGATAAAGCTTCCATCTGTCGGATAATTTCAGCTACGGCATGACGGTTCGTCGCTCGTTCATGAGGACAATTCTTTTTCTGTTTTTTAAAATTCCGGTAGGCAGCATACCGGGTAGTTTCTTCATCGGTAAGATAGATAAAAGGACGGATCAGGGTAAACGTACGATCGAACATAGCCAACTTCGGTGGCATACTGGCAATCGTACCGTTAAACATCATACTCATCAGCAGACTCTCGATGGCATCGTCCCGGTGGTGTCCCAAGGCCAATTTATTACATCCGTATTCTTTCGCAATCCCGAACAAGGTCTTCCGGCGATTCCACGAACACACAAAACAGACCGGTTTACCGGAATCTTCTTTTACGGCAATAGCAATCGTACGATGTATAAACTCTACTCCCAGCTGTTCACAAAATTGCCTTACATACTCACCGTCGACTTCGTAAGCGACATTTTCCACAGCAATATGAGCAGCCACAACCATATAATTTTGTTTCGGATCACGGGCCCGCAATGCCAATACTTCCAATAAAGCCAAAGAATCCTTTCCTCCGGAGACTCCGACCAATATTCTATCACCCGGTTCGATCAGCTCATAATCATAAATGGCTTTTCCCGCCTTCCGGAAAAAATCCCGCATAAACAATTTTTCTTTCTTCTTGTCTTCCATTTCGTTCGCTTACCAATAAAAACATATCGCCACAAAGTAAAAAGAAATTTCGCTCCCCGGCAATAGTCATCCGTACATTTACAGTAAGCTCTTCCATCGTCCCGGATTACAATCCGGTTAAGTGGAATTTTATCCGAAATACTGTAACAAAATCGTAATAATATTGTAACACTGGTGTAGCAACCACTTATTAATATTGCATTGTAAAAAACTAATCGTCAAAGACATGAATAAGTTAATCATTATCGCATTAGCACTCAGCCTGGCAGCTTGTGGCCATTCAAAGAAGAAGACCTCGGACCACAAAAGTAATATAGATCTGACAGCAGCAGGAGCCACTTTCCCGCTCCCCTATTACAATCTGGCTTTTAAAACCTATAAAGATTCTACCGGGGTATCGGTGACCTACGGCGGAATCGGCAGCGGTGGAGGTATACGCAGCCTGAAAGACCGGATCGTAGATTTTGCAGGCAGCGATGCTTATCTTTCTGAAGCAGAAATGGCGGAAATGCCGGCCCCGGTTGTACATATCCCGACTTGTATGGGTGCTGTCGTCATGGCTTACAACCTACCCGAAGTAAAAGAGCTGCAATTGACAGGTGACATGATCGCCGACATCTTCCTAGGCAAAATCACCCGTTGGAACGATCCCCGTATTCAACAAGTAAATCCGGGAGTTACCCTTCCCGACAAAGCGGTCAGCCCGGTATATCGCTCCGACGGTAGTGGTACCACCTATGTCTTCAGTGATTACCTGACAAAGATCAGTGCTCCGTGGGCAGAAAATATCGGAACCGGAAAAGCATTGAAATGGCCGGTAGGTATTGCCTCCAAGGGAAATCCAGGCGTAGCCGGGACAATCAGTCAAACTCCGGGGGCGATCGGTTATATCGGTTCGGAATACGCTTTTGCCTTGAAAATACCGGTAGCCAAACTGCAAAACAAGGCCGGAAATTTTGTAGCCCCCACAACCGAAAGCATCTCTGCTGCCGCAGATATCGAAATGCCGGCCGATACCCGCACCATGATCACCGACTCGCCGGTAGCCGATGCCTATCCGATCAGCTGCTTTACCTGGATTCTCCTTTATCAGGAACAAGCCTATAAAAACCGGCCTGAACCCCTGGCCCAAGCTACGGTGGAGCTGCTGAATTGGTTAACGAATCCGGAAGCCCAGGATATAACGACAAAAGTACATTATTCTCCCCTGCCGGCTTCGACAGTGAAAAATGCCAAACAAATCCTGAAAACCATCACTTATAACGGTCAACCAATCCTAAAATAATATGCGTGATTATATTTTCAAACGGCTGTTATTTCTCTGCTCTTTATTGGTTCTGCTGATTTGTGGGGGAATGGTCTATTCCCTCGTAAGCGGGGCAGTACCGGCCTTTGAAAAATTCGGATTCTTTCATTTCATTTCTTCCGTAGAATGGGATCCCCGGCCCGGTAATGAGCAATATGGCGCCTTGGCATTCATCACGGGAACCATTATGACCTCATTTTTAGCCCTGGTATTTTGTATTCCGTTTTCTTTACCTGTGGCTTTATTCACCGGCGAATATTTCCGGGGTACCCGGGCAGCCACGATCATCGGTTCGGTCATCGACCTGCTGGCCGGTATCCCTTCGATTGTATACGGTTTGTGGGGATTTTATACCCTCCGACCCTTCATGGTCGATTTACAGCTGTCGGAACAGGGGTTCGGCATATTCACCGCAGCGGTCGTATTAGCCGTCATGATCATCCCTTATGCCTCTTCACTGAGTGCCGAATTTATCTCTATGGTTCCCAAAGAATTGAAAGAAGGGGCCTACAGCCTGGGAGGTACACGTCTGGATGTGATCCGGCGGGTGATTTTCCCGGTCGCAGGTTCCGGAATATTCGCCAGTTATATCCTGGCCTTAGGAAGAGCATTGGGAGAGACGATGGCAGTCACGATGCTGATCGGCAATACCAATATCCTGCCTACGTCTTTCACTTCTACCGGCAACACGATGGCCAGTGTCATCGCCAACCAGTTCGGAGAAGCCGACGGCCTGAAACTCAGTTCCCTGATCGCTATCGGTCTATTGCTATTCCTCATCACCGCTATCATCAATTTCATCGGTAAGATGATTATGAAAAAATTAAGCTGACATGATACAACGCCCTATTACATCTTATCATTCAGGCTGGCGCAAAGCCAAGGACAGGATATTTTTCTGGCTGGTTTGCCTGTTCTCTGCTTTAACGGCCGTCCCGTTAGTAGTCATCATCTGGGAAGTGGTCCGGAAAGGATACAAACAGATCAACCTGAATTTCTTCACCGAGACAGCCCCCAGTACCCTGGATGCCATGTTAGCGAAAATCAACGGAGAAATCATTCCCGGAGGAATCGCCAATGGAATCACAGGCACATTACTTATGGTGGTACTGGCCTCCGTTATCGCTATCCCGACCGGTATTATGGGTGGAATTTACTTATCGGAAAAACCCAAAACCTTATTTTCTCATGTGATCCGTTTTCTGACCGACCTCCTGCAAGGCACGCCGTCGATCGTCATCGGTATCATCGCTTATGCCTGGGTTGTCGTTCCTTTGAGTAGTTATTCCGCTTTGGCAGGTAGTGTCGCTCTGGCTATTATGATGTTACCCTTAATCATACGCTCGACAGAAGAGACCCTGAAACTTCTCCCGACAAGCCTCAAAGAAGCCGGTCTTGCGCTAGGAGCCTCCTATACGAGTGTTATCCTGAAAGTCCTGGTTCCCTCAGCTTTCGGCGGACTGTTCACCGGTACTTTACTAGCCGTGTCGAGAGTGATGGGCGAAACAGCCCCCCTGATGCTAACCGCCCTCGGTAGTACAGCGATCAACTGGGATATTCTGGATCCGACCAGTGCAGTCCCCTTGCTCATCTGGGAATTTTATAACGACCCGAACCTGGCCGATATGATCTGGAGTTGTTCTTTATTTCTATTACTATTGATTCTGGTGATGAACATCATCGCTAAAAATGTCGCCCGGAAATGGAAAATTTAATTTATAACAGTCCTACTACATCATGCAAATAGATCATCCGATATTACAATTTAAAAATGTCAGTATTTCCTATACTCCCGGGAAAAATGCCGTCAATCATGTCAATGCCGATATTAAAAAGAATCGGATCACAGCCATTATGGGGCCCTCGGGATGTGGCAAAAGTACCTTATTGCGTGCCATCAACCGCATGCACGAATTATATCCGGACATCAGGATCAGCGGAGAAATTCTGATGGACAACCGCAACATTTTAAAGATGAACCCCATGGAGGTCAGGCGTATGGCGGGCATGGTATTTCAGCGCCCTAATCCTTTTCCCACTATGAGTATTTTCGATAATGTGATCGCCGGTTACAAACTCAATGGCATCCGCCTGAAGAAAAAAGAAAAAGAAGAAATTGTAGAGACTTGTCTGACCAACGTCGGGCTGTGGAATGAAGTGAAAGACGCTCTGTTCAAGAAAGGCACTTTCTTATCAGGAGGTCAGCAACACTGGGCAAGTTCCAGAACCAGCTGGCCGATTATCCTGCTTCCACCCTCCACGAAACCATTGCCCGTTTTCACGATACGCCCAACCGTTACGCAAACTTTGAAAAAGCCCTTGCAGCCGATGCACTGGGTCGAGCCAAAACCATTGCGCCGGAGATCGAATTCATCCACGCACGGGAAAAGGACTGCCACGTTCTGCTGGATCAGCTGACTGCTGGTGAGATCCCGCTGCGTGTCACCCATAATGATACCAAAATCAACAATGTTCTGCTCGATGAAGCCACTGGCAAAGGCATCTGTGTCATTGACCTCGACACCGTGATGCCGGGACTTTCGGCCTACGACTTCGGCGATTCCATCCGCACCGGTGCCAACGACTGCGCTGAGGACGAACCTGATCAGAGCAAAGTCCATTTTGACCTACATCTGTACGAAGTGTTCGCCAAAGGGTATCTCTCCACTGCCGGGGCATCCATGAGCATGGCAGAAAAAAAGAGCCTTGCATGGGGTGCAAGGCTCATGACGCTGGAATGCGGCATCCGTTTTCTGACTGACTATCTGGAGGGCGACCATTATTTCCATATTGCTCGCCCGGATCACAACCTCGACCGCGCCCGCACCCAGTTCACACTGGTGCGGCAGATGGAAGAGGTATTCGATCAGATGACCGCGATCGTCTGCCCGGACAATCACTGATTTCGCAATCTCCTCCATTCGGATACAGCAAGAAGCATGGATGCTCTCCTTTTTTTGGGGGGCATCCATGCTTCTTTTTACAGCTTATCCCTACACACCCATCAAATCGTCCTTTGAGGACGCTGGGAGCGTCGAGGACATGATGCGCTGCAGCAAATTACCGTGCCATAACCTCATACTTTCCGTGGGCGAGCCGGACAACGCCGCTGCAAAACAGGGGCAGGAACTTCGTTCGGAGCAAACGGCGACCCCCTTACACGAGCAGCGCCACCTCTACTTATTTTTGCGTCTTAACAATTCGGAAACATTTGTCGAAAATTGATTTTGAGCGCAGCGGTAGAGGGCAAGAACCGTCCCGTGGCCACAAATCTTCAATTCTTGAAAATGTTGTGCTCCACTGGGACTTCACTTCTGCAATGCGTCTGCATTTCCGAAGTGATCTTGTTGGGGCGTGCCTGCCCCCAACCCTGCTTAGAACGGACGAGGAGGAATTGTGTCAATTTGACACAATTCCTCCAACTATAGAGAGAAACAGAGCGTTCCCGACGGGGAACGCCCTGCTGTACATATCGCTGTTGTCTGTGGCTTTTGGCAGGGTGCGTCCGGGTGGGCGCACCCTGTTTTTCTGTATAAAAAGATTTGTTAGTTTGGCTTGAACTCAACTCTACTAAAAGAACCCGACATAGCCGGATCAAGCGTATGCTGTTCCAATCCCATCAAATCCTCAAATGTTTTTTGTTGTGCCGTAAAACAGTTTTCGTTCAGATATTTCAGCAAATTTCCTTTTTCTATAATTCCATTGTCATCCAGAATCTTTACAGACACCGAAAAAAGAGATGCCGTGGGAACTTCAACCATATCTCCCGGTTCAAATGTTCGCCATCCACGACTTCCAAGCTGTCTAAACAAATATTGATATTGACTTGGAGATAGTACCTCCAACATATATGCTCTACGAATCATCATCGCAATTGAGACATGCCATTTTTCTTTTAATCTTAAATATTCATTTAAAACCGTTGGATATTGAAGATCTTTCAAGAATGCTTCTTTTGGCAGCAAAAATGCAGATGCAAATTGATTTGCGTCTGATTCATTGCTCCGATACTCGGCATCTGCTTGCGATTTCACATCTGAAACAATATGACCGAGTATCCAGTGTCCTAGTTCGTGAGCCAACGTAAAGTTCAATCTTGCAGGTGTTGTTTTATCTGTATTATATGTTGTGAAATAGAACCTCTTGCTTTCTCCATTATTGGCAAGGACCGGAATGTGACTGATTGCGTCCAAATGCCCTACGTTTTCCGAGAAAGAAGTTACCACAATTCCAAGATTTTGTAACAGATAGCTCATATTACGAATGGGCCTATCCGATAAGTCCAATTTTTCCCGAATTTTTTTTGCGATTAGTTCCATGTCAGAACACTCTGCTACAGATTTCATACAATCGATCAATTGTTCGGTTGATGGATATTCAATATATTCTGCAAAAAAGTCATAAATATATGATTTCAATACATCAATGTTTGTTTGCCGTAGTTTTACGGCTCTTGTCGTGGTTGTAGTTGCTCTACAATATGCAACTCCGGGACTAAAATTATCGCTGCTACCTTCAAAGAAAAATTTCGGTGGAAATTTCAATTCTTGCGAAATTGCTAATACTTTATCGGCACTTGGTTTGATTAAACCATTTTCATACTGAGAGACAGTTTGCTTTGTCACCCCTATCTTTTCTGCTAGCTTAGGACTGGAAATATTTTGGATTTCACGAGCCAATGTCAGCCGCATTCCATTAAACTCGGATGTAACAATGGCACCCATTTTTTACCCATCTTTCCGTACAAATTTTTTCCGCGGTTTGAATTCCGGAATACTGTCGATTTGAACGCCATACTCATTACCAGTTTCTTCCTTAAACTTAGTAATTTCATCTTCCGGAACAGCTTCTTTCCAATTCATCGGAATTGCAGAATCCAAATTCATTTCATCAACGATGCAACCATTTGCATTCAAAATTTCCAATGTACAGCTTCTGATCAATTGAGCTAAATCCAAGCGGTACGTTAAAATTCCAAATCTCAAGACTTCACCGTCTACTGCTTGCTCCAATTCATCGAAGGGCTTTTCGGCTTTTTGTTGCACAGCTTTATCTTGTCCAAACAGTGACATCTGCTCATACTGGGGAACCATTTCATTCAAATCTTGATTAGCCGGAAGTCCCGAAAAAACGTAATGCATCTCACCATTCTGCAATTTGACAAGTCTATTGCGGAAATTTTCTTGGCGAAGAATCATAATGGCCGTTTTGCTGTGAGGATCATATGCCACAGCATACTTCCAGCTTCCAGAGACCATCAAAACCACACGATATCCTGCCTTTGTTAAATGTTCATGTTCATTTTGAAAGATATGTGCCCAGCCGTGCTGTCCTTTTCCGTTAGAATACATCAAATCGGCATAGACACCTTCATTTTCTTCCATGCCATGGTAGATGCTTTCAACAATCAGTTTTGCCATTGCCATTGCGGAATCTTCAAAAAATGCTTTTTTCATGTGAACCTCCTTCACAGATGAAATTATAAGCGGTGGAATTTTCTTATACTTCATATTTTACATAAATTTTGTAAAAAGTCAAGTAATCGAATGACGTTTTATGCATTCAAATGCAAAAGCGCAGCACCTCCCAAAAAGTACTGCGCTTTTGTATAATTTGAGCTACCAGTTAGTCCTCCAACCCACAGCTCCCGGTCACATTCTTCAAATATTCCTCTGGGTCACCATTCAGGATCAAATCGGCATAGCCCAGTGGGTCATTGTAGATGAGATAATCCAGTTCTGACCTCTGCGCCATGGTCACATCCAGCGCATCCTCGACCCCGGTGCAATTGATGGAAATTTTTCTTCCATCCCGGAGCAGCAGCTCCACGCAGCCGGTGTCCATGTTGAAATGGCAAGCTCTTGCATCGTACTTCATGTTTGTGTCCTCCTGAAATCATGTCGTAGCTTATGAACAATACCGCTTCTCGTATTATCCGTTCCGAGGAAATTACTATTGATATGCGCATCTGCACCATTCTGGCAGGTGGCAAGAAGCCCGGTGAAGTCTACTTTGCAGCCATTGCGCCGGATATGGAACTGACGGTTATCACGCTGGATGAAGTTCCTGACATTCTGCCCTGCTTCGATGAAAGCGATGTCAGCATCAATCTCCCTGACACCTCGCTGCTGCTCACCTACAATCCGGCACAGGTGTTAAAGCTGGCGGGCAAACGTTACCTGACTGGCCCGGTCATTCTGGTGCGCACCAACATGGACAGCGATTTTATTTCGCTCACCATCGACGATGTGTACCGTTTCCAGAAGTTTCTGGCAAGCCACAGCGTCACGCTCATGGCAGACAATCACAAGCTGCCCTGCATCTGTATGGATTGAGGCGCGCCTATGCTTAATTTTTTCATCGGTTTCGCATTTTTTGAGTTCGGCGCACTCTGCGGCTTTTTCGTGGCTGCGCTAATGCAGGCGGCAAGGGATGGTGATGAATGTGCAGGAAGAAGTCGAGCAGAAAACATTCAATATTGTGGTGTCCACCACGAAGCTGACCGCCCGGACGGTTCTGAACGCTGGACGGACAGCACTCCAGCAGTATCAGTCAAAATTACTGGCCGATAAATCCAGCGGCAAGCAGAGTGTCCGAATGCTCCTGCGGCAAAATCGCGGCGTGTCCAGCGTAGAAATCAACAAAACGGGTATCCGCGATTTTGAGCGGTACGCCAAAAAGTACGGCATCGACTATGCCATCCGCAAGGACAGTTCCGAAGTGCCGCCCCGGTATCTGGTCTTTTTCAAAGCCCCGGATGTGGAAGCGTTCAATGCCGCTTTCAAAGAATATTCGGCATCCCTGCTGAGCAAAACCATGCGTCCCTCTGTGCTGGAAAAGCTGCACGAACTGGTGCAGGCCGCAGCAGAACTTCCCGGCAAGGTGCGCCGCAAGGAACAGGAGCGTGGACTGTGACCACGAAAAAGCTGACAAAACTGCTTGCGCTGTATCTGCCGTATATCCTGCTGGGACTGGTGGCAACGAACCTTGGTGAAGTATGGCGGCTTGCCGAGGGAAAAGAGTTGGGCGATAAAATCATGGCGATGATGGGAACTTTCCCGGTGGCATTTGCGAACCCTCTGCCCAGTCTGCATCCGCTG
>ENA-UEOR01001679-UEOR01001679.1-human-gut-metagenome-genome-assembly--contig:-NODE-1679-length-12893-cov-26.218711_pt1 | contig 12893 bp, 10 predicted proteins | sample MGYA00242887_ERZ507890 | MGnify/ENA primary metagenome ERZ507890 (study PRJEB26167, sample SAMN06115431) | human gut metagenome | host: Homo sapiens | place: China:Guizhou | collected 2014-10-21...
TGGATGTAGTGGTTGCTCAAAAAGGAACATACCAGACTGAATTTACTACCGACCAGCCCAATATGCAGGGAAATTCCAAATCAACCTTCACTTTCAGTGCCACTTTAAAGAATCAGACTGCCGACCAGCAGCTATATGCTTTGATGGCTAATGCACCCAGAGGTTGGAATGTAGTTTTTAAACCTAACTATAAGCAAGCCACTTCTGCACAAGTGGAAGCCAACAGCACTCAAAATGTAAGTATAGATATTACTCCTCCTGCCAATGTAGAAGCCGGCAGTTACAAAATTCCGGTACGCGCCGCTACAGGTACCACTTCTGCCGAATTGGAACTGGAAGTGGTTGTTACCGGCTCTTATCAAATGGAACTGACTACTCCCCGTGGGTTATTGAGTACAGATGTCACAGCAGGTGATATAAAGAAAATAGAACTGGAAGTCAGAAATACAGGTTCTTCATTACTGAAAGATATTCAGCTGTCTGCTAATAAACCTGCTGACTGGGAAGTAACTTTCGAACCTTCAAAAATCGATGCACTAAAAGCCGGAGAGACATCAACGGTTATGGCTACTTTGAAAGCTTCTAAAAAAGCATTGCCAGGCGACTATGTGACTACCATCATGGCAAAAACTCCTGAAGTAAATGCCGATGCGCAGTTCAGAGTTGCAGTAAAAACTCCGATGATATGGGGATGGGTAGGCGTTCTTATCATTATTGCCACCATCGGCGTGGTTTACTATCTGTTCCGTAAATATGGAAGGAGGTAAATTATGGGCGAACAAGTGATCGTACTTACCGATTTGACCAAACAATACGGTAATTTCACTGCTGTAGATCATATTCGCCTGAATATCCGGAAAGGAGAAATCTTCGGATTACTGGGACCGAATGGTGCTGGAAAATCAACTACTATCTTAATGATGTTGGGATTGACAGAGCCTACTTCGGGAACAGTTGAAATTTGTGGAATCAATTCTACTACACACCCCATTGAAGTAAAAAGGAAAATTGGGTATTTGCCAGAAGATGTAGGATTCTATGATGATATGACAGGACCGGAGAATTTGATCTATACAGCGCGATTAAATGGTATTTCTGATAAAGAGGCAAAAACCAAGGCTATGGAACTGATGAAGCGGGTAGGCCTTGAAGATCAGTTAGCCAAAAAGACAGGGAAATACTCTCGTGGTATGAGACAGCGGTTGGGATTGGCTGATGTACTTATTAAAAATCCGGAGATTATTATCCTCGATGAACCGACTTCAGGAATTGACCCGGCCGGTGTTCAGGAGTTTATCGAACTGATTCGCTGGTTGAGTAAGGAAGAGGGGTTGACTGTACTTTTCTCTTCCCATCACTTGGATCAGGTACAGAAAGTGTGCGACCGGGTAGGTTTGTTCAGTAATGGCCAATTACTTGCTTTGATTGATATGGCAGAATTGAAAGATAAGAAGCAGGAATTGTCTGATATTTATAACCATTATTTTGAGGAAGGAGGAGAAAGACATGAATAAAGTCAATCATCCTTTTTGGGTGATCGTCAACAAGGAAATTTCCGACCATGTCAAAAGTTGGCGGTTCATTATATTAATAGGTATTATAGCGCTTACCTGCATGGGATCGCTATATACGGCACTCACAAATATTGGTGAAGCTATCAAGCCTAATGATCCGGACGGCTCGTTTTTATTTTTGAAGTTGTTTACGGTTTCAGATGGGACTCTCCCCTCTTTTGTGCTGTTTATTAACTTCTTAGGTCCCCTATTGGGAATCGCTTTGGGATTTGATGCAGTCAATTCCGAACAAAATAAAGGAACATTGAGCCGTATGCTGTCCCAGCCTATTCATCGTGATTGTATTATTAACGCGAAGTTTGTGGCTGCTCTAATTGTAATAGGTATCATGCTGTTTGTATTGGGCTTTTTGGTAATGGGCTGTGGATTGATTGCCATTGGCATTCCTCCTACAGCAGAAGAGTTTTGGCGAATTGTTTTCTTCATCATTACCAGTATCTTTTATGTAGCATTCTGGTTGAATCTGGCTATTCTGTTCTCACTCCGTTTCCGTCAGGCAGCGACTTCTGCCTTAGCATCTGTGGCTGTTTGGCTGTTTTTTAGTGTATTCTATACCATGATTGTTAATTTGGTGGCAAAAGGTTTGAGTCCGTCACAGATGGCGTCGCCTTATCAGATTATCAGTTATCAAAAGTTTATTTTGGGATTGATGCGTTTGGCACCGAGTGAATTGTTTAATGAAGCTACCACCACACTATTGATGCCTTCTGTCAGAAGTTTGGGGCCATTGACTATGGAACAGGTACAGGGAGCTATCCCTAGTCCGCTCCCATTGGGACAAAGTCTTTTAGTTGTATGGCCACAGTTGACCGGATTGATTGCGGCAACGGTTATTTGCTTCGCTATTTCTTATATCATGTTTATGAGGAGAGAAATACGATCCCGATAACCTGCTCACTATAAAAGACGCAGAGGACACGGAGAAACAGGTGGATGGATATACCTGACAAATTGGTTTTATGATAACCGACAGGTCGTTCACTTAAAATCCGTGTCCTCTGTGTTTTTCAGATGAATCTTATGATTGGGAAATCTCGAAGCAATGTTCATTCTGCTCGAAGTAATATTTTATATTCAGATGTTGCAAACGACAGATGGAATCGGCTATAGCTAATCCCAGCCCTGTAGATCCTTCTTTTTTGCTACCCTGATAGAAACGTTCGAAGATATGTTCCTTGTTCAGCGGATGTTCCACTCCCGAATTTCGGAAAGTAATGCCGTTCTTAGTAACGGTGATTCGGATATGTCCCCCGTCAATATTATGTACAAATGCATTTTTCAGGAGGTTAGTGAGTAAAGCAACAGCCAGGGATTCGTTCATTGTCACCTTGAAAACGCCTTGTTCATCTATCGTGACTTCTATGTTGCGATAATCATAAACTTCTTCGTAATCTTGCAGATATTGTTTGAGAAGTCCATTTAGTTCCAATTGCTTGGTATCCGTAAACTGGCCATTGTCAATTTTGGTAAGCAATAGTAGAGATTTGTTTAATTTAGTGATGTATTCTAAAGTCTGGTGGGTTTTCATCAGCTCTTCCAGTTGTTTTTCTGATAACGAATCATCTTCCATCAACATTTCCAATCGGTTACGGCAGATAGCAAGTGGAGTTTGTATCTCATGTGAAGCATTTCCGATAAATTGTTTTTGTTGTTCGAACATCTGCTCCGTACGTTCTACATAACGAATAGCAGCCTCATTTAATTTTCGGAATTCCGTGATTTGGGTTTCGTTACTCAACGGCTTATTCTTTTTTCCTGTTTGATAACCGTCCAGCCAGTGTAGAAGTACATAGAGCGGTCGCATATTCCGGTAAAATACCCATACGGAAATGATAATAATGCAGAATAATAAAGCTACATATAAAAATATAATCCACACCTGGATGGCATCTCTCAAATCGTCTTTTTCAATGCTGGGAGTTGATACTGTCAGCTCGTGGTATCGTCCTTCATCATCTTTAAAGATAGTAGTAAGAATACGTGCCGGCTCGGTCTCTCCTTTTTCTTCAATGTATACCATAGAGTCTTTATACTGAATATCCTCCCGGCTTTCCGCATATTCTTTGCTTACTTCCATCATATAATATTGATTGTTGGAGCCGTTGGTTTTAGAAGGTAGCTCCTCTCCTGCCAATGCCCGGATAATGATGGTTTCCGAATAATCTTCCAAAGCATCATCCACTTCATCGTTGACTTCATCGATCATCGTAACATAAAAGAAGATAGCCCAGACCGTCAGTATAAGGGTCAGAGCAAGAGTAATACGAAGAATGATGTAATATATTAATTTCATGGACAATAATTTCTTTCTTTTTTATTCTACTATCATTTTATACCCAAATCCATAGACTGCTTTAATTTCAATAGTTGCACCGGAATCTTTGAGCTTTTTGCGAAGATTCTTGATTTGTGCATATATGAAGTCAAAATTATCGACCTGATCGATATGGTCTCCCCACACTGATTCGGCCAAAGTGTTTTTATTGATTAATCTTCCGGGACGATTGATAAAATATAACAGGATGTCATACTCTTTTCTATTTAGCTCCACTTCTTGATCGTTGACAAATACACGATATTTATCCGGTTCTATCCGTACGTTGCCTTGGCGGATATCAATCTCTCCATCATGCTGATGGCGACGAATCACGCTTTTAATTCGTGCATTTAGTTCAACCAAATGAAATGGCTTTGGCAAATAATCGTCCGCTCCCAGTTCTAATCCCAAAACTTTGTCTTCCAGAGAGTCTTTCGCGGAAATAATAATCACGTTCTCCCGCTTATGGAGAGCTTTCAGTCGTTCAAGAAGATCAAGTCCTGGTCCTGGGTTTGCCTCTAACATATACATGATAGATTTACCAGCTTCTTTTGCCTGTTCAATACCAATTGGTGTAAAGATACCATGGTTGATCGCGTTATTTAAGAATAATACTTTGGCAGGTTCGATAAAGATTGCTGCTAAAGGTATTAATTTTGCTTTTACAAGTACGTTAACTCCTGCTGTTAACACTGCTAATACGGTTGACATAAATGGTCCAATGATAAAGTATCCAATGATCGCTACGATCATTCCTAAAATACCAACAGAGAAGTTATTGATCAACATCTCAAATCCGGCTGGCATATGCCCCTGTCCTTTAGCTTTTCTATGAATTTGACAAATATCTCTGCGGTACATGCGGCATCATCCACCGCTCTGTGATGATGGTCAAGCGAGATGTTTAGAGCCTTGGCCACTGTATCCAGCTTAAATCTGTTTAGCTGTGGCAGAAGAACTCTCGCAAGAGCCACCGTGTCCACAATTGTAGGATTACACTCCATGCCAAGCAGTGCGCAGTTTCGTTTTATAAAGCTCATATCAAAGTCAGCGTTGTGAGCGACCATGGTGCAGTCCTTGCAAAACTCCATAAACTGTGGCAGTATGACATCCACTGTTGGCGATGTGATAACCATGTCGTCCCTTATCGAGGTGAGCTCCTCAATCCTGAACGGAATAGGTACCTCGGGGTTTATAAATGTGGAATAGCGGTCTACAATCTCGCCACCGATGACCTTCACCGCACCTATTTCTATGATTTTATTCTTTTCCGGAGAAAAGCCTGTTGTCTCTATATCAAATACCACGTACTTGTCATCCAGCGACTGACCGGCTGCATTCTCCACAATATCCTTTGTATCATCGACCAGATATGCTTCCACACCGTAAATGACCTTAAATTTATCATCCACAGTATGGTTAGCGTCAGGGAATGCCTGCACATCACCGTGGTCCGTAATAGCAATGGCCTTGTGTCCCCAGCGCATGGCACACTTCACAATATCCTTTACGTCAGACACGCCATCCATGTCACTCATCTTGGTGTGACAGTGAAGCTCAACACGTTTTTCGGCAGCAGTATCCTCCCTCTTTGATGTAAAATCAGGTATCTTTTTAAGTCCGACTATTGAGCTTATTGACAAATCACTGTCATATTTATCTACCGTCACAACTCCCTTTGCCTTAACAAAGTTGCCTGGGGCAATATATGCAAGAATATCTGCTACGTCATCATTTCTGGCAAAGAGCTTGAGCATGATGGTGTCTGTGAAATCAGTGACCGCAAACATAATGATGGTCTTTTCGTTTCTGATTTCGCGGGATTCAACCGTAAGAATCTTGCCCTTTATTGTAACCTCACCGATAGGACCGTCAATCTTTTCAATAGCCATCTCCTCATCATCAAAGCTTCTTCCGTACACGATATCAGGGTCATTGTCATATTTACGCCTGAAATCGCCCTTGCGCTCGAACTTTTTCTCGAACTTCTTTTCAAACTTCTTCTCAGGCTTTTTATCAGTGCCGGTCTTCGCTTCATTCTTCTTATCTCGGGCTTTAGGAGAATCTGATGTGCTACTCTTTTTTGTATCAGATGTATTTTCACTGCCTCCTACAAACATTGCACCGTCATCAACAGCCACTTTAGAATCTTCATCACCGTCATCTTTTGCCATGGCAAATTTAGTGCGGGCGACAATATTTTGCACCTCCTGCTCAATCTGCTTGTCAGCATTTTGACGGTATTTGCTGATTTTTGGTTTTTCGTACTGCAGATTAACGATAAAATCCATCCCACAGCGCTCACAGAACACCTTCTCAAGAAATTCTATGACCATATTGCCTCTGGTCTTTGCGATTATTGTCTCTTCAAGTGTGACTGTGACATGTGTATCGTCGGTAAAGCTCCACTTTGAGGTGCGCAGCAGATTGTACAAAAGCACACTGTGACTGTTTATTTCGTCAAGAATACTGTCAAAATAGACATCAAAAAGAGTCTTCGGTGTGTACTGCGAAGACAACTCGTAAGACTCTATAATTTTTACTGTAATATCTTTACTTTTAAATATCTGTTTTTTTATGCTTTCCTCCAGCTTCCAGATATTTTTTTTGAAAATAAGACGTTTTGCTTTTACATATATTTTGTAAAAATCTCTTGCATGGTTTACGGAAATTCTGGTGACATCAGCATTCTCCAGCAGATTCTCCATATCCTTGTCCAGCTTAAGTGTAGGGAAAACTTCCTTAAATGTCTTTGTCAAAATTATTCACCCCAATGGTCAAGCTCATATTTTAATGCACCCAACAGCTCGCTCTCAGGCACCTTTTTAAATACCTCACCGTGCTTTATGATAAGACCCTCGCCGATTCCTCCGGCCACACCAAGATCTGCTTCCTTTGCTTCACCCGGTCCGTTTACCACACAGCCCATGACAGCAACCTTTATGTCAAGGTCATATCCTGAAACCATTGTCTCCACCTGATTTGCAAGCCCGATAAGATCTATCTGTGTGCGGCCGCAGGTAGGACATGAAACAACCTCTATGCCACCCTTTCTAAGACCCAGAGTTCTTAAAATGAGTTTGGCAGACTTTATTTCCTCGAGAGGACTTCCTGTGAGAGACACACGTATTGTATCACCTATGCCCTGGTTTAGTATCAGTCCAAGTCCGATAGCAGACTTTATATTGCCGCTTATTATTGTGCCTGCCTCTGTGATACCCACATGGAGCGGATGAGTAGTCTTATCTGAAATAAGCTCATGTGCTTTAACACACATCATGACATCTGATGATTTGATGCTTATGACAAGATTGTCATAGCCCATATCCTCTATGAGCTTTACCTTGTCCAGAGCACTCTCCACAAGTCCCTCGGCTGTCACACCATGATATTTCTCTACCAGATCTTTTTCAAGAGAGCCACTGTTTACACCGACGCGGATAGGGATATTTCTCTCCTTTGCTACATCCACGACAGCCTTTACCCTTTCAGCGCTTCCTATATTGCCGGGATTGATTCGGATTTTGTCGGCTCCGTTTTCAATCGCAGCTATTGCAAGCTTGTAATCAAAGTGTATATCCGCAACAAGCGGTATACTGATTTGTTTCTTAATATCCTTAAGTGCTCTTGCGGCCTCCATCGTAGGCACAGCACACCGGATTATATCACAGCCTAGGTCTGTCAGTGCGTTTATCTGCGCAACTGTGTCAGCTACATTCTCAGTCTTTGTATTTGTCATTGACTGTATGAGAATCGGATTACCTCCACCGATTACTTTATTTCCGATTTTTACTATTTTTGTCTCCATGTGTATATCTCCAATCTGTTATAAAATCAGACTATCAGTTTTCTGATATCATTGAACATGACAACAACCATCAGAAGAAGTAAAAGCACTATGCCAACGAGATGCACATATCCCTCCTTCTCAGGGTCTACTCTTTTTCTTCTTATGGCTTCAACTATCAAAAATACAAGTCTGCCACCATCAAGTGCCGGCAGTGGCAGCAGGTTCATCACACCGAGGTTTGCAGAAATCAGCACACCCCAGTTTAGCATATTTAATATGCCAAGCCATACTCCGGACATAGAAACTGCCTGCTCATAGGTATCTCCCATGTTTTTTACAATGCCGACAGGTCCGCTTAAGTTATTTACAGAGGCAGCCCCGGTACAGAGCATTTTAAGCCCCTCTATTGTTGTATAGATGTTGTATTTCACCTCGTAGCAGCTATAAAGCAGTGCCTTTCCAAAGCCGGGCTTTGTACGCTCTCCCGACACGTTAAAGCCGTACAGATACCTCTTTGTTGTCTCGTCATATTTAGGCTTCAATGTAGTGGTGTGCCTTTTGCCATCCCTAAGGTAGGTCACATCAACTGTTTCACCTTCGTGAAGCATCGAGTAGAGGCTTATCTCGCGGTAAAAGTGTATATTCGTATTGTTCAGCTTTACAATCTCATCACCGGCCTTGATACCGGCCTCCTCAGCGGCATAACCCTCAATAACACCGGCAAGCTTTGGACTGTCATAGCCTACAGAGCAGATGATAATGAGAGCAAAAATAAATGCCATGATAAAATTAAAAAACGGTCCCGCGAAAACAACGCTTATGCGCGCCCACACGGATTTGTTGTTGAAAGCCCTGTCATCACCTGAGCTTTCATCCTCGCCCTCCATGATACAGGCTCCACCAAACGGAAGCAGCTTTATGGAGTATTTGGTCTCTCCACGCTGTACTCCAAAAAGAGTCGGTCCAAGTCCCAGACAAAATTCATTGACCTTTATGCCATTTGCTTTAGCAAGCCAGAAATGTCCGAGCTCGTGAAAAATTACTATGATGCTGAATAATATGATTGCAATAATAATACTAATAATGTTCAAAATTACCACCTTTTACTGATATAGTCATATGCGCACTGCTCTGTATCAAGTATCTCATCCACTGAAGGATTTTCAATAAATGATGCATTCTCCATACATGCCTCGATTATATCGATTATTTCCAGATATTTAATCTTTTTATTCAAAAACAGTGCCACTGCTCTCTCGTTTGCAGCATTGAAGGCTGTAGGAATATTGCCTCCTGCCCTTGCAGCCTTCATGGCGAGAGCAAGCCCTTTAAAGGTATCAAGATCCGGTGCCTCAAAGGTCAGATCCTTAAGCTTAAAGAGATCAAGCCTGTCACCGGAAAGCGCAGGTCTGCTTGGATAATACAGTGCATACTGTATAGGTATACGCATATCAGGAGTACCAAGCTGTGCTATAACTGCTCCATCCGCATACTCAACAGCCGAATGAATGACACTCTGAGGATGCACTACAACCTGAATCTGCGACAAATCGACGTCAAAAAGCCATTTTGCCTCAATTACCTCAAGCCCCTTATTGACCATGGTTGATGAATCAATAGTGATTTTTTGACCCATTGACCAGTTAGGATGCTTTAGTGCGTCCTCCACCCTTATACCTTCAAGCTCAGAGAGCTTTCTGCCTCTGAACGGACCTCCGGATGCTGTCAGAAGAATCTTTTTAATCGGATTCATAGAATTTCCCTGCAGTGACTGGAAGATGGCACTGTGCTCACTGTCCACCGGAAGAATGGACACACCATACTCCTTCGCAAGCGGGATAATGATATGACCCGCTGTAACGAGAGTCTCCTTATTTGCAAGTGCAATGGTCTTTTTTGCCTTGATGGCGGCAATTGTAGGGCGGATGCCAAGCATACCGACAATTGCGGTTACAACTATGTCACATGGCTCAATGGTGGCACATTTAATTAAACCGTCCATGCCATAACCAATCTCGATGTCTGTATCCGCAAGGCTTGTGCGAAGCTTTTTGGCATCGTTTTCATCACTTACACTGACAAACTGTGGCTTAAATTCCCTTGCCTGTTTCTCTATAAGGGAGAGATTTCTGCCACAGGAAAGTGCCACAACCTGCATATCGCCATGCTCTCTTATCACATCAAGTGTTTGTGTTCCGATAGAGCCGGTTGAACCAAGTATTGATATTTTTTTCATGATAATTCCTCGATTTATATTTTCTCAGTGGTTCTGAATAGTTACCTTAGCTTTTTGTTTTCAATGGTTCTTAAATGTTACTTTTTAACTTAAAAAGAAGCTAGCCAGATAATAAATGATTGGTGCTGTGATAATCATGCTGTCAAAGCGGTCTAAAATACCACCATGTCCGGGTATCAGATGTCCGTAATCCTTGATATCATAATTACGCTTTATGGCTGATGCACACAAATCTCCAACCATTGAAATAAGGCCTGCAACAGCAGCTATAACTGCAAGTATAGCAATCTCTGTGCCATCTATATTCATATGATTTCTGAATATAAAGCAGTATAAGGCTGTAAGAAGAGCACTGCCGAGTACACCACCTACTGCACCCTCTATAGACTTCTTTGGTGAAAGCTTTGGTGCCATTTTGTGCTTTCCAATCAGCACTCCGACGCAGTAGGCGCATGTATCACAGCCCCAAGAACATAAAAATACCAAGAAGGCAAGGTAAAGTCCGTTGTTGAGTGTACGTATCTGGTAGACATATGAAAGCATTGTTCCTACATAAAACATACCAAAAAAGGCTGCCATGAGCTGCTTTGCATCATATTTCGGGTATGAAAGCACATACACGAACATCAGTACGATAAGAAAGCCCATGAAAAGCATCATTACATCAGGTATGAAGCTCCACCTTAAGTTGATGTAAAACAAAATCAAAGCAATATACGGTACAACCGATAAGAGCGATTTTTCAAATTTAAACACCCTGAAAAGCTCAAACATACCTATACACGAAATCAGAAGTGTTGAAAAAAGAAGCACCTCGTTTCCTGTTACTATAAGAAATATAGCGGCAATTACAAGAACTATACCACTAAGCAGTCTTGTCTTAAACATTATTTATCCTCCGTGTCATTTGTTTCTTTTAATCCACCAAAGCGACGGTCTCTTTTATTATATGCATCTATAGCCTTTTTGAGTTCATTTTTATCAAATGCAGGCCACGGAACATCTGTAAAATAAAACTCAGCGTATGCAAGCTGCCAGAGCAGGTAGTTTGACAGGCGCTGCTCACCACTTGTGCGGATGAGTAAATCAGGATCCGGAAGCTCTTTTGTATCAAGATATGATGAGAATGTATCTGCATCTATATCGTCAGCTGAAAGCTTTCCGGCATCATGGTCAGCTATCATATGCTTTACAGCACGTATCATCTCATCTCGGCTTCCGTAATTAATTGCAATTGTCAGGTTAAGACCCGTATTTACTGATGAAACTTCTTCAAGGTTTCTTATTTTCTCCTGGAAATTCTCTGAAAGCCTGCTTATCTCACCAATTACGCGCACACGCATATTGTTTTTATTGGCAGTCTTTATGCAGTTTTTAAGATAGCTTTCAAGAAGCTTCATTAGTGCAGCAACCTCAGACTCAGGGCGGTTCCAGTTTTCAGTGGAAAAGGCATAAAGTGTCAGATATTTAACGCCGAGGTCGTTTGCAGCCTTACATATATTCTCAACATTTTTGGCTCCTACTGTATGACCGTAGTTTCTTGGCATACCCTTACTTTTGGCCCAGCGGCCGTTTCCGTCCAGAATGATTGCTATATGTTCCGGAGTACTCATATTTTATTTCCTTTCATTTATGCATATTATATATTTACAATCATGACGCATCATTTATTTGCTGGTCACACAGTTAAGTGTGAACAGTAAAACCGGGAATAAGCAAATAAGGGACACGAATAACATGTCCCTTGTTTGTATACGTGATATAAATACTATACAGTAAGTATCTCTTTACATTTTGCATCAACCGCAGCGTCAACCTTTGCGACAAACTTGTCGGTAAGCTTTTGAGCGTCATCCTCGAGGCCTTTAATCTCGTCCTCTGAAATGCCTTCCTCTTTGCCGGTCTTCTTAATGCTGTCGATTGCATCCCTTCTGATATTGCGGACAGCAACCTTAGCTTCCTCGCCCTTTTTCTTGATGTCCTTTGCAAGATCTTTACGTCTCTCCTCTGTGAGCTCAGGGAAAACAAGTCTGATAAGCTTTCCGTCGTTTGTAGGATTAATTCCGATGTCAGAGCAGTTTATTGCTTTCTCAATCTCCTTAACCATAGAAGCCTCCCATGGCTGAATCTGAATCATTCTAGGCTCTGGAACACTTACATTGGCTACACTCTGAATTGGTGAAGGTGTGCCGTAATAATCTACACGAAGCTTGTCAAGAATATGTGGATTGGCTCTTCCTGCACGGATGCCTGCATACTCTTCCTCGAGATTATTTAATGTTTTTTCCATTTTATCCTGGAAAGGGTTTAATCTTGAATCCATATTATCCTCCTGATATGCATTATATGCAATTTACTATACAGTAACCTTTGTACCGTTAAATTTGCCTGTAAGAGCATTTACAATGCTGTTTTCCTCATTGAGTCCGAATACATACATAGGCATCTTGTTCTCAAGGCACATGATAGACGCTGTGAGGTCAACTACTGCGAGCTTCTTCTCAACAACCTCTTCGATTGAAAGCTCATCATACTTCTTTGCAGCAGGATTGGTCTTTGGATCACTGTCATATACTCCGTCAATTGCTTTGGCAAGGTAAATACCATCTGCCTCAATCTCAATTGCACGAAGCACTGTGGCTGTATCTGTTGAGAAATAAGGATGGCCTGTACCACCAGCAAAGAAAACTACCATATCATGTGCAAAATACTTGTTTGCTCTGTCCTTAGAGAAAAGCTTTGTCATATTGCCACATTCAAACGGAGTGAGAACCGCTGTCTTCATTCCAACATATCTAAAAATCTCTGATACATAAATGCAGTTCATAACTGTAGCAAGCATACCAATCTGGTCAGCCTTTGTGCGGTCGATGGTCTCACTCGTTCTGCCTCTCCAGAAGTTTCCACCACCGATAACAATACCTACCTGTGTACCATTATCAACAATCTGTTTAACCTGTTTTGCAACCTCAATGA
>ENA-UEOR01001691-UEOR01001691.1-human-gut-metagenome-genome-assembly--contig:-NODE-1691-length-12803-cov-4.739195_pt1 | contig 12803 bp, 9 predicted proteins | sample MGYA00242887_ERZ507890 | MGnify/ENA primary metagenome ERZ507890 (study PRJEB26167, sample SAMN06115431) | human gut metagenome | host: Homo sapiens | place: China:Guizhou | collected 2014-10-21...
CCGATCTCTTCCTCGTTTTCGGCAGCAAAGGCGGCCAGCGCAGCCTTGTCCCGCAGGCGGTAGGGGCGCTCCCACTCGTCCCAGTTCTTCAGCTTCATTCTCTATTTTAGCCGGAACATCCGGATTAGCAATCACCTTGTCCAAAGTTTCTGTCACATAATTGAAACAACTGTCCAATGTCTCCCGATAAGGATGCATTTCCTCCGTACTACTACTTACCGGAACATATCGATCCATAATAGGAATCGGTCCATACATCCTGATCAGATAGAAATGATAATAAGCTTTCAAAAATTCCACTTCACCGATCCATCTGTTTTTCTCGCTATCATCCATATCCGGTGTAGTATGTATATTCTCAATCAGAATATTACAATAAGCAATTCCCTCATATAAATGTCCCCATTGAGCACAATATGGTGAATCGGACTTTTGCAATCCTTGGGCTATATACCAGGCGCTGGTTCCCAAATAGCTCCGGAAAACATCGGAAATACAAAAATCACCGGCACCAAGCAAAGCTACATTATTTTTGAGACTTCCGTCACTAGGCATATACCTGTAGCAAGTAAACAAGACTTTTTCCGCTTCTTTTCTCAAGGCGAAAGCATGGTCTTCAATGGTCGGTATGTTATCCGGGACGATATTCAGTTCACATGATGTCAATATAAACACCGACAAACATGACAATATACATATTTTGATTTTTTTCATAACCATTCTTTTTAGAAACTTACATTTACACCAATATTGAATACACGTTGTAACGGATAATTAAGACCATTACCTGCCAATTCCACATCCCAATCCTTGAACTTACTCAAAACAAAAAGATTGGTAGAAGACATATAGAGCCTCAGATTGGACATACCCCATTTGCTCACAATTTTTTGAGGTACTGTATATCCCAGTTCAACCAATTTCAGTCGTAAGAAGGAACCGTCTCTCATGAACCATGTACTCAGTTCTTTATTGTTGGCAACAGAAGTGGTTGACAATCTGGGCCATGTTGCATAACGATTGCGGTTACTTTCCGACCAATAGCTATTTGCAATAAATTTCACTAGTTGATTATTAGTTTTCTGAGACATCTTCGAATCTTTAAAGAATGGAGACATCTTATCATAATCAATCCAGAAAGAAGACTGCGCCGAGCCGTGGAACTGGAAATTGATGTCAAAACCTTTATAGCTAAATGTTGATCCAAAGCCATAGTTGATTTCCGGACTAGTCGGATGTCCAATAGGAACTTGATCCAATGAATTAATTACTCCATCTCCATTCATATCCCGGTATTTGATATCTCCGGCTTTATAATCACCAAACTGTACAGGAGAGTTGGCCACTTCCGCATCGTCTATAAATAGCCCTTCCGCAATGTATCCCCACTTCTGGTTGGGCGAGTAGCCTATTTTGTATTTCCACCATTCCTTATCATACGTGTTATCTTCATATTTCAGATATTCACTATGCGCATAGGTTAAGTTTCCGCGTACTATCAAAAAAGCGTTTTTGTTAAGGTTCTTTTGATACTTTAAATCAAGATCCACACCGTGTCCTTTGGTCTCGCCAATGTTAGCATATACGTCTGCCTGATATCCCATTACGCTTGGAATACTGGCTCTTTTCTGTAATATGTCAGTACGATGTTCTGTGAAATATTCAGCTATCAGGTCAAATCCGTAGAAAGAAGCTTCCAATGCGAAATTAGCTTTACGGGATTTTTCCCATCCAATGGCAGGATTAGCATAACGTGAAACATTTACGCCCGGTCTGCTATATTTGTTTTCATACCCGAAAGATGCTCCACCTGCATTCATATTCACATTAGACAGATATAAGAAACGTTCATCGACTCTGCCAATCTTATCATTTCCCACCAAACCGTATGAGGCTCTTAGTTTCAATTTCGTAATTTTTGAACTGAGCGGTTGGAAGAATGGTTCGTTCGAAATCATCCAGCCACCACCGACGGACGGAAAGAATCCCCATCTGTGTTTCTTATCAAAGCGTTCGGAAGCATTGTATCCAAAATTGAACTCCGTGAAATAGCGGTCACTATAGGCATAAGTAAAACGTCCCGACACACCCATATTTCTTGAAGGCAAGCTCTCCTGCAAAGTTTTGTAGTTTGGATTCTTACTGTCGATATACTGAGTAACGATAAGACCACCTACGGAATGATCACCGAAAGTCTGATTATAACTGGTTCTCGTTTCGATTGTCATTACATTGTTGACAGTCTTGTCACCGGGACTAAAATCAAGGTATTCCGTTCCGGAGTCAGGATTGATGTTTTCGATAGAATATTTCTCTGTCATGAAATCATAAGAACTTAAAGCATAGTAATATGGCTTATATTGTCTGGTCTGACCGTAATATGATTTACGAGAAACGTTGAAGAAACCTTCAAATTTCAAACCTTTAGTGATAAAGTTCAAGTCCTGCGTAACACCTAATGTAGCAAGAAGAGTCGTATTCTCATATTCCTTATATCCTTTTACCATTTCAGCATACGGGTTAAGATAACTTCCGTCATCGCTGTTTCCAAAAAGAATGTGTTTGATATATTTATGTTGTTCATCGGTAGGATATACAGCGGGAAAAAGTACAGGATTAGACTTCATTACCATCTTATAAATATCCGATCCCGAATAAATAGGACCTTCATAAGTGTCAAAGATTCCACTTAAGTTTACTCTTACCTGGGTCGTTTTTGTCACATTGATGTTGACATTAGCCCTCATCTGATAAGTCTGAAGATTGATATTGTTGTTGAAGTTGTTCTTGCCGTCTACGTTGAGCAAACCCTGGTCTTTGGTATATCGCAGAGACACGTAATACGTAGCCGAATTTCCTCCGCCACTGATGCTCATGTTGGCTCTTCCATTCCAGGTCGAGTTCTTCATTAGTTGCCTTCTCCAGTCATTTGTAGGATAAATGATAGAACCAGATCCCGGAACGGTTCTGTCTATTTTATCATCACTATACATGACAGGGGCGGAAGGATCACGTGTTAAGATGGCTTCATTATGCAATTTCATGTAAGTGACAGGGTCTGCCAACTCAATATTACTGGTCGGACGAGAATTACTTCCCTCTATTCTTACATCAAACTTAGTTTTTCCTCTCTCTCCCTCTTTTGTCTTTACTAGAACGACGCCATTAGCTCCTCTCGAACCGTAAAGGGCCGTTGCCATGGCATCTTTCATGATTGAAAAACTTTCGATATCATCGGGATTCAAACGCCCTAAGTCCGTACTTGTAGATTCAATGTTATCAATCAGAATCAAAGGACTGGTGTTAAATCCGAAAGATGCGATACCACGTACAAAAAAGCTAGCATCGTCCGCACCCGGCTCTCCTGATGTCTGATAAGAAATAATACCGGCTACCTGACCTGCCAATGCAGTTGTCATATTACTGCTCGGCACTCTCAGGCTCTTTGGCGAAAGTGTAGTGATAGAACCAATCACACTCTCCTTCTTTTGTGTTCCGAATGCCACAATTTCCACCGCATCCAGTTCATTTACGTTTTGTGAGAGTTGGATGGTAACGTTTGTTTTCCCTTTCAGTGGAAATTCTTGTGTGTTATATCCAATAAAGCTGACTACCAGCACATCCTTTTGAGGAGAAGCCATCAAAATAAACTTACCATCCAGATCTGTGACAGTTCCACTGGTGGGATTACTTTTAAGAGTAACATTCGCTCCAGGTATTCCTTCACCGCTCTCATCAAAGACCTGCCCGGTAATCTTAACTTTTGCATCACTTTGCTGCTGACTCTTTTCATCACCAGTCATTTTCTGTTGCCCATCTTGCGAATATGCTCCTATCGCGACAAAGCAAGCTAGCAGAAACAAATAAAACTTTTCAATTTTCATAAATTATTAGATTAGTTAATGATAAATACTTGTTTTCCATTTAAAAGAGATTCTTTCTCATTTCATTCATAGGCTTTTATATTTTAGATTCAACATTTTTCAGATTACATACAGAAACGTCTCCGATTACCAACCTGCGTGCTCTTCTTTGTTTTCACTCCAATCGGCACTTCGCTTCTTTTCGCCGGTATAGTTCCATTCAATCTCGTCAGTGTATTCTTTTCCATTATATGTTGCAACGGTTTTAATTGTATTCTTACCTTGTTCCAAGGTTACATCATCCAAGACATAGTGCACATCCGTGTAGCCTTGGCGTATACCCGTCAGTTCTTTTCCATTAAGATACACTTGCGGTGTACCTATGTTAGAATAAACAGTGACGGAAGTATGTTTTCGTTCGCGGTCGATGTTGCGACGCTGGGTCAGGTAGAGTACGGGATCTTTGCTCCAGTTAGCTTTATACCAGTAATAGGAGTCTTTTTTGATTTTCCGGTCAAAAGTGATCAACCCCTTCAAGTTACGGGCAGGTACACCGCCACGGCTCCACATCGGTACACCAAAGTCAAACATATTCCAAAGATAAGAAGCGATGATATAGGGATGCTTTGCAATGACACTCCATTGGTATTCATGTGTCTTGGTCTGAAAAGTTTCCGGATAGAAAGACTTTCCCCAGTTCAGAGCATCACCCAGATATTCTGTCTGATGGTCCAGATTTGCATCAGCACCATATTCCGTCAACATCAGTTTCTGCCACGGGTATTTCTCCTCCAGCCCTTTTATCCAAGGCTCGATATCCTGCAACTTTTTCTCATACCATCCGAAGTAGCGGTTCATTCCCTGAATATCCGCATTTTGATTGACCGGATGCTCTGCATGGCCATAACCATTTACAGATACAGTGTAGCGGTCAGGATCCTCTGTCTTGGCCAGATTATGCAGAGTTTGTGTCAGTCCTGCCGTATATTCGTGGGGCTGGTATACTTCATTGTGCAATCCCCATACATAAATGGAAGGGTGATTGAAACTTTGACGAATCAGTTCACGAAGCTGAGACTGTGCATTTTCGGCTTCATATCCTGTCACCCGATTCACAAAAGGAATCTCTGCCCAGATGACCAATCCCAAAGAATCGCAACGGGAATACAGGTAATCCGACTGTTGATAGTGGGCGAAACGGACAGTAGTCGCTCCGATATCCATAATCTGAGCCAAGTCGAAATCATGTTCTTTGTTGGTAAGCGCACTACCCAATCCCCACCAATCCTGATGACGGGTTACCCCATACATCGGGTATTTCTCACCATTCAAGTAGAAACCTTTGCCTGGCACAATCTCATATCTACGAACACCCAATGGCTGTACCACCTCATCAATTACTTTTCCGTCCGCCAGTAAGCGGGAAATAACCTTATATAAATAAGGGTCCTTACGTCCCTGCCACAGATGCGGTTTATTCAGTTTGAAGGTAGAAATGTAAGTCTGTGTTCCCTGCGGAGTGAGTACCAAAGGAAGGCGATGGGAAGTGACCTTCTTGCCATTCTGCGTATAAATGGTATTTTCGAGTACCAAGTCAGCAGGAGTAAGACTTCCATTGTCCAGCTTCACTTTCACTGTGATATCGGCAGAGCGTTTCGATACATTCCTTTGAGTAATATATACACCCGGAGAGGCACAATCGGTAACTGTAATGTTATTCTGTTCAGTAATAATCAGCCATACCGGACGATAGATACCTCCGTAAACCCCAAAAAGATTGTGATTTACCGGAATCACATCAGGACGTGAAGCATTATCCGCCTTTACCATTATCTCATTCTCAGCTCCCAGTTTCAATGCGGTTCCAATTTCAAAAGCAAAGGCGCTGTATGCTCCCCGGTGCATTCCGACAAGTTTACCGTTGACATACACTTCTGTGTTGGCGCCCACACCTTCAAAGCGAAGAAATACACGCTTCCCTTTCAACTCATTGCCAAAGAATTGTGTTTTCCTGTAATAACCAACTCCTTCATAGAAAGCATCAGCTTTTACCTGCATATCTTTAGCGTTCCAGGTATGAGGCAAGTTTACAGTTTCCCAGTCCGCATTCCATTGAGCAGCGACCTTCACCGGGTCCTGTGAAAAAGGCCCGCGTTTGAATAGCCATCCTTCATTGAAAGAGGTCACTTCCCGGGCAGAGAGTGAAAGAATCTGCCCGATAAGCGCTGATAAAATGAGTATATATTTAAACTTCATAGAATCGTTTCTTTATCATTTATGTTAAAGCATCTCGATAAATACTTTTTGTTCCTTTAGCTGCACGAACTTTAAGCTGAATTACATAAGGTTCACCCGGATTCTTTTTAGGAACAGATACGTTATATTCATTGCGGGTTGTCTCAACAACAGTGATATCTTCACCGGTAGTCAGCAAAGTGGCTTTTTCTACTGTAATGCCTTTCGGAGTCTTTACAATCAACCGTTCACTATAAGGCTGATTGAATACTACCATATAAACTTCATCGTTTTTACCACGTGTATAATATCCCCAGTCTTGTTTTTCAAATCCGGCATAATCGCAAGCATAAACAGCTTTTCCGTAACGATTCATCCACTTACCAATCGCTGTAGCCATTGCTTTCTCTTCGGGACGGAAATCACCATCTGCCTGAGGCCCGAAGTTGACAACCATGTTTCCACCCATCGAAACAGCGTGTACAATGCGGTCAATGACTTCAATCGGAGTTTTCACATAGCTCAATGACCAGTCTTTGTGATATCCCCATTGATTTTCGGGTATAGTCATGCAGGCTTCCCAGTCCCACTGTGTAACTTTGAGATCTTTCACCGGATCGGGCAAGCGGCGTTCGTAACCGGATTCGTAGTCACCCATCAGACGACCATTGCTATCAAAATGACGCTTTCCTTTGTCATCAGCACGCAAGCGGCTATTGATGGCAACACCCGGAACGAGTTCCTTCAACATTTGCTCTGCATGAGCTGTCCACCAACCATTCTTTTTAATGCTGGCATCCCACGTACCATCAAACCAGAAATCTTTAACGGTCGGGTAACGTGTTGCCAGTTCTTTCAGTTGATTGTCGGTAAATTCAAGGAAACGGCTGAAGGCGATACTATCTTCTTTTGATTTTATATCATAACGATAATCCGGATTACTCCAGTCCATCACTGAGAAATAGAAGTGTACATCAATTCCTTCGTCATTATAGGCTTTCACCAACTCGCCTAATATATCACGCTTATACGGGGTATTTGCTACAGTATATTTAGTATACTTACTAGGCCACAGACAGAAACCTTCATGATGTTTCGTTGTAATCTTGACATACTTAGTACCCATTTCTTTGGCCATCTTTGCCCATTTCTTTGCATCGAGTTTCGTAGGGTTCCATTGGTCCATCAGTTTCAGCCATTCATCAGCAGGTACTTTTGCCCAGCTTTTCAGCCATTCGGCAGCTCCGCCATATACTTTTCCGTTCCATTCTCCCCCGGGGATAGCATACAGTCCCCAGTGGATGAAAGCACCCAGACGGTTGTCACGGAACTTCTGCATGGCAGGGTCTTGCCGTTTACCTTCATTCGTAGCTCCATATTTCAAAGGAATTTCCTTCTTTGCTTCTTGAGCAAACGTTACAGAACTGACAGTAATCAATAATAAGAGTAATGTTATTAATCTGCTTTTCATGCGATAAATTATTGTGTTTTTCATACTTATTTTATTGTCTTTGATTCTATGTATTAAAACAGAATGAAAGCATTGCAAAAATAGGAGACCTATATGACATCCATAAACACAAATTTTGCAAAAAGAACATTTCTGCATCCACATGGAAGATTTGGTCACCTATAATGGAAGATTTGGATACATCGCCCTTCTTTTTCTACACAAATGATGTTATCCAACGTATAGTAACCTATAGGCAGACATTGGGGGGATTAATACCTGGTTTGTCAGGTATTAACAGCTGATATATCAGGTATTAACAACTGAATTGTCGGATATTAATAGCTGATATGCCGGATATTAATACTTGAGAAGTCAGGTAATGAAACAACTACTCCTTCCTACTCCTGACTCCTTGCGGAGCAATCCCGAAGAAGGCTTTAAAGGATTTGCTGAAATAACGGGGAGAAGAAAAGCCGAGCCGAACGGAAATCTCTGTTATATTTAGTTCCGGATGCTCTGTCAGCAAAGACATAGCTTCATCCAGCTTCACTTTCAAGATGAACTCATTCGGAGTCAACCCGGTCATTTGTTTAAACTGCATATATAATTTGCTACGTCCCATACATAATTCTGAAGCAAGCGCAGTAACATCAAAATCAGGGTTCTCAAAACATGGGAGGAGTCTTTCATTGATGAAGATACAGGTGAAAAGGGTTAGTAAATAATGGTTGTGCCCCGGAGAATACGTTTCGGGGCTTTAATAAAAAACAGCATGGAAACAAAAGAAATTACCAAGACTATTTACATTGCAAATGACGGGAAAGAGTTCTTAACGAAAGAAGATTGCGAAAAGCATGAAAGGTTTGTTGAAGAAATACTTTCACGTATTAAGTATTTCTGTATCAGATGTAATCCTGACTTAACAGAAACAGGAAATTTCTCTCATAAAATATATGTGGCTGTGTTTTCTAAACATTACCTATATAAAGATATTGCATTTCAATGGGCTTTAAAGAAGTTTGGTACTTACTTAGGGGAAAGCGTAATGGGATATGGCTTCCAACCCCATTTTAATGTAAGTGAAGTTTCTAAAGAAGAATATGAAGAATGCCCTGCTACTGTTTGGGGAGGCACTCCATTGAAGAGTGAGAAAATATTCCTTAGTCCTAAATCAGTAGAGGGATTTCCTGAAAACATTGACTACATGAAAGAATGGGGATTTAAATAATGCCATACTACATAAAACGAACAAAGGCCAAGAAGAAAGACAAGCCTTTACCTTTGTTTGATAAAGCAGGGATAACAATAAAGAAGAAGCCGGATTTGAAAGCTAAGCTCGACAAGGAGTTTTCCCTTTTTATCCGGCTTCGTGATGCAATGCCAAACGGGTATTTTAGATGTATCTCGTGCGGACAGATAAAGCCATACGAGCAGGCAGATTGCGGTCATTATCACTCACGCCGCCACATGGCTACGAGGTTTGACGAAGACAACGCTCATGCCGAATGCCGCCATTGTTTGACTCCTGATAGCCTAATTCTTATGAAAGATTTCACTTGGAAACAACTTGGCGATATTAAAGTAGGCGAAGAAGTTTTTGCCTTTGATGAAGAAATAATCTATAAAACATCAAGAAGATACCGAATAGGAAAAGTTATATCTGTAGAAAGGGATATTCAAGATGTGTATGAAGTAGAACTTGAAAATGGCGATAAAATAAAAACGACAGCCAATCATAAATGGCTTACACGTGATAAAATCAGCTCCGCCTATAAGTGGTGTGAAACGCAAAATATGTGGATAAATGGAGTAAATCTTCATGGAAAACATAAGAGCGGGCCGCATACAAACCATATTACTACCACCGTATGTAAACCATTCCAAGTCGTACTACAAGATATGTCTTATGAAAGTGGATGGATTGCCGGAATGATTACTCGCTTGGATTATTATGTATTTAATGGTATTGAATTTTTAAGAGAGCATGTGCCGGATGATGTGCGTATGCATTATACCGTAGCAGAGCTTCCGGGACCGGCTAATGTAGTGCCTGTAAAGTCTGTAGGTAAGTTTTCCTTGCGCTCTTTCTCAAAGGAAGAGTTAAAGGGTGTTGTAAGCCGTTTTAAGGACATTGTTAAGGGCGCAGCACTGATCGCAGGTGTTGATTATGAATTAGAGCAGACCAGCGATTTCTACAATAAGATCCCGGTTCTTAAGTTAAATGAGCTTCTTATGGAAAATGCCAAACTGGCAGGTGCTCCAAGACTGGCACCACCAAGAGAAAAGACTGGTTCCACTGATTTTGGAAACGTTATGTATGAGATCCCAGGTTCCGGTCATCAATAAACAGGTCTGCTTTCAGTTTACGGGAGAATCCGTTATGACTCTTTTCTTCTTCCGGATAGTCCTTGTTGACAGAATAGAAAAAGACTCCCCGTTGGCGGCACCATTCAATCGCTTCTTCAAGCAATTCTCCTTCGCGTACGGTCCACAGTATCAGCCGGTGATGATCTTTCATCAGCATTTTCAGCGTATCGGTGGCAAAAGGAATTTCGTTTCCTATCTTAGGGTAGCGGTGCTCTACGATTGTGCCGTCAAAATCAATGGCGATGGTCATAGGTCAGTTTTTGATTTATGGTGTTTGTTCCTTTCGGGTTATGTCAGTCAAATCAGAGTGTACCGCCACCGGAATGTTGGTCACTGCTTTGGTTGGTGTACTTTTCTTCAGATCCGGTATAACATTTCAATGCAATTGTGACATTCTTCTTGACGCCGTTTGCCATGATCTTGAAAGTATATGTTTTGGTACAGTATTTGGCTTTGTTCTGATAGTAGAGAATGCTGTTTCCGCTGATGTTGGTCTTCAGGACACGCTCTACGGTATAAACAAGCGGGTTGCCTTCCGTAGACCGGATTTGCGCTTCGATGGCTGCCGCCAGTTTCTCATCCTCTGCACCGGCTGCTTTCAGTGCGGCGGCGGGAGTTGTGGTGTATTCCCATCCTGCTTTGATGGCAACTTTTATTTCAAAATCTTTGATGCCGGATATATTTCCGCTGTTATCCTTTTTTACGGTTTCCGCGCCGTTGGCAAGGTTGGCTTCGCCCACCGTTTCTTTGCTCGTCACTTTTTCGGCCTTTATGCGTGTGGCATATTTTCCGGCAATCGTAGCGCCTGTGGGAATGGTGATTTCATAGTTTCCGTTGTTGAACTTCACTTCCGTATTCAGGTCCTCCCATGCTCTGGTGAGAGTAGCATCCTTCTGAGCCACCATGTTGTCCGGGTCGAAATAGATGGAAACATTCGCACTTGGGTTTGGCGTAGCAATGACGATATCTTTCTTGGCAGTGGCATTTGCCGGTTCTGCCTTGATGGCAATGCTGCTTACTGCCACCTGTTCCACCTCTTTCTTCTCACTGGTGACAGGGGCGGATACATTGGCTTTGGGCTCTTCATAGGCTCCGGCACTGATTTTCACACCCTCATCCACTGCGTTGGCGGGAGCTGTTACAATGGCTGCGGGAGTTTCCGTTTCAGTAGCTGCCGGTACTTCCACCTTCGTTTCCTGACCCGATACGGCTTCTTTAGGGGCAGTATATTCTACGACCTTGCTCATTTTGACGTTGAGCGTCAAAGTGCTGCGGTTTTTGGCGGATGATGCGATGTTCACCTTTGTGCTGAAGTCCTCCAGCTTGCTTGCCTTTACGGTTACGGTGTAGTCACCGGTCTTGCTCAGGGTCAGGTTGTATTTGCCTTGTGCGTCGGTGGTAGCTTTTATGTCATCCGTTATTTTCACTTCCGCACCCTTCACCACACCTTCGGCAGACGACACAACACCTACCAGATAATATTCGGTAGTAGTATCCAGCGGGTCTGGAAGTTGTTCCGGAGTTTTGTCATCTTTACCGCATCCGGCAGCGGTCAGGCAGATTGCAGTGAGCAATACTCCCATTCTGAAAAAGCTTCTCATTTTCATAACTTCTTGTTTTTTAATTAGAGTTTGTACTTGATAATTTCTATTTAGTTTTTCTTTCCTGTTCCTTAATGAGGAAGTGGCGTATATAGTCGGGCTGGTAGAAGTTGCTGCTTCTGTTTTCATCCGGACGTATGTTGTAGCTTTTCCCCATTTGGTCGTTGATGTATTTTCCATGAGACACCATGCTGTATGTCCAGGCAAAGTAGTCGGCGGGTTTTATCCGGAAGGCATGGTTCCGTTTCCATCTTTTTCCGGGCAGAGGTATGGCGAAGTGAAAGCCGCCGTTTATCTCTCCTCCCGTATACAATGCGTACAACCCTATGGCATATTCTCCGAAATGTCGTGTACAGTCACCTCTCACTCCGTAATCTCCATAGATGTAGCGTCCGCCTTGCAAGTCAAATTGCAGGTTGGTGTGGGGCTCATATACGCTTGCTTTGAGAAAGGCATTGACTCTCGGAGTAGTGCTGACGTACCATCCTTCACCGTCCACGATAGCCGAATATACGGTTGTGCCTACCAATGCTCCGAGTTCCAGCCTGCCATTGTCTGTCCGGAACTTCATATCCAGTTGCGCACCCATGCGATTGTGAGTGAAGTTTCCGGCTGTAATTCGCCCGAAGAGGTTGTTTCTGAACCTTACCTCTTGCGACAAGGTCATCACGCCCGGATGTATCTTTTTATATTCCCCATATAGGTTGGCAGCTATGGGGAATACAACTTGCGCTGTCAGTTTTCCACCTTTCCACAGTCCCATTTCTATGGCAGGGCTGAGGTTGACGGCGTAGGTATATAGTTTGTTCAGGCTGTTATTCTTCAAGAACAGTTCGGGATATACGATGACATCCACTTTCCATGCCGAAGGGTTTTCAATTTCCTTTGCGTTTTCTACGGCTTTCATGGCATGGTCGGTATCAATGCTGATGCCCATTTCTGCATACACCTGCATCAGAGAGATCTTTTCTTCCCGATAATCATTCAGCAAGGTGTCCGGCAGACTGATGCATAACTGAGGTATTTGGTTCTCCAATGCAACCAGTTGCAGGCTTTTGTTTACATTGCTTTCCAAACAGGCATCTATCGCTTCTCCTATTCCCTGGTAAGTGCTCCGATACACATTGTTTTCAAAAGTGACGGTTATACATTCTCCGGTCTCTGCATAACGGATATTCTCCATGCCGATAGCTTTCAACTTCTCAGTGACGGATTGAGGCAAATGATTTCATATTGGATTCCATTGAAAAATATTTAGCAATGCTTAAATATAATCCTGACAAT